>ERZ791737.983-NODE-983-length-16729-cov-2.985786_pt1 | contig 16729 bp, 11 predicted proteins | sample MGYA00510042_ERZ791737 | MGnify/ENA primary metagenome ERZ791737 (study PRJEB30046, sample SAMN00791965) | human gut metagenome | study: EMG produced TPA metagenomics assembly of the A metagenome-wide association study of gut microbiota in type 2... | reverse complement strand
CTTATCCTTCATCCTTTTTTATTCATCTGTCCAATATGTATTGTACTCCTACACCGTGCCTGCGGCTTCCCTGGGGGATCTGCTTGACTTCCGTGGGAAAGATTGCTATGATAATATCCACAATAAAATATTGTTTTTCGTCAAGTGTCCGCTTTGTTTGTGCGTTTCAGCGGAGAAAAGGGAATCGGGTGGAAGTCCCGAGCGATCCGGTCACTGTGAACAGGGAGCACTTTCACATATGCCATTGTGTAAATTACACGAGAAGGCGTGTCAGTGCGGCGATCTGTGAGCCAGGAAACCTGCTTGATGAAGTATGTTGATGCTTCCGGTCAAGGCCTCTCGACACAAATGGGACAGGTGATTTCCGCTGGAAACCCGGAAACGCTGTTTGTGCGAAGCGGACCTTTAATGGTCTGCTTTTTTTCCTCTTATGGGGTCTGACTCTGGAAGACGGCCGTGGAACCGGCACATTTTCTGCATCCGCAGGACTTGCGCGTTTCCAGATATAAGTTGGACCGAAAGAAGGAGGATTCTATGAATCTGAAAAAACGCCTGACTGCTGCGCTGCTGAGCGCGGCACTTGCCCTGTCTCTGGTGGCCTGCGGCAGCCCCGCCACCCAAGAGAGCCCCTCAACTGCCCCCTCCCCCAGCGCGGAACCCGCATCCGCCGGTCACACTGCAGACGATATGATCGTTTTGGCTGGTGCCCGTACTCTGGCCCCTGGTCTGGAGGATGTCTATTTCTCCCACAAGCTCCTGGGTGCATGGGAACCGCTGATCTCCGTGGATGAGAGCGGAAACCCCATGGGGGTGCTGGCTGAGAGCTGGGAGCGCAACGAAGACGCCACTGTTTGGACGTTCCACCTTCGGCAGGGCGTTAAGTTCCAGAATGGAGAGGACTTCAACGCTGATATCGTGGTGGAGAACTTCAACCGTTACAAGCTCATGGAGAGCGGCTATTCCCAGTATACTACATTCAAGGTGGACGAGCTCTACCCCGGCCTCATTGGCTGTGAGAAGGTCGACGACTACACCGTCAATGTCAGCTTTACCGACCCCATCCCCCGGCTGTTATTTAACATGAAGGACACTGCAAGCTGTATTTTCTACCCCGGCTCCTGGGACACGGAAACCGGGTACTTCACTGAGCAGCCTGTCGGCACTGGCCCCTATATTATCAAGGATATCAAAGAGGATGAGTACGTTGATATCACTGCTTTTGACGGCTACTGGGGAGAGCCCGCCAAAACAAAGAATATCCGCGTGCGCATCATCACTGACCCTCAGGCCCGCTATGCCGCCTTGGACAGCGAGGAGGTCATGGGGGTGCTGGACCTCGGGGCTATGCCTGCCGCCCTGGGGGACGAGCTTCTCAAGGATGACCGCTTTGCCATGGCGGTGCAGACCTCCAATATTACCCATATAATGCTTCTTAAGGGTGAGGGCACCAAATTTTCCGACATGCGTTTGCGTCAGGCGGTAAGTCTGGCCATTGACCGTCAGCTTATTGTGGACCAGCTCTGGGGCGGCTATGCCATGCCAACGCAGAACCTGATTAACCGTATGTGCCCCGACTGGGTAGAACTGCCCGTAGAGTATGATATGGACAAGGCCAAGGAGCTGGCCCGTGAGGTGCTGGGGGACGAGCGCCTTCCGTTGGATATGTATACCCGCTCTCTGTATCTGGACCGCGGCCCTTATAAGGAGATGATGGAGTATATCCAGTCCCAGCTTTCCCAGATCGGTATCGATGCCACCGTGAATGTGATTGACTCCTCTACTTACTCTGAGATGTCCAAGGCCGGTGAACTTGGGGCAAACTTCATGACTCATGGTATGTCCAACCTCAATGCCTACCACTTCCTGGATATCTATATGAGCAGCGAAGGGTCTTACAATAAATCCCAGCATTTGGCCTACAGCAACCCCCACGTGGACGAGCTGCTGGCCGAGATGAAGACCACCCTGGACGACGACCGTTTCCATGAGTTGGCCGTGGAGCTCCAGGAGATTGCCAACACTGAGTTGCCTGTTATTCCTCTGTTCTACGACACCAGCAACCTCATCTACAATCAGGAGCAGATTACAGGCTACGAGGATTTCAGTGACCATTTGGATCTGAGTCATCTTTCCTGGGTGAACGCGCAGTAACCGCCACACCGCGCCAAAGCTGTGCTTTGGCGCGGTGTTTTTCAAGGGAGGAATTTCATTGAATCAAACCCTGCGCTATACCGCAAAAATAATATTGTGGACAATTCCCATTCTGGTCGGCATCACCTTTCTGGCCTTCGGTCTGGGGCTGGTTGCACGGGGAGACCCCGCTACCAATCGGGCCAGCGCCGATCCCAACTATATCCCCACTGAGGAGGAAATCCAGGAGCTCCGGGCGGAAATGGGGTTAGATGATCCCATTTTGGTGCAATACGGGCGCTGGATCTGGAACGCAGCCCACGGTGATCTAGGGGAATCCTATATTGACGACAAGCCGGTGCTGGGTGAGATTCTCCGGCTGCTGCCCAACACCCTCCTGCTGAGCGGAATGGCGTTGCTGGTCATTACTGTGGTGGGGCTTGCTGGCGGCCTGCTGCTTACACTGTTCCGGGACAAATTCATTGACCTGCTCGGGCGAGTTTTACTGGTGTTTCTGATGTCTATTCCTGGTTTCTGCCTAGCCTATTTTATGATCTGGCTGTTCGCCCAAAAGCTGCGTATCTTGCCCACCAGCGGCGCGGAGACACTGTCCTGCTTCCTCATGCCCTGTCTTGCTATTTCCATCGGCTCGGCCTGTGTGGTTATCCGGCTGCTTCGCTCTTCCATTCTGGGGGAGCTTAGCAAGAATTACATTCTGACCGCCCAGGCCAAGGGCCTGCGGAGGGGCCAGCTCATTTCCCGTCATGCACTGCGAAATTCTCTAGTTCCCTCCATTACTTATATCGCCAATACCTTCGGCGGTCTTCTGGGAGGCTCCATGATCACGGAGAGCGTATTTTCCGTCCCAGGAATCGGAAGCTACGCCCTCACCGCCATCAATAATCGGGACTATATCGCCATACAGGGCTATGTGCTTTTTACCGGTGTTGTCTTTGTTCTGGTCTGCCTGCTGGCCGACCTGATCTGCGCCTGGCTGAACCCGCAGATTCGATTGGGGGGCTGAGCATGCGTGGTAAAAAAGTCTTGTTCATCCTTTCACTAACTGTGCTTGTTCTTTTCCTGCTGGTAGGGGTCTTTGCTGAGTTTCTGGCACCCTGCGACCCCAACGCGGTGGATATGGCCAACGGCCTTGCCGCCCCCTCCACTGAACACTGGCTGGGTACCGACCATATCGGCCGTGATCTGCTGAGCCGGCTTATCTACGGCAGCCGCTCTTCTGTGTTCATCGCTTTCTTCGCCACCGGATGCACTCTGTTGCTGGGCATGACTATCGGCCTGGTGTCCGGTTATCTGGGGGGATGGATAGATCAACTGATTCAGGCTGTGGTCAATATCTTCCAAGGAATCCCCAGCGCCGCTTTTGTGGTCGCCATCCTGGGACTGCTGGGCCCCGGTATGCGCAGTCTGCTGATCGCCATTGTGGTCAGCTCCTGGGCTGGATTCTCCCGTATTGTGCGCAATCAAGTTCTGGAGATCCGCGAGCTGCACTATATCGAGGGCGCACGGGCCATGGGCGGCGGGAGCTTCTATATCATGCGGCGCCATATCCTGCCCAATATCTTGCTCCCTCTGCTGGTTCTAATCGCCACACGGATCGGCTCTACGGTGCTCACCGTGGCCGCCATGAGCTACCTGGGCCTGGGCCTGCGGGCACCCGCAGCGGACTGGGGGATCATGATTAACGACGCCAAGCTCTACTATGTGAAGGATTTTCTTGTTCTACTGGCCCCTGCGGCCTGCCTGACTCTGTTCTGCCTGAGCATCAACTTGATTGCTGATTATCTCCGGGACTGCCTTGACCACGATGACGGCGCGGCCCGCATGCTGTAAAGGGAGGACGCACATGGAACTGTATACAAAGGACCTCTGCGTCCGCTTTGCTACCCGTTCGGGTGATATTCCCGCCGTCAACCATGTCTCCCTCGCATTTTCGGAGCGACAGGTCACCGGCATCATTGGAGAGACGGGCAGCGGCAAGTCTGTGCTGGGCCTGTCTATTCTCGGACTGCTTCAGTCCAACGCCTCTGTCACCGGACAGATCTTTTTGGGAGAGCGGGAGCTCACTGCCCTGTCCGAGCGGGAGCTGTGCACAGTCCGCGGCAGAGAGATTGCTCTGGTGGCTCAGAACCCGGCCACCTCATTGAATCCCAGCGTGCGGGTGGGACGCCAGATCGAGGAGGTCTTCCGTCTGGCTGGAAAAAGTACCCCAGACTGCCGGAGACTCACGCTGGAGCTTCTCAGGCAGATGGCCTTTTCCGACCCGAAGCAGATTGCAGGTGCCTACCCCTTCGAGCTCTCCGGTGGCATGCGCCAGCGTGTACTGACAGCCATCGCTGTGGCTGCACGTCCGCAATGGCTGATCGCAGATGAGCCCACCAAGGGACTGGATGCAGTGGTGCGCAATCAGGTTTACGACACCTTCTGTATGGTACGGGACCAGTACCGCGTCGGCTTTATCGTCATTACCCACGACCTTCTGCTGGCCCGCAAATTCTGCGAGCGTATCGTTGTCATGTACTGCGGCCGTGTCCTGGAGACCAACGCGGCGCGGGAACTGTTTGAGCACCCTAGGCACCCCTATACCCAGGGGCTTATCGCCTCGCTGCCCCACCTGGGCATGAAGCCTATGGCGGGCTTTTCTCCCGCCTTTACCGACCAGCCCTCCGGCTGCGTATTCCATCCCCGGTGCCCTTACGCGGAGGCTCGTTGCCGGCATACAGAGCCGAAATCCATCCCCTGTGGAGAAGGGAGCGTGTGTTGCCATCGCTACGCTTGAAGTCCAGCACCTCTCAAAAAGTTTTCACTCCAACCGCCTTCGCGGACGCACCCACAAGGCGGTGGACGATGTTTCCCTCGCCATCGGGCCCGGACAAACTTATGGGCTGATGGGGGAGTCCGGTTGTGGCAAATCCACTTTGGGTCGGATGATTACCCGGCTTCTCCCGGCCTCCTCCGGGACAGTTCTCTATGACGGGACGGACCTCTTGGACATTCCTCAGCGAAAGATGCTCCCCTACCGCCGGCGCATTCAGATGCTTTTTCAGCACCCGGACACTTCGCTAAATCCGCGGATGACAGTGCTGGACAGTCTGCGGGAGCCCTTTCTGCTCCACGATCTGCCCGGCAAGCAGGATATGGATGAAATAATTCGCGCCCATATCGAGCCCTATGGCATTCAGCCGGAGCTGCTGGAGCGCCGGGCCTCCCAAGTCAGCGGCGGCCAGATCCAGCGCATTGTGCTGGCACGCATCATGCTGCTCCAGCCTGAGTTTATTGTACTGGATGAGCCCACTTCTATGCTGGATGTGTCGGTACAGGCCCAGATCATGGATCTGCTACACCAGGTTCAGCTCCGAACCGGAGTATCGTATCTTCTCATCTCCCACGACCTCGATCTGCTGCGCCACGCGAGCAGCCGGATTGGCATCATGTACCGGGGAAAGCTGCTGGAACAAGGGGAGACAGAGGCCGTACTGAATGCCCCTACCCACCCCTATACCCGGGAACTGATTGAGAACTTTTCCTATATGAGGGATTAAACGCCCATTGGGAGGTGACCTCTGTGACGCTTCAAAATCTAAAATATGTGGTTGCAGTGGCGGAGCACGGTTCGTTTTCTGCGGCCGCCAAGGCCCTTTACATCTCTCAGTCCACCCTGTCCTCCGCAATCAAGGAGCTGGAGGCCGAGCTTGGAACTCAACTCTTCCTGCGGAGTAACCGCGGTATCCAGCCCACCCCCGACGGGGAGGACTTCCTGCGCTATGCCCGCGAAATTGTGGAGCAGAGCCGCGCCCTGGAACGGCGTTATCGCCACCGGAGATATGCGCCTACACGGTTCGCGGTTTCGACCCAGCGGCTTCCCTTTGCCGTCCGGGCATTCCAGAGATTTATGGAGCAGCTCTCCTGGAACAGCTATGATATCGCCATCCGGGAGTGCCCAACCTATACCATTATTAGTGACGTGGCTGCTGGAAAAAGTGATGTGGGGGTGGTGGCCCTGCACGACCAGTACATTCCAGCACTGGAAAAGACCTTTGAGATAAACCATGTGACTTTCACCGAGTTAGAACGCTTGCCAACGTATGCCTTCCTGCGTAGAAGTCACCCTCTTGCGAAGCGGGACAAGGTCAGCATGGCCGAACTGCTCCAATACCCCTTCGTAACCTATGACCAGGAGGCGGATCGCTCTGAATACACCGAAGAAGTTGTGTTCCATCAGATTGCGGAAAAGACCGTTCACGTCTCCGACCGGTGCAGCAAGGTGGCGCTGGTTCGGTTTACCGATGCGTTCAGCATAGGTCCGGACCTGACCAACAGCAACGCCGATGCCTTCCACAGCGGGATGGGTGAGATTGTTGCCATGCCGGTAGAGGAGATCTCCGACTCACTCCATGTCGGATATCTGCTGCAAAAGAATGTGGCGGTCTCAGCCGCCATGGCAGTGTTTCTGGACTATCTGCGGGACGATATTATAGTGTTAAAGAAGACTCTTTAGTAACGTTAGATTCGTTTTTATTGAAGTGTCCGGCACAGGATCCACGGAAGACTGTATAAAAAATGCGCCGTCCGGCTTGAGCCGGATGGCGCACGTTTCTTTTGTTAGTGTAAAATTATCGTAGGCAAAAGAAAAAGGGAAACGGTGAAAACATCGCTTCCCTTGGGGCTCCAAAGTCAGTAGAATTGTGAGTTGAGAACAAACACCTACTGCAAAGGAGTCCCAAGGTAATGGTAACAAAGTTAGAGACACAAGGCAAGCAGATTTTTCAGTGGGGCGAGAAGTTTGTAGACATCGCCACACTGGAGAAAGCGGTGTACGAAGCCGTTCTCTCCCTCGGCCGCAATATCATGCGCCAGTGCATAGAGGAGGCGGATCGGACGCTCGCTCGGCAGCGGGACCGTGGGATGTACCGGGACAAGGGCTACCGGCCCACCACGCTCAAAACAGTGATGGGCGAGGTGGGGTACCAGCGCCATGTCTACCTGCTGTCCGGGGCCGCGGAGCAGCCCAGGGCAACGGTATACCTGCTGGACAGGAGCATGGGCCTTGACACGGTAGGCCTTTTCAGCGATACTGTGTGTATGATGGCGGTGGAAGCGGCCTGTGCGGTGAGTCACCGGACGGCAGCCGCCACACTCAACGATCTGACCGGGCTGAGCCTGAGCCACGAGAGCGTCTGGCGCATTGTCCAGAACGCTGGGAGCTGGGAGCAAGCCCGAGTGGACAGCCTGGCGGCGGCGGCAAAGGCCGAGTGTGGGTCTGGGACCTATGAAACGCCGGTACTGTATGAGGAGATGGACGGCGTGTACCTTGCTCTGCAAGGGAAAGACCGGCTGGAACACGGCCCCAGCAAAGAGATGAAGGTGTCTATTGCCTACTCCGGGATTTACGAGGACGCCAGCGGGCGGCGAAGCCTTGCCAACAAGGTTTCATACGCCAGCATGGAACAGGCGGAACACTTCCGCCGCCACGCCGAGGGTGTAGTGGCCGACTTCTATGCTGTGGACTGCGTGAAGCGACGGGTCTTTAACAGCGACGGCGGAACCTGGCTGCAACGGAATATGGTGCCTGGATGTACCTACCAGCTCGATTTGTTCCACCGGAACCGGGCTGTGCGTACCTGTGTGAATGACCCAGACCTCCAGGAAACCATCCTGGAGCTATTTCATGCACGTAAAGTCAAAGAAGCGATTGCTGTGGTGGAGGCATCTATTGAGAGCACACTGGATCCCGACGAACAAGAGAAGCGGCGGAAGCTGTTTACCTACTTCAACAACTACCGGAAATCCCTTATTCCATACTACCAACGGAGTGGAAGAAAACCCCCGCTGCCCAACGAGGGCCAGCAGCCCGCCCGGTGTGGGAGCATGGAGAGCAACATCTTTACCATTATTGGGAACCGGATGAAGCACAACCGCACCTGCTGGAGCGTGGCCGGGGCCAACAACCTTGCGGCTTTGCTCGCCTTGCACCGCACCGGCCATCTGCGGCGTGTTCTGCGGGATTGGACGGCCCACGGGGCCCCCTCTAAGCTATACACAATAACGGCTCCCATATCTGCAAAGCAAACCAACAAACAGATGAGTGAAATCTATATCCCACCGCATTTACTGTCTGCTGGTGACCTCCATCCAGCCGCGAAGTATTGCCTGACCAAATTCTTCCCGCTGTCCGAGATGCACACCACAGAATGACTGTGCTGGCTGAGTGCGCTTGGCCCGGTTTACGCCGAGGCCATTCACCTTGAACAACACTTTCTACTGGCTCCAATTTTGGTACCAGCACCCCTTGCCAACGATTTTGTTACACATACTTTCTTTTGTTCCATCTTGACATTCCGAGTGCACCCTGATAAAATAAAAAAACAAGTGAATATAGTTGGTACACAGGTGTCCATCCAATTGTGGTGGGTGAAAAGGGAAGCCGGGTGAGAATCCCGCACAAAGCCGTTGCTGTGTTGGCGGAGTGCCTCTCTGCTATGTCACTGGGATGTTTGTTCCGGGAAGACGGAGAGGTGCGTTTGAACGTCTGAGTCAGAAGACCTGCCTGTGTATAACGCACAAAAAAGCCTCCCCGGACCTGGGAGGGTGCAGTTTCAACCACAGTAGGAACCTGTGGAATTTGTTGCTGTATCCTTCGGGATACAGTTTTTTTGTTGCCGAATTCACTTGTCCCTCCTATTTCGTGCTGCTCCACACGGGACACGGGACTCTTCTGCAGGTCTCGCGTCATTTTGGAGCAATCGGCTGGAAGAAAAGGGCGCATAATATCGTGGGTAATATTATGTGTTCTTCCAGCCGGAACAAGAGAAGCACATGGCCTGAACCCGGCGCAGGGGTGGGCCATGTGCTTTTTATTATACCGCAGCGCTCGGCGAAAAGGCGATTATCAGGATCGCGAAATAGTGTTTGAAAAATTTTCCTGTTTACCCCTTGCATTTTAAGCGGAAAGTTGTATAATGAACTCAAAAGAAAGCCATTTGTAAAGTGCAAGTTTAACAAAAGATAGTTCTTTGAAGGGGATGGCTTCTGAGTTCTGCATGGGCAGAGTGGCATGCACCTTCCTGTAAAATTTAATATGAATCCGGCTTTTGTGGCAAATGCGCGACCCGACTCCCGTCAGGGAGCGGACACGCATCCTTGTTTCTGAACAAGGGAATCAGGTGAAATTCCTGGACATGTTTTGCAGCAGGAGCCGTGGCGAAAGCTACGGGGACGTGCAATTCAATAGCTGTGATTGTGGAGTATATCTGTTTTCTGCGAAAGCAGGTCACTGGCGGTCGTAATGGCTTAGCTGGGAAGGCGGCGGATATGCGCAGGCGGGCTTTAAGCCCGTCGGGACACATTAGTCAGAAGACCTACTAGGAGCTTACCCCCAATTCATTGGGGTTGCTCTGAGATAAATGCCAAATGTGAGGAGGGCACTGAATAAGTGGCCCCTTCTACCCGAAATGGGAGCAGAAGCGGACGCATATTTTGCGTCCGTTTTTTATTCGCAAGCTCGGGAGAAAGACGGACGTATCGGTATGCGTCCGTCTTTTTGTTTCGATTGCCCCAAGAGGTTTGCGGGGTAGCCGGATTGTGCCACAAGTCAGGAGGCTGTTTTGTGAACGGTAAGCATTTCATCGGCAACCAGCAGCTCAGCAGAAAGCTCATTGGGCGGACCAAGGAGGCGCTTCGTCAGCGAAACGTCCAGTTTGCCCAGGCGCATGGTGACGCCAGCGACGAAGCGCTGCTGGATTATGTCCGGAGCGAGGCGGCGCGCTTTGGCGGCTGGCAGAATGTGATCACGTCAGCAGGACTGCCCTCGCCGAAGAAGCAGAAGCCCACCTCCAAGCGGCAGATTTTCAAGGAGGAGTTCCGTTGCCAGGCGGAGAGCGGGAGTGCACAGAGCAACAGAACAGCAGCGAGCAATCCGGAGGAAGAAGGGGATCCCCTTCTTCCGTCATAGGGAAACCCCTATGACGATCTCTCTTTGAGCATTCAGCGGGCTATCGCCTGTCGCATATGGCCGGTACGCGGCTGACAATTGAATAACCCAGTACCAAAAGCGATATTCCGTGAGCGGAGTAGGCCAGGACGTCGGCAAGGCCGGCCGAGCCACCAACAGCGGAGAGACGTGGAGCAATGCGGGGCGGCAACTGCACAGGAACAGTATTGGTGTTTGGGCGGAGAGGATCAGCGGGAACGGGACAATCGGTGCGGCGGCCCCTGCGCTTTTTCCGGGAGCGCGGCGGCGGCCGCATTGACGGTTGATTAAAATGCGACTTCTCAGCGGAAGGAGGCGGTGAGAGTCAAAAAGAGTTGTAAACAGGAGTACAAGGGAAACGATCCAACGGAGAGACTTGAAGGAGGTTTACGTATGAAAACCAGAAAATTTACAGCGATGCTGCTGACCCTGGCTATGGCATTCAGCTTGCTGACGGTCAGTGCGGGAGCGGTAATGGACAATGACCATGACCGCATCAGCGTTGATACTGCAGGCCCTTTGTCGGTGGTATGGGATAGTGAAACCGTAGATTCCGAAGCTTATCACACAGGAGATATCGTGTCGAGTGAAGACGGCTACTATCCCTCCAGCTTCTACCTCTATGTAGACAGCGCCGAGGAGAACGGAATCACCGTTACTGGCGGCACCCTGTCTGCGCCTGTGGAGGAAACGGAGGGCGGCACCAAGTATTTGGTGACCAACAACAGCGGGGGCAGCATTGTGATTAGGCTGGCGAATGCGGCCCAGAGCAACAACGTCTACACGCTGACCTTTGCTGCGCCGGAGGGACAGATGGCCGGCGGCGCCATCACCGGAGTCTTGCAGGGGTATCTGCCGCTGGGCCAGTATGCCCGGGGCACGATGTGGGGCAGCCCTTATACCGACGGCAGCACGACGGCCGGCAGCACCCCCAAGGTTCTAGGCGGGTTCTCTTCTACCGGCGTCTCCTTGGGTGCCGGCGGCGGCTACGTCCAGTATGCCCTGCGGGACAGCGAAGGGAACCAGGCCTATATTGAAGATGACGCGAGCAATCCCTATGGCGTGGACTTACGGCAACGCCTTCAACGGCAACCCTGAGGCGGCCTCTGTCCAGGTCTCCGAAGATGGAAAGACCTGGTATGAGCTGGCCGGAAGTTTGTACTATGACCCCAATACGCTTCGCGATGTGAACATCACCTATACCCTGAGCGGGAGCGATATTCAGTACAGCATCACGGATCCGAACGGGCGCAATCCCGGCGTTTCCTTCCCACTCACCGGGACGTTCAAGGCTGGCGCCGCTGCGTGGTTCCCCACCACGGCGAACTACGGCGGCGTGTGGAAGACGTCCGCCGTCTCCAGCGATCAGACCGTCGGCGCTTCCGCCTTTAACGGCGCCAGCGTGACTTATACCGGCGTTACACTGGTAAAGGACACGGATACCACCGCGGACTATCAGTTTGGCTATGCGGATATCCATGTGAATGGCGGCAATTATGGTACGGCGATCAATCCCTACACCGCCGCGGCCACCACGCAGGGTGGGGATGGCTTCGACATTGCGTGGGCGGTAAAGCCGGACGGCACACCTGCGGGGCTTATAAGGATCGGTTATATCCGGGTATATACATCCGCACTGATGAGCAGCACGGATAACACCACAATCCCCACACCCGGTATCTTCGGTGAGACCTCCGCTGAGGTTTGCGGCATCTACGCGGTGACAGGGAGCGGCTCTGCCAGCATCACGGAGGATCTGTTTATTGCCGATGCAGCGACAGGAGAGAACGAGGTGAATACGAGCAACGGGGGGAGCCAGGTAGTGGCCGCTGGCAAGTACCGTCTGTACTCCGATATGGAGCGTGTGTTGCTCAATGGCGAGACGATTAGCGATGCTGCGGATGGGCATGTGTTTACAATGGCAGCCGGAGACATGTTACAGATCATCACGCAGACCGGAGAAGAGGCCCCGTATATTACTGTGCTGATTTGCCAATAAAAAATGGATATGGATAAAATAGGAAAAGTGAGCGAGCGTCCTTTTGGACGCTCGCTCATCTCATTTATTTTGATTTTGACAATCCTGCTTGGGTTTTTACCGACAACTGCTTTTGCCGCCGAGACCATGACCGTATCGGACCCAGATGCTTTGGAGCAAATTGGAACTATAACAATTGAAGGAAATGATTATAATTTATACCGCCTTGTAGTAGATACTGTACAATATAATGCGATTGAGTTTCGGATGCGGCAAGCTGCGCAATTACGACTGTCGTGCCAGTTATGGGTAAGAAACCAGCAGCTATAGGTGCGACAAACTTGATTAACGTGGCACCTGATTCGGAAAATTACTCGAAAGGTGAGGCCCTTTATCAAAGCAGTATTTCATCCAATCTGTCTGAAGAAATTTTAGATGGACTAAGAACAGACACAGACAAGCTTGGATACTACCTATATGCTACTAGACGGGGTAAAATTAATACCATAATTGGTGTCCTTATTTTGGAATGGCCAGAGGCATCGCAAGAAGTCGAAGGAGCAAATAAAGATGAGCTTAAACGTGTCATTGCTGGGGCTGGCTTAATAAGTAGTAGTGATTACTATCAGGCTGAGGATTATTACAACGGGAAGACAACGAGCAGTGACGGCTTTTGGCAGGACTTTCAGACGGCCCTAAAAACAGCAAAGGAGATTTTAGATAATATAACTGCAACACAGGAGGATGTGAATGGTGCCACAGCTTCATTGAATGCGGCCATCGCCAACCTGATCCCTGCTAACCAGGTCAACGCCACTGTCCTGTATGAAGCCATCCAGGAGGTGGAAAGCCGAGGGTACCGGCAGGAGGACTATACGCCGGAGACCTGGACTGCGTATAAGACAGTCTATGAGAAGGGCAAAGCTTACCTCGCTTCCCTCTATGACCAGGATGGGAACCCCACAACGGAGAACAAGGCTGAGCATCAGGACACTGTGGAGCAGTACGCGGAGGAGTTGCTGGCTGCCGCCGGCGATCTGGACGCTGTTTACAACGGCGGCGATGAGGTGACCAGCGCGTCGATCTATCAGCGGTCGCTTGCCGGTATGCTCGCTCAGTTCGCGGGCGCTTTGGAACATGAGAGCGGCTATACAGAGGAGAGCTTTACCGCGTTCCAGACGGCCTACCAGGAAGCCCAATCCTACTATCAGCAGCACGGTCTGGTAGGGACGTCGGTGTCCGCTTCTGTCCTGAATGGATATCAGAGACATGCGGCGGCGCTGTGGTCGGCCTACTACGAGGGGCTGGAGAGCGCGAAGGAAACAATTTCTGTCTCCCTCCGCGTGGCCGACAGCCAGGTTGCCTACGACCTCGCCAGCCCAGACGGAGCGGAGCTGGGACTCCCGCCCTCGGAAGGCATCTATGAGAACCCTGACGTCTCCCTGAGCGGTGCGGGCCGCACCGTTGCCGGACTGGTCGCGTCAGCCGGGCTCCAGCTGCAGGTGAAAGGCAATTCCTCGCTCACGTCAAACCGCCAAACCACGGTCGCGGTCTTCGTCAACGGCATTCAGCTCCGGGATGCCGGATTAAATCCGACACAGCTCGACGGAGTGGCCGTAAATCGAGCGAAGTGGGGCGACATAAAGCTCCGGGACGGCGATGAAGTTGTGATCCTGTTCGCCCCCGCTCCCATGGACAGGGAATACAGCGCCATGGGCGTAACGGCGTATGTCAACACGACAGACTTCTGGGGCCTGCTGTCGTTTGAAGACCATGCGGAGACCGTGGCAGAGGGCGAGGCGCTTACGCTGAAGGTGACCCGAACTGGAGGCTGGGTGGGAAGCTACGACGGCCGCTCTGCGCCGTTCAACGGCGCCCGCCTGCTGGCAGTGAAGCTGGATGAGAGAGGAGCGCCGTCCGGGGAGTACCAGCTTCTGGAGGGGATCACCGACGCAAGCGGGACGGTGACCACGCATCTCAATGAGGCGGGCCAATATGTGCTGGTTGCGGCGAATCCGGAATCCGTGATATTTGACCAGACGGCCAGCGGCGCCCAGCACCAGTACGCATCGCTGAACGCGCCCGCCCGGACCACAGTGACGGTCACCCCTCTGAATGAGGAAGAACTTGCGGCGGCGAAGGAAGCGCGCAAGAGCCTTCTGGCTGCGGTGCTGGCCGGATGCAACGCCACTGAGTTGGGAGAAGCCGTCTACGCCCAGGTCCAGGCGGCCCATGATGCGGGAGTGCAGGCCATCGAGGACGCGACAAGCCTTAAAGCGGCCGAAGACGCGCTCTCAAATGCGCTGACCCAAATCGAGAGCCTGGTGGAGAACGCGGAGAAATCCAATGAGGAATCTGTCTCTGCCATGCGGAAATACCTGGCGAAGCTCCCAACAGTGGCACAGATCGGGGAGGGACTCTTCCTGCAGAGCGACATCTCCACCATGCAGGAGGCGAGTTCCCACTATGCCGGAATGACCGGCTACCAGAAATCACAGCTCACCGGCCAGGAACAGGCACAGTGGGAGGCTCTGGTAGAAGCCTATGGTGAGGACGGAAGCAACCTGCCGGAAAAGACCTTTACGCTGACCTTTGAGTTCATTGGGCAGGAGGGATCCAGTGACCCATTCAAGAGCTTTTTGGCCCTTAAAAACAAAGGCTTTCGATATGCGAACGTCATTGAACTCTCGCCCAATGATGAGTGGTGGGTATATATCCGTACGGAAACCGGCACTGCATTGAATGAACTGGACTATGAGATCTATCGTGTGGAGTCCACGGGGGCGACACTGAGCGAATTGAGGCTGGATAGGCCCCCAACCGATCCGAAAGGCGGATACAACAAGGGTTGGGAAGGGGTTGCCCCTTTCTACTTCGCTGACTCCACATCAGCGTTCATGCCGAGGAACGATGTGACGATCACATTTTATATCCGAGGCAAAACATCGGTGGAAAGTCTGCGCAGCAGTGCGCTGGATCAACTGTCAGAGGCGTTCAATGGCTATAAGCGGTCTGATTACAGCGATACAAACTGGAAGACACTGACATCTGCGTATGACGAGGGCGTGTCCAAGATCAATGCGGCGGAGAACGCCGAAGCAATAGAAACAGCCTTGAGCGATGCCCTCAATGCGATGAAAGCCGTTGAGACGCGCGTTTCCAGCGGAGAGTTCGGCAGTGTGCATGTGACCGTTGAGAACACCACTTACGCGGACGGCTCTTTCTATCAAAATGGCGGCGCCTTTGTAGAGGCGGAGGTCGAGCTTTACAGTGATACCACTATGATGACTGCTGTGTTGGAAGCCCTGTCCGAGAACGGTTATGGTTGGAACAACGGGAATGACACGAGCGTCACTTACATCGAAAACATCTATAAAGATGTAAATCAGAATGGGCAGTGGGACAATGGCGAAGCCAAACTTGCGGCATTTGACGGCAGTGTGAGTTCCGGCTGGATGGGCGTGCTCAACGATTGGTTCACCAACTACGGATTTTCTTCCTATGCTGTTTCAAATACGGATCGCGATTACCGCCTGGTTGACGGAGACGAGATCCGCGTGATGTTCACGATGGACGGGTACGGAGACGATCTGGGCGGAACCTGGGGCAACGGAGACACCAGCCTCAAGGAACTAGAGGTCACCGGCGGTACGCTGTCGCCATCCTTCGACGGGGAGACCACCAGTTATGCCCTGACCCTGGACGGCGGAGATGTGTCGGTCACACCTACAGCGGCAAACAAAAATTTCCTGGTCAAGACATTTATCAATAACAAAACCACGGCCAACAATGTGGAGTACTATCGCCGTGGTGAAAATCTACCGGTCCAGCCAGGAGACACCATTTACATCGGTGTGGGCGAATACAAGTGGCCGTCCATGAACAACCAGTCCGGCAACACGCTCCGCTATACCGGCACCTGGTACACCATCCAGGTCTGCGAGAGCGGAGCGAAGGGAATCCAGGCCAGGATCGACGACCTGCCGGATAAGTCAGAAATCACATATAGCAACTATAAAAGCTTCCAACAGACGGTCAGTGCGCTACAAGCGGATTATAATGCACTGCCGGACAAATCACAGGTTTCTGCTGCTAAACTGACAGCAGCGGCGGAGCAGATCCAGTTCTTTGCGGCTATTGACAGCGTAAAAACTCAGATCGCCGACCTTCCCACTGCCGTAGAAATTACGGAGAATCCTGAGGCGCACCGTTCAAAAGTTGAAGCTGCAAAAACGGCTTACGAGGCATTGGGTATCAGCGGCCAACTTTATCTGAAGGCAGCGGAGGTCGCCCGTCTCAACGAGGCGGTGGAGGCCCTGGGCGGGAGCATATCGCCGGACGACGTGGCCGCAGTACAGGCGTTTAACGATCTGGTGGAAGCGATTGGGGAAAAAGTCAGCGCCGGGAGCAAGGATGCCATTGTAGCCGCCAGGACGGCATATGAGAACCTGACGGATGCGCAAAAAGCCCTGGTTGCAACCGCGCCGGATTCCTACAACACCCTCCTCAATGCGGAGGCCGCCCTGCCTGTGGTAGAACGGATCGCCGGAATCGGCACGGTTACGCTGGAGAGCGAGGCGGCCATCACCGCTGCCCGGCAGGCGTACACGGACTATGCCGGCAAGTTCAGCGGC
>ERZ791737.970-NODE-970-length-16914-cov-16.704253_pt1 | contig 16914 bp, 20 predicted proteins | sample MGYA00510042_ERZ791737 | MGnify/ENA primary metagenome ERZ791737 (study PRJEB30046, sample SAMN00791965) | human gut metagenome | study: EMG produced TPA metagenomics assembly of the A metagenome-wide association study of gut microbiota in type 2... | reverse complement strand
AGAAATCGGTGAGGAAAGTTTGATATGAAAATTACGATAAATAACAATACTGTAATTTTGTTAAGCAAAGCAATAATTGTCTTTTTAAATAATAATTTTAAATTTCTATTTTTAAAATATTTTTTACATTTAGTTAAAACTTTTTTAACTTCAATTACTTTCGATAGCTTATCAAGGAAAATTAAAAATCTTTGTTTAGTTATAAATAAAAATTTTTTAAAAGGAGGACTTAGCAATGAAATCTAAACAAATTATTATGCTCTTATCGTTAATTATCCTGTTTGCGATAAGTTGTAAAAATGACGACAAAACAGGAAACGGAGGAGGCGGTAGCTTGAATATACCTACAACTTCGGATAATCCTGCAAATGTAGGAAATGTTATCTTAAAAGGCAACCTTAAACACACTAGTTCAACGGGACAAGCCCAATTAATTAAGCCAGGTGATACTCGAGATTTTCAAGTGGTAATAGCAAACAATATAGCCACTGTTCAAACTTTAGGATTTCTTTTTTCAGGAAAACAATTATCTTTAAATGGTAATATTGCTACAACGGAAATACAATTAGTAAATGCAGGAATTACTACTACAGAATATATAAAATTAACTTTAAATAATGCCCAAAATCCTACAAAGGCAGATGTTGAATATATTTTTGGTAGTCGTAGTAGTGTAGCAAATTATACGGTTACATATACTGGAACTATAACTAAATAGTAATTACATAGATAATATAATTAAAAGACATCATTTAATTTGGTGTCTTTTTTTATTTTTGATTGCTATGCCTTCGGATAGTAATGAAGAATTTTTAATCATCCAAACCATCGCTTTCTTCCTCTTCGGTATTTCCCGAAGCTTCTCTTAAAACTTGCTTTATAGCGTCAAATATTACTCTTGCTTTAGCTTTATTTATCTCGGAAGTTTTGGTTTTTTTATTAATCGAAGATTTTTTTAATATCATAGCTCCGTAATTTTCTCCAATTCCGCTTATTATAAGAGGATTTGTTATTAATTTCTCCACAGTAGTTTGATTTTCAGAAAGTAATTGACAGAATAAATTATAATTAAACTGTTTCGTTAACGGGTCGTATCCGACTTGAGGCATCGTTGTAAAATCTTTCCATATAGGAATAATTTTTGTAAAATCGTTTTTATTTTCTCCATCGTCAACAATAAATAAATTTCCTATATCGGTTTCCAATTTTATTATGCTATTTTTATAATTTACATTTTCCGTTAGAACAAAAGAACCTTCAGAACCTAAATCAATAAGCATTGCATCTTGAGAAAATTGAAATTGTATATATCCGCCATGCCTCAATATGTCGATTATTTTTTGTCCTTTAATACTTTCCATCTCTTTATAACTTTTATCAATGGCGACTATTTTATTAATATAAGAATAACAGACTTCGCCTTTTATTGAATTGATTAATTTAATTAAATCTGGTAACTCTTTCATTTTATTTATTGTCCTATATTATGTTTACTTTATATATTGTATCATTTAAAATAAAAAAATCAAATGAATTTGCTAATTATTATTTTATATTCACCTTTTCCCGCATATTTGAAAGTTTTTTTATTGGCTTAATAGACAAACTTTTAAAAATATTTTCTAAATTTTTATAATCGACATTTGGAACTATTATAGAAATTTTGCTTATCAAATTTGGAGATTCAGAGTCTTTATTTTGAGATTCATTCCAACCGACTATTTCTATATTAACCGTTCTTATTCCGAATCTTTCAAGCTCGTCTTCAATATTTATTTTATCGGAGTATTCTATTAAATAAAATAAAGTTTTTCTTTTTTTAGCCATAAAATAAGGAAACCTATAAATTGAAGAACTTAAAAATATGCATAAGCAACCTATTCCCGATAAAACCCATTGCCCAGAACCGATTACAATTCCCAAACATGCCGTAACCCAAACTATAGCGGCTGTCGTAATTCCATGAAGTTTTCCTCTATTTTGTATAATCATTCCCGCTCCCAAAAAACCTATTCCCGAAACTATTTGAGCGGTTATTCTATTATAATCGGGAGTCGTGTATAATATCTCGCCTCCTATATTTACAAGTTCGTAATTTTGAAGCATTATAGTTTTTGCAAAAACTTCTTCATAGCATGATAAAATTGCAGCGCCCATACATACTATGCTTGTAGTTCTACTTCCGATAGGTTTTTTATGTTGCGCTCTCTCCCAACCTATAAAGATTCCCATTATATAAGCTACCATTATTCTTGTCGCTATTTCTAAAATACTGTAATCGGATAATATATATTCAATAGATTCTTTTATCATAATCTCGCCGTTATTTTTTTGTTTATTTATAATTATCGAAATAATTTAAATTTAATTTTCAAAAAATATATTTATAACGGAATTAATATTTATAACGCTTATTGGAAAATATTTTAATTTTTCTATAGCTGAAAAAACCATAAATTTATTTTTGTCTAATTTTGAGTTTTTATAATTTTTTATATAATCGAATCCTTTTGAATTAATCAAATTATATTTTATGTTTAAAGTTAAACTTTGATTATTATTTATAATATCGAAAAAAAGAATTTGATTAACTTTATCGAAATTAATATTTTCTATTTTTTGAAATTCGACAATAAAAAATTTTACTTTGTTTTTATTATTGAAATAATTATATTTAAAATCTATATTTTTTAAATCGTCATAATTTGAAATAAATAAATTGCAATCTTTAATAATATTTTTTAAAAAATTATAATCTATTCTTTTATTTAAAATTGCAGAAGTTTTTTTACTATCTGAAATTCTCTCTTCGTTATTTATTTTATAATTTGCTAATTTTATTTTATGTTTTGAAATTTCTTCGATAGAAATATTATTTTCCCAATGAATTTTTTTTCTATAATTATAAAGAATATCGTCATAAGAATTTTTTGAATTGTCGTAAAATGTCGGAACTACATGAGAAAAGAAATAAATTTTTTTAGAGTTTAAATTATAAAGTATAGAAGTTAAACCTAAATAACTTGAAGAAATTAAAGGATAAGCTCCCAAACCTATAAACTCCCCCGAATTTTCGCCAATATATTCGCTTTTAATCTCGCCCGTTAATAATTTAAAAGTTTTATCGTCTTTATTTTTTTTAGCGTTTTCAATAGCTCCAATCGTATTATAGATTTTAGATATTATATGCATTGTAAATATTTTATTGAATAGAATTTTTTTATTTAACATTGCATCTATGCTTCGAGATAAACTTCTAAAAAGTTTAGAAAGTTCGGGCATATTGTTAATATTTAATTTTGTAGCGATTTGTTCGGCTTTGTCAAAATCTTTTTCATTGCATGAATAAAATCCTTTTGCAAAAATATTTTCTATAAAATTTTTTGAAATGTTTAAAATATTATAGTCTATAATTTTATTTTTTTCTTTTAATTTTTTTGTATTTTTATTTTTTGCATCTTTTATTTCTTCAAAATTTTTTTCGTTAGGAATTTCGATTTTAAAATCTTTCGTTAATTCTTTTATATATAATAAAGCTATAATTATATGTTTGCAGATTTTTTGAGACGGACAATTGCAAGTCGTTTCTTTAATATCTTCCGTAAAAAATATTTCAATATTATCAAACGAAATTTTTATTTTATCTTCCGCTTCTTCGATTTTTATATTTTTTATATTTTTAAAATCTTTTAACGCTCTGTTATATATTCCTTTATTTGTTAAAGAAATTAAAAAATTTTCTTCGGTATATTCTTTTAATATTTCTAATTTATTATTTATATTGTTTATTTTTGTCATAGAATTTTATATTATAGTAAAAATTATTTAGTGTAAAGTATTAATTGTAGATAAAATTGAAATATAATTTTTTCTAACAATACTGACTTTTTATAGAAATGAGTTATATTATAATCAACTTTAACGGGGCGCCACTCAACGATGCGAAATTCCCCGTTTTATATTTTTATTTATGAAAACTGATTATACTAAACCTATACTTTCTAGCAAAGAACATATTAAATTCTTAAAAGCAGGAATTTGATAATAAACAATTATAAATTTGCAGAAAATACATTAAATAATGTTAATTATTATAATTTAAGCGGTTATTTATATGTATTCGAGGATAAATCTAATTACAATTTAAGAACGCATAATTTTACGGATGTTAATTTTGAAGAAGTTTTTGAATTTTTTAAAATAGACACAAAAATAAGACATTTACTTTTATCTTGCATTTTTTATATAGAAGTGTATATAAAAATATTATATCTAAAACTTTTACTGAAATATATAAAGACGCATTTTATAATTATAATATACCTAACAATATATACAAAAAAATAAATATGGAAATGGAAATATTGGCAAACAATTCAAAAGAATTATTTATTTTGCATTACAAAAAAAATACAACGATTTTCCTAAATTGCCTATATGGATGAGCGTTGAAATTATGAGTTTGGGGATATTATCTAAATTTTATTTATTTTCTGAAAAACGATATAAAGAAGAAGTGGCTCAAAAGATGTGTTTAAATCATTATAAATATTTAGAGAAATTGTTGCATTCGATAACAATTATAAGAAATAAATGCGCCCATCATTCAAGATTATTATGTATTTCTTTGAATAAGTTAAAATTTCCGAAACAAAATAAAGAAAAATTAAAATATTATAGTAATTGGATTAATAATATTGTCGAGTAAATTTATAAAAGAATAATTGCGTTAATAATTAATGAAAAAACTAAAAATTTTCCATTTTTTATATTTGGTAAAAAGTAGCGCTTTATAAATAGACGGTGTCAAAAATCGTTACTTTTGACAAATAAAATTATTATTATATAATAAATTTATGAATAATAAAAAATTAAATTGAAATATTGATTATAGGATTTAAACCATGAATTTATGGAATAACGATGTAGAGATAGAATTTTTTAACGAATTCTTAAAAAAATTTGCTTCTAAAGAAAAACTTTTTTATAATATAAATGGAGAATATTTTGCTTATATTCCGAAAGACAAGGATAAACAACAAAATATTACTTTGCAATCGAGAAATAGTTTAATAGGACATTTTACTGAAACTTGGGCTAAAAATATTTTATATCCTATAGCTAAAAAGTTTAATCTATACGCGTTAAATAATGTAGTATGCGAAGAAATTGGTTTAACTAAACAATCAAGCGCAGATATTGCATTTTGTAAAACGGCAGATACAAATCAAAAATCAGAAAATATAAAAATAATATTTGAAGTTAAGATGAGTATAATCTCAAATTATAAACTTGAAAATAATAAAGTAATATACATAGGCGATTATAAAACACATTGCGGTAATCCATCTCTTTTAAGAAGCGACTCTATGCTTAAAGCTATAGGAAAATCTATAAATATAAGAGTATCGAGTATTAAATCTTCTCATATACCTATAATTGTTTTAGGCAATAGTCCTATAACCGAAAATTATATTAAAAAAGTCGATATGTTGAAAAAGACGGGAGTAATACAATCTTTTATTTCGTTAAATCCTAATCCTACAGAAACAAAATATATAAAAGAAACTCCTAATTTTGGTTTTAAAACTATAGATAAAGAAAAAGATTTATTCGATTTATTAGAAAATTTATTATCTAATGAACTTAATTATTTTTCTGCAATGCTTTCAAAACAAGAACTTGGAAATATTATTAAAATTGCAAGTAAAGAAAAAAGCAATGAAGATATTGCGTCAAAATTTTTGGAATTAATAAAGGAATAATTTATTATTAAATGAAAGGAACTAAAACAAGCTCATTTGGAACGAAAGGAAGAATAGCTCATGATTCTTCTAAATTTTATAATTCAAAATTATATAAAGAGATAAAAAATAATAATTCTGATATTATAGTTAATGAATTTCCAAACGAATTATTAAATACAATTATTGCTAGTTCATGCGAGAATATGAAAGATATTCCTAATAATTCTCTGCATTTAATGATAACCTCTCCGCCTTATAATGTATCGAAAGAATATGATAATGATTTATCTCTAAATGAATATTTGAATTTGCTTAAAAATTGTTTTACTGAAACTTATAGAGTATTAGTTGATGGAGGACGGGCTTGTATTAATATAGCGAATATTGGCAGAAAACCTTATATACCGTTATCCGATTATATATCAAAAATTATGATTGAAATAGGTTTTAATATGCGAGGTGAAATTATTTGGAATAAATCCGCAGGCGCTGGAATATCTACGGCTTGGGGAAGTTTTCAAAGCGCGAGTAATCCTATATTGAGAGATGTTCATGAATATATTTTAATTTTTTCTAAAGGCAATTATAAAAGAGAAAGAGATAAAGAAGAAAAAGAATTAAGAAAAGATAATATAACTAAAGAAGAGTTTATAGAATGGACTAAAAGCGTTTGGACTATGAATACTGAAAGCGCAAAAAGAATAGGACATCCTGCGCCTTTTCCAGAAGAATTACCGAATAGATTAATAAAGCTTTTTTCATTTACAAACGATATTGTAATAGACCCTTTTATGGGAAGCGGAACTACGGCTATAGCTGCTATAAAGAATAATAGAAATTTTGTAGGTTATGAAATAAACAAAGAATATATTAATCTCGCTAATAATAGAATATTAAACTTGAAAGAAAAAATTTCATAATTGTATTATAATTAAAATTATGCTTACATTTAATTAATTTGCATTATATATTATAATAAGTAAAATACGATAATATTATTTAATTAAGGAAATTTATGTCAAAAACTATAAGATTAATTTATCCTCAATGGCAAGGCGGAGTTATCTCTAATTGGATACCCGAGCTTTCAGAAGAAGATTCTTCAAGAGGTTATTTTTTGGGCGCTCAATTATTAAATATGTTAGCTTCTAAAAATGCCTCTCAAGAAACTTTTGAAGTTCCAATTTCTATGGATATAAGCAAAAGAGAGATAAAAAACGGAATTATGGATTATGATTTTATTCTTAATCAAAGCATGGAAGCTCTTAAAATACTTGAAAAAAATAATCCCGATAAAATAATCGTATTCGGCGGAGAATGTTCAGTAAGCGTAATTCCTTTTACTTTTCTTAATAAAAAATATAATAACGATATCGCTATAATTTGGATTGACGCTCATCCCGATATTACTCTTCCAAACGATTCTTATGCAGGATATCATGCAATGGCTTTAACGGCTTGTATGGGCGAAGGCGATAAAAATATAATGTCCGCTCTTCCAAGCAAAATAGACGCTTCAAAAATTTTATTGGTTGGAATAAGAGATTGGGAGAGAGAAGAGATAAAATTAAGACAACAAAAATACGGAATTAAACATTTGACTCCTAAAGAAGTTTCTAAAAATAGCGATTTAATAATAAAATGGCTTAAAGAATGCGGCGCTTCAAAAGTTTTAATTCATTTTGATTTGGATGTCCTCGAACCTAAAGAATTAATAGCGGCTGTCGGAGTCGTTGAAAACGGAATGAAAATAAAAGAAGTAATTAGAGTTATAAACGATATCGCTAAAGAAAAAGAAATTGTAGGTTTAACTATAGCGGAACATATCCCGAGAGTGGAGATTATGATAAAAAATATTCTCGATAGATTGCCTTTAATTAATTAAAAAATTTATTTAATTTATTTCTATTAAACTAATTTAAGATTAATTTTTTAATTTGATAAAATTAACCCATTTATTATATAATTCTTTAATTTTATTATCTAAATAACTTATAGCTTTCTCTTTTATATCTTCAGGAATTCCATAAGCGGCTTCTGCAATGCTTCCCGTAATTGCAGCAAGAGTATCGCTATCGCCTCCGATTGAAATTGCATTTCTTATCGCGTCTTCAAAATTTTCGCTTTCCAAAAATGAAACTAAAGCGGGCGGAAGGCTTCCCTGACAACTTACATCAAATTGATAAATTGGGCGTATTCCCTCTAAAGTAAAATCTAAATCGTATTGATATTTATTTTTTATATAATCTTTAAGTTTATTTTTATATTCTTCAACAGCGTTTTTTGATTTTCCATAACGCATAAAAAATATTGACGATGCTGTAGCCTGCGCTCCCTTTATTCCTTCGGGATGATTATGCGTAACTTCGGCTGATTTTTTAGCCAAGTCTTCCGTTAATTTTAATCCCTCTTCAAAAGGAATATTTAATTTTGCAACCCAGCCGCATGGAGACACTCGCATCGCAGAACCGTTTTCCCAGCTGTTATAAGGCTCGGAATTTTCGGATTTAAGCCATCTTCTAAAAGAGTGCCCATAACTTTTATCAATATAATCGCCTCCCCATTTTTTCATTGACAAAATAAAATTTTCGGGTTTAGCGCCGTTTATAATGGCATCCGCAATAGCGATAGTCATAACCGTATCGTCCGTAAAAAATATTTTTTCCAATATGCATAATATGGCTTGCATATTTTAAAGCCGATTGTATATTATGAGTTATCATAATTATAGTTATATTATCTTTACAATTCAATTCTTCAATCAAATTATACATTTCTATAGCGACATTTGGGTCAAGCCCAGAAATGGGTTCATCAAGCAAAAGCATTTTTTGAGTCGAACATAAAGCGCGGGCAAGCAGCACTCTCTGCTGTTGTCCTCCAGATAATTCCCTATAACAATGTTTAGAAAGTTTTTCAATTTTCATTTTTTGTAAAGCGTATTTCAAAATCATTTTTTCAACCTCATTATAAAACGGACGCATGCCACATCTACCCTGACATCCAGAAATAACTATTTCCCTAACAGAAGCGGGAAAGTCTTTTTGAATCGCCGTTTGCTGTGGCATGTATCCAATTTCATTAAATTTAAGCCCGTCTCCTGTAAAAACCTTACCGCTTATAATAGGCTGTAATCCGATAATTGTTTTCATTAATGTGCTTTTACCAGAGCCATTTTCTCCTACAATACAAATATAATCGCCCGAATTAACTTCAAAATTAATATTATTTAAAATAATTTTTGAGTCGTATCCGATAGAAAGATTTTTACAAGTAAGTTGAGCCATATATTTATCCTTATTTTAAAGCTTCTCTCAATATATCGAGATTCTTTTCCATAACGGAAATATAAGTTATTCCGTTTTTTACATCGGACGAAGTCGTAGATTGCATAGAATCCATCGTCAAAACTTTTTGATTTTTTGAATAAGTGTTTGCGACAACAGTTTCTGCAATTTTATGATTTGCTCCCTCTATAGTCAAAACGCATGGAAGTTTAAGTTCATCCGTCTTCTTTGAAAGAAAAGCGACAGTTTCAAAGCTTGCTTCCGTTTCCGCCGAGCATCCGACAAACGCCGCATAATAATCAAGCCCATAATCATCTACAAGATAACGAAAAGGAAAACGGTCGCCAAACAAAACTATTTTTCTATTAGAGCCATTTACCATTTTCTTATATTCTTCATCAAGAGCGGAAAGTTTTTCAATATACACCGAAACATTAGCCGAATAAATATCTTTATTTTCAGGGTCTATTTCCGACAAATTATCGGCAATAACCTTGCAAAGTATTTTAGCGTTTTTAAGAGACAACCAAACATGTTCGTCTTTTTCTTCTTCATGTTCATGTTTTTCTTCGGTTATCTCTTCATTGTCATGATGATGGTCATGTTCTTCTTCTTGCATGCCTTCGATTAACTCTTCCGTTTTTACAGAGTCGCCAAGAACTTCTAAAAGATTAATTACTTTCATTTTATCATTTTTGGCATTTTTAAGAGCGTCATTAACCCAACCGTCCGATTCTCCTCCGACATAAATAAACATATCGCAATCTGAAATTTTAGCTATATAGTTTATAGTCGGCTGATAACTATGCAAATCAACGCCGTTATCCAAAAGCATAGTAACTTCAACATTTTTGACTTTATCGCCTAAATATCTCGCATACCCAATCGTATTCTGGAAAAATTGTAGCGACAATACTTAATTTATCATTTTTTGCCGTAGCATTATTATTGCCACAGCCTATTAAAATAAACGCTATCAAAAGAAAGCGTATAAAAATATAAACAATTTTATCCATTTTATATAAATCTCCAATTTTAATTTTTTTTATTTTTTACAAATATTTTAGTTTTTTAAGAATTTAAAAATATTGACAATACAAAGATAAAGCAATTATTAAAAAAACGCTTTAACTTTAAATTTTATTCGATTCAATTAGAAAGTTTGACTTTTAATGAAACTAAAGTTTGAATTGGAACTAATTTTAAATTTTTTATTATTGAAATTTTAGACGCGAAAATAAAAGTTATGGAAATAGAAATAACGGCTAACGCAGTAGAAAGTTTTTTTAATATATTTTCGCATACGATTATATATTGACATATCGGACAATCTTCGCCTATGCAGTCATGATGAGATTCTATCGCTATATACATGACAGAAAATAGCATTCCAAAAATAAACGCCATTGTAAGCAATATAATTAATATTCGCTTATAATGTTGAATTTGTAAAAAATATATTGTTTTATACAAATCGATAATAGTATTGGTAAATAAAATATTATAGATAAATTTTAATAATATATAATATTGATAATAAACATAAAATAACTATATAAAAAATATTAATAAATTATAATTATTGAAAAAAATTAAATATTAGTATATAATAATGTCTTAATATGGTTTTATAAATATTAAAAAAGGTTTTATATTTAATGTATAAGAATGCGGTAAAATCTCATATTGATAGCGATATTAAAATTGTAAAAAAAAATATTACTCTATCAAAATTAATAGCGAACAAAGAGAATTTTAAATTATTGGCTATAGTAAACGAATCTAATAAATTAGTCGGAATAATAGATTATCGTCAATTATCGATTAGCGTTCTTAAACAATTATCAAAAAAAACTACGAAAAATATCGAAGCTGTTCTTAATAAAGAAATTTCTTTTTATATGAATAAAGATTTTATAACGGCTTATCCTGAAGACAATTTAGAAAAAATATTTGACAATATGCTTAAAAATAAAACCGAATATATAATAATCGTAGATAATAAAAATCATCCTTTGGGGGTTGCAAATTTATACGATTTATATGAAACGGTTATTAAATTAAAAATAAGAAATATCGGATTAAATATAAGTCTTATAGAAGAAAAATCCTCAATGGAAAAAGACAATGTTATAAAAAATCTTATAAAAGAAATCGACACCTTAAACGCTCAATCTACAATAGACGCTCTAACAGGATTATATAATGTTAGATTTTTCAATAAAGTGATAGACGAAGAAGTTGAAAGAGCTATAAGATATAATTATAATATGTCAATAATGTTTATGGATTTAGACCATTTTAAAAATGTAAACGATATATACGGACATGACTGCGGAAATTTTATACTTCATGAAATCGGAAAACTTTTAAATAATTCTTCGGATAATATAAGCATTTTAAGAAAAAGCGATATAGCGATTCGATACGGCGGAGAAGAATTTTTAGTTATATGCCCGAATACAAGAAAAGAACAGGCTTATATTTTAGCCGAAAGAATAAGAAAAACTATAGAAAAAAAATCTTTCTTTTACGAAAAGAATATTATTAATATAACTATAAGTATAGGAGTGTCGGAATATAAACCTTCTTCAAAAAAAGCTATTTCTGACACTATAAAAGAATCCGATAGCGCTATGTATGAAGCGAAGCGTATGGGAAGAAATAAAGTTTCCGTATTTAATAATTAATTAAAAAATCATACTAAAACTTTTTCTCTATTTTCAATATTATTTTCCGTTTCAATACTCGCTTGATAAACTTCTTTAGCTTTATAATAATATTCTGCGGCTTTTTCGTAATTTCCTTCTATAAACTCTATATTTCCCAAATGAAAATAATCGTTTGATTTAGGCGAATTTTTTATATTCTTCATATATTTTGCCTTGCTTTGAGCTATATTAGGATAATTATCTCTTAAATTTTTATTTCTCAAATTTTTAAGCTCGATTGCAGCTGGAGTATTTGCAGGATATATTGATAAAGCTTGAATATACATATCTTCCGCTTTTTTATAATCTTTCATTTCATGCAAACAAACGCCATAATAATGATAATCGTTATAATCGGCTAAATCGCTTTCAACTAATATTTTATAAAAATTTATCGCTTCTTTATACATTTGATTTCTGTAAAAATAAGTAGCCATATAAACCAACGCGACTCTGTCTCTATTATTTCTTTTCAATAAATATTTTGCTATTTCCAATCCTTCGTCCTCTTCTCCTAAAAGAGAGCATAAAGATAAAAACTCATAATAAGGATTAAGATTATGCGAATTATATAGAGTTATTCCTTTTCTGTATAATTCAAAAGCGTCTTTAAATCTACATTCTTTTTTGGCGATATCTCCCAAAATAAAATAGGCTTCTGACGACATCCAATATTCTAAAAAAGTATTTAAGAATATTTTTGCATGCTCATAATCTCCGCTTTCAAATAAAGATAAAGCTATTTGCAAATACGATTTCATATCGTTTCCGTTGCTTAATCTCATACTTCTTTTTAGAGCTTCCATAGCCTCGCCATCGACTCCCTTTCTTAATAAATCTTCCGCAAGATTGCTTAATTTTACCGCTTTAGTTCCTATATGCATAGTCTCTCTCCTTTTTATTTTAATAAGATGTTCGGACAAAAACTTCTTTAGAAAAATTACTTTCTATATTTCCGCCCTCGCCGCCTATAGCAGTAACAGCGAAATAATAAATCTCGCCGTTTTTTAATCCGTTTATAACATATTCGTTTTGATTTCCTATTATTATTGGAATATTATCGGCATTATTATAAATTCCCGATTTAGTTCCGTAATATATTTTATAGCCCGTTATATTTTCATGAGAGCCGTCCCATTTTAGCACGACTGAATTATTAACCGCAATCGCAGTTAAATTAACGGGATTTTTTGGCATCTTTCCTCTATGATAAACAATTTCAACATTATTTAATATCGGGCTTATATTTCTTTCGCTATTGCTTTCAAGAACGGCTTTTATTTGAATATATCTTCCGCTTGAGATAATATTTTTTGCATCTAAAAATTTCCATTCTATAAAATCATCTTCGGGCAGAAAATAATTATCTGAAATTCTATAATAAATATCCATATAAGTTCCGTTTGAAATATTAGCTTTATAATCTATATAATCTATAAAAATGTGATTATCTTTTAAGTCTATAACTTCGCTTATTAACTCGCCTCTTTTTAAGTATTTATATAAATTAAAATTTTTCTTAAAATTTGGAGTAAAAGAAAAAGAATCAATCGCTCCAATAAATCCCTGCCCTAAATATAAAGGCTCGTAAATTATATTATTTATATTAAATGCGTAAGGCGAACCGTTAATATCTCCCGTGCTCGTTAAATAAATTATTTCTTCTTCAAGTCCGTCAATATATTTTACTAATTTTCCCGTTTTAGAATCAAAACTTACACAATGATGTCGCCATTCGTTAGGTTTTAAAGTCTCTCCTATAGATAAAGTTATATTTGAATATTTGCCTTCATACATAAACAAATTATTAAACTGCCAAACTAATTTTCCGTCTATTATGCTCGCTCGAATTCCCGAATATTTGCTTTTCTCTCCGTCTTCGTCATTATATATCGCTATTTTTGAAAGAACTTTAGAATTCATCCTTACTTGATAAGGATTTAAATAAAATTCTATATTAAAACTATTTATCGAATTTTCTCTCGAATCAAAATAACTTTTATTGTCTATTTTTATGAAGGATTTTCCATTTGGAAGTAAAACAGCCTTTCCGCCTGAAACTCCATCTATATATTTAATATCTTTGCTATAATTAATATTATTATAATTAACCGTATTGGCAAAAGCGGGTTCAAATAATTCTGACATTTCCGAAGTATTATTATTTTTCATTGAAGAATTATTTAATATAAAACCATTTTGAGTATTATTAACCGAACTATAATATATATTATTATAATTTGAAAATACATTATAAACTTCGCCGTTTAGATTAACATATAAAATAAATATTATAAAAACTTTTAATTTTATATAAGGCATTTAAATTCCATAAATAAAAAATATTCTTATAATAATTATTCGGCTTTATTTGATTTTTCATTAAATATTATTTAAGATATATATTTGCAATGTAAAAGAATTAATGTATAATTCTTATATTTATATTACTTGACAAAAATATTGTATCTTTATACAATATAAAATATTAATTTTAATTTTGGAGAAAAGAAATGGCTACAGCTAAAAAGAAAGAAAATACTGAAATAAAAAAAGACGGTAAAAACGAAGCGATAGATGCGATTACCGACCAAATAAATAAAAAATATGGACCTGGTTCTTTTATGCGACTTGGCAGCAATAAAACCGTCAATGTAGATGTTATATCAACGGGAGCTTTAACTTTAGACCATGCGCTTGGAGTTGGCGGAATACCGAGAGGAAGAATAACGGAAATATACGGACATGAAGCTTCGGGAAAAACTACGCTTACTCTTCATATAATAGCGGAAGCTCAAAAGGCGGGAGGATATGCGGCATTTATAGACGCAGAACATGCTTTAGACCCGACCTATGCAAGCGCTTTGGGAGTCGATATTGATAATTTATATATTTCGCAGCCAAACTCTGGAGAAGAGGCTTTAGAAATACTTGAAAAAGTTGTTTCTTCTACGGCTTTTGATATAGTCGTTGTCGATTCGGTTGCGGCTTTAGTTTCAAGAGCGGAACTTGCGGGAGATATTGGAGACGCTCATATTGCTTTACAAGCTCGTTTAATGAGTCACGCGTTAAGAAAATTAACGGCAATAATAAGCAATACAAATACCGCGGTAATATTTATTAATCAATTAAGACAAAATATAGCGACTACGGGATATGGTGCTGGACCAACAGAAACTACTACGGGCGGAAAGGCTTTAAAATTTTATTCTTCCGTTAGACTTGACATTAGAAGGACGGAATGGATAAAGAAAGGAGACGAAACTATTGGGCATAAAGTAAAAATTAAAGTGGTAAAAAATAAATTGTCCGCTCCTTTCAAAGTGGTTAATTTGGAGATAATATTCGGGCATGGAATTTCTACCGAAGGTTTATTAATCGATTTGGCAATGGAAGCGAAAATTATAACAAGAAGTGGCGCTTGGTTTTATTATAATGGAGAGCAAATAGCTCAAGGAAAAGAAAAGGTTAGAGAAATACTTGCATCCGACACTAAAATGAGATTGGAACTTGAAATACAAATAAGAGAAAATTTGAATATGGGCGGAATAGACAAAGTAAAAGAAGAGCTTAACGAATATTTGGAAAGTCAAAAAAACAAAGACGATAAAACCGTTAAAGGCGATAAAAAAGAAGATGGCGATTTAAATAAAAATTCTATTTCAAATAAAGATGATACGAGCGATTTATTGATTAAAACGGTAGAATAATTTAATTAAAAATTAATTTGGATTACTTCGTTATTTAATTATGAAAGTAATTTATAGTTTTATGAAAGGAGTATAAAATGAAAATACTAAAAAACATATTTTTAATAATATTTATATTTCCCTGCGTAGCTTTCTCTGTTAACCTTGAAATTTCTTTTGGCGGAGGAGTAGGCGGTTCTATGGAATTTAGCTATACAGAAGGACTTGATACTATTCCAAGCGAAAACGGAAGTAGACTAGACAGCGGACTTTAAGCAAACGCCTTTTTATATATAGGGACTGATTTTGATATTAAGAATATGGGTGCTTTAAATAGCGTAAGTATTCTATTTGAAACGGGATACAATTATTATATGAGATATAGGACACAATATAAAGATGAAGATATAGCTAAATATAAACATTTGGCTGAATATAAAGATATTTTTTATTATAATAATTTAATATTGGGTATATTGCCTAAACTCAATTTTGATTATGGTATCTCTTTGGGTATAGGAGTTGGTATTTATATACCGCTATATAGCGCAGTAAAGAGAGAAGGAAAAGATGCATGGGGTGAAGAAATAACAACGGGTTAGGAAAGTATGTAGGCATAAATAGATTTAATTTTTAAAAAATATCTTACATGTATAAAGTCCCAATAATACCTTATATAAAGTTGAATTTGGAGAAAAGTTTTTATATTTCGGATAGTTGGGCTTTTAAAATCGGTGGAAATATGATTTATGATTTTGGTATGGAATTCGACATGGATAAATTAAAATCCGATACTACTACATATGGATATAATAAATATAAATTTTCTTCATTAGTTTTTGAGTTGTTTTTTGGTTTCGGTTTTGGACGCCCTAAATAAAGTATTGGTTTTAAACTATAATGTTTTACCTCCTAATAAAATACCCCGTAGAAATGCGGTGTTATTTTTTATAGATTGCTCCGGTCTAAAAGCCTTGTAATGATAATATTTTTATAAAGTAAAAAATTTAAATAAAATTAATTATTCAGAGGTAATGTAATATAATTTACGTTATTTAATTTGATAAAATTTCAAATAAATAAACTGCACCATAATTATTGAACTTTAAATTTAAACTGCTAATGTTTTCGCTGAGGCTACTGCCCACATAGTGAGTAGAGCTTCACTCTCGTCATAGACATCCCTATGGGAATGGGCTTTTAGCCTATAGCCTAGCCCCATTTCTTTTTTTATCAAAAAAGAAATGCTTTTTACTTACTTTATTTTACATCAAAAAAGTAAGAAGAAATTTTGACTTTCCTTGTATACAAAAGAAAACTTTAATTAATTAAGTAAAAATAAACTTTTTCAAATCTGCATTTATAATTATTTATTAATTTTATCAAATATTTATTATATATAATTCTTTCTAAATGTTAATATTATCTAAACTGTAAATATATTTTATTGACATTTGCAAATAAAATAATATTCTTAAAT
>ERZ791737.969-NODE-969-length-16915-cov-2.266014_pt1 | contig 16915 bp, 18 predicted proteins | sample MGYA00510042_ERZ791737 | MGnify/ENA primary metagenome ERZ791737 (study PRJEB30046, sample SAMN00791965) | human gut metagenome | study: EMG produced TPA metagenomics assembly of the A metagenome-wide association study of gut microbiota in type 2... | reverse complement strand
GGTTTAATCTCGTAATTTTCGGAACTTTCTTCAATTATAAACTTTTTGGCGGGTGGTTTACTCACCTTTTACTCACCTTTTTACGCGCTTTTGGCTTCTTCAAATTGCCGCACAGCCTGATCCAAGGATTCAGATGTGACATGGACGTATCTGTCCATCGTTGTTTTTATACTTGCGTGACCAAGCAGCTTTTGCAGCACTTTGGGCTGTACGCCGCATTCAATCGCTTGTGGCGTAGGTATGGCGTAAAGCGTGCATACAGAATTTTTCAATTCCTGCTTCGTCGCATAGAGAGAAAAGAGCCTACTGCAACGACATAATTATAGCAGATAGGTCCTTTTCTCTCAAGCTGTTTTTACAAATTATCTTTTGCCGTCAGATCACCAGCTTTTGGCTGATGTACTCTTCAAACTCCCGGCGCTTGACCAGCTTCTTTGTGCCGACGAACAACACGAAGGGGCAGTTGGGCGAGCGGAGCATACTGTCGATCTTGTTGATGCCGATGTTGCTGTATTCTGCCGCTTCTCTGGCGGTCAGCGTCATTTTGAGGTGGATGGGGACGGTGAGGATGTTGTCCATGGAAAAGTCTCCTTTCGTGGTGCTTAACCAACGGACACATTTTCCGGTTTTGTCCGAAAAATTTTTTAGGCCGAAGGAGCGAGGTCTGCGCTTTTGCTCCAAAAGGTCCTTTCACTACTCAACGGGCAGAATGAATCGAGGTGTCACGGTTTTGCCTCACGAGTGGTTGCCTCTCACTTTACAACGGACAAAATTCTTGCAAATTAGGGGGTAGCGCAAAAAATTTTCCTTCCATAGCGAAAGCGGCAGATATAGCGATTCGAAAAGCCACAAAGCAGATTGCAAAAACTCCTGGAGGGGTTGTGTTACCGTGCACAGGATCCATCAATACCGATGAGCTTATACGCATTGTAGATGATAGAGCAGTTCGCAGCGTGGTTAGCACTGGGTTCGGTTTTGATGTGATTGCATTGGAAGAAAACGGTTCTCTCCTATTCGCACGAAGGTATAAAAAATGAGCCGCCCCCCCTCCAGTAACGGGAAGAGGTTCGGCTCGAAAAACGGAAACATGAGTTTCCTCACTGTCAGTATATGCAATTCCCGAAAAAAGTCAAGAGGGATTTTGTGATGAGCGTTGAAATCACCGAATAACACACGGACATGTTTTTGCCTTTTGTCCGAAAAAAGATGCGCGATATTTTCAAAAAGCCCTCTACTATACAACGGACATTTTTCTGCCGTTTTTTAAGTATCGGAGAAGAAAAATGACCCCGCTTTCGAAAAAGCGGGGTCATCACGATCTGCGGATATTGGGATTTGGGAGAACAGCAAGCACAGCCGCTGTCCGGACACGTGGCGATTTTGGGAGTATCCCAAGCCCTTTGCATTTGGCGTACAGCCCGATGTTCAGAAGGTATTCGATTATGAATCATTCAGTGCCGAGCACTTGCTTTCTTCATGAACTCCAGATAAAGACTGTACAGCACGGCGCAGACGGGAACGCTGAACAGCATCCCTAAGATGCCGAATGCTTCGCCGCCGATCGTGACAGCCATCAGCACCAACAGTCCGGGAAGCCCAACGGACTTGCCGACCACCTTGGGATAAATCAGATTGCCCTCCACCTGCTGCAAAACGAGCAAAAAGAGAATGAACCACAGAGCCTTGCCGGGTTCTGCCAGCAGGATCAAAAACGCACCAAGACCGCCGCCGAGCCATGCGCCGAAAATCGGCACCAGCGCAGTAACAGCCACAAACGCCGAGACCGCACCGGCATACGGGATCCCAAGGATCAGCATTCCAAAGAAGCACAGAACGCCGATGATAACCGCTTCGGTAAGCTGACCGCTGACAAAATTTGTAAATGTCTGGTTGGTCAGAGAGGCGATACTCAGCAGCCGCTGCGCCTTCTTTTGCGGAAGGACTGTCACAACGAGTTTTTTCAAATGTGCCGCGACGACTTCCTTCTTTGCAAGCAGATACAGTGCAAAGACAAGTCCCAAGAGAACATCCACCAAAACGGATAGGACGGAGGTTGCTGCGTCCCACGTTACGGTGAGGATGCCGCTTCCCTCGTCGCTGATCAAGGCGGTGAGCTTCTCGATCAACAGGTCAGAGTCTATGGTGTATTCGGGCAGGACAATATTATATTTTGCGGCAAACTGGACAACGCCTGTCCACCACCGCCCGATTTCCTCCACATAGAGCGGAATGTTTTGGACAAACTCTTCGCCGGATTCCCGCAGGCTGGGGATCATCATAAACACCACGGCAAACAGAATTCCAAGGACAAGTACGGTGCTTGCCGTCAGGCACACAGGGCGGACCAGCTTTGCAGGAGCTTTGCGGCACACCTTGTTCCAGCAGCATTCCAACGGTCGAAGGACTACGTTGATCAAAAAAGCAATCGCGCCGCCGATCAGAAACGGAGTGAACAGTGCAAGCACCTTGCCGAGAAAATGCAAAACAGCATCAAGGTTTACCAGCGCCCATGCGAATACGATCAGCAGCACCAGTGTGCGGGTAATATAGCGAATGATCGTCTGCCACTTGCTTCCCTGCGGCGCGGGATCCTCGTTTCTGTCACTGGCTGTGTTTTGTGGTTTTTTCTCCATGTATTTCCTTTCCGTCGGTATGGGGACTCCCGTCAAATCCGGAAGCACTTTTGCAGGGCTTTATACTCACCCAACGCCAAAATCGTAATGTCATCGGACAATATGGTGTCCGGCGTAACGGAAACATCCGTTTTTCCGGCTCGTTTGATGCCAAGAATGTTGATGCCAAACTTTCTGCGGATATCCAGCTCACCAACGCTTTTCCCGATCCACGCCTCCGGCACCTGCACTTCAAAGATGGCGTGCTGCTCGTCGATCTCTATGTAGTCGAAAATATGGTCGGCAGTGAATCGGATCGCCGCCCATTTTGCCACCTGTTTTTCCGGGTAGACTATATGGTCTGCACCGTTGCGAAGCAGAAACTTTGCCTGCACATCACGCTCGGCACGGGATACCACGCATTTGGCACCCAGTTCCTTCAGCAGCGAGGTGGTTTCCAGCGAGTTCTGAAAATTACCGCTGATGGTCACAAAACAAACATCAAAATTTCCGATACCCAGCGAACGCAGAAACTCCGCATTGGTGCTGTCGCCGATCTGTGCGTTGGTGACAAACGGAAGCACATCGTTGATTCGCTCCTCGTTGGTATCAACTGCCATGACCTGATGCCCCAGTTGAGAGAGCTGCATGGCGATATGCCGCCCGAAGCGGCCTGCTCCGATCAATAAAACATTTTTCATGGGATAGATGCTCCTTTACTTATCCAATCATGATTCTTTCCTGCGGCAGCTTTGCGTTGCCGCTTTTTTTGCTGGACACCGCTGCATAAATGAGCGTCAGCCCGCCGACTCTGCCCAGATACATCAGCGCGATCAATACCATTTGCGAGGGAATATGCAGCTGCGGCGTAATACCTAATGTCAGTCCGACCGTGCCTACCGCCGACGCTGCTTCATACAGGCAGGAGGACAGCGGGAGATCCTCGTATACGCTGATAAAAACGCCTCCGCCAAAGAACAGCGCAAGGTACATCGTCAGGACGGTTGCGGCGGTTTTGACGGCGCTGCAATCGACTCTGCGCCCAAAGAATTGAGCGCTGTCCCGCTGGCGGAAGGTCGCGGCAGCATTGGAAAGCAGAACTGCCAGCGTGGTGGTTTTCATGCCGCCTGCCGTAGACCCAGGAGAGCCGCCAATGAGCATCAGAAGGATCATCACGCCCAGCGATGCGCCGGACATGGCGGGTAGATCGACTGTGTTGAAGCCCGCCGTTCTCGGCGTGACCGATTGGAACAGGGCTGCCTGAACCCGCACTCCGAGGGGAAGGGCATCAAAGTCCACAAAGAAGAAAAACAGCGCCGGAAGGACGATCAGCGTGAGTGTCGTAACGAGAATGACCTTACTTTGCATTCGATAACGGTGGAAATGCCACTTGTTTTCAAAGATGTCATCCCACGTCAGAAATCCGATGCCGCCGGTTATGATCAGCAGCATGACCGTGATATTGATCACCGGATTTTGGACATAACCGGTGAGAGAGGGATACAGGTTATGGTTCGTTCCCAGAATGTCAAACCCTGCGTTGCAAAAGGCGGAGATGGAGTGAAATACCGCCATCCAGATCCCGTGCCATCCGTAGTCCCGGCAAAACACCGGCAGCATGGCCAGCGCACCGATCAGTTCGATCAGAAATGTCCCTCGTAGGATGAACCGTGTCAGCCGGACGATCCCTCCCACCTTTGGCGCTGAGATGGCATCCTGCATGGTGCTGCGCTGCATCAGAGAGATCCTTCGCCCGGACAGCAGCGCAAACGATGCCGCCACAGTGACAACACCGAGCCCGCCTATCTGAATCAGCGTCAGGATCACCGTCTGGCCAAAGACCGACCAATAGCTGCCGGTATCCTGCACCACAAGCCCTGTCACGCAGACGGCAGAGGTTGCGGTGAAAAGCGCTTCATGAAATGGCGTTACGCACCCGGCTGTTGTGGAAAGCGGCAGCATCAGCAGCAGCGCACCCAACAGAATGACCCCGGCAAAGCCCAATATGATAATTTGAAAAGACGAAAGGCGGCGCTTTCTGCAAACCATTTCTTCCGACATCATCCTCACCCCTTATGAATCGTGCGATTGCTTTATTGTTCGCAGGCCAAACAGACGCCACATTGCCTGACTGTGATGAAGGATACCCTGTACGCACTCAGATCGGAGACCGTGATCTCCAAATTCTGAGCGGTAAAGGAATCGCCCTTACTGGGGACTCTATTCAGCTGCTCCATGACCCAGCCGCCGACGGAAACACTGTCCGATTCCAGCTTGACGCCAAAGAATTCCATAAAATCCTCCAAGCTGACGGAGCAGTCCACACGGTAGGTATTCTCGTCCAGCTTTTCAAAATCTTCTTCCACCTCGTCGTGTTCGTCCCAAATTTCACCGACCAGTTCTTCCAGAATATCCTCCATCGTAACAATACCAAGCGTTCCGCCAAAATCGTCTACGACTACGGCGACATGGGACTTCTGATGCTGGAGCATTTTCAAAATATCCCGGATCTTCGTGTGCTGATAGACAAACAGCGGCTCCGTCATGATCTCCGCAATAGGCTGATCCGTCATCTTGCCGTTGATATAGAAGTCCTTCTGATGAAGAACGCCGACGATCTGATCGATAGTATCCCGGTAGACCAGTAGGCGGGAAAAACGGGACTGCGTAAAGGCTCTGGCAATTTCCTCATGGCTTTCGCCGATGTCCACGGCCTCCAAGTCGATTCGATGGGTCAAAATTTCTGCCGCCGTCAGGTCACGGAACTCAAGAGCATTGCGCAGCAGCTCGCCCTCGTTTTCGTCAATGCCGCCATCCTGCTCCACGTCCTGCATAAAAAGAAGCAACTCCTCGTGGGACATTTTTGCATCGCCATCTGTCTTGAAGAAGCGGGAAACCAGCTTTTTCCACTGGGAAAAGAGAAAATTCAACGGTGTCAGCACCCAAATCCAAAGGCGGATAAAGGGCGCACTGAACATGGCAAAGCGTTCCGGCGTGTCCTTTGCAATACTCTTGGGGGTGATCTCACCGAAAATCAAAACAACGATCGTTACGACGACCGTAGAAACCGTCGCGCCGATGTCGCCGTAAAGTCCGACGAACAGAAGTGTGCCGATGGACGCCACCATGATATTGACGATATTGTTGCCGATCAGGATGGTGGAGATCAGCTTGTCATAATCTTCGGACAGCTTGAGCGCCAGCGCTGCCCGCTTGTTTCCGTTGTCCGCCAACACCTTGAGGCGGGTCTTATTCAGAGACGAGAATGCCGTTTCTGTGGCGCTGAAATAGGCGGACATGACGATGCAGGCCACCATTGCGAAAATGCTTCCAAAATAATTCATTTCAGACTCCTTTATGTTCTGTTCATACGATCATTTCATGCAAAAAGACACACCTATACCCGATACCGCAGCAAAGGGCGTAGATATGCCACATACGAACAGACCATATAAGAGCAGTTACCGTTATCGTCGCTACTGTCATTTTCCACGGATTTCTTTCTCCTTTTCGCTGTGTGCTTATATGATAGCATTTTTCCGGTGTAGATTCGGTAAAGAAACGAGGGCGGCGCAATATCCTCCTGTGAGAAATCTTGAAGCGCTTCCGCTTATGCGATATAATAACTGCTGGCAGTTATTTATACCACTGGATTTAAGCCGTTTTTCTCCCGGGCTTCGCCCGAAACCGAAAAGCATGGCGTATGATACCGCAATAAATTTCAGGAGAAGCATGATGAAGAATCGACAGCGACAAAAGGATACTCTATTTTCGATCCTTATTTTTTGCAGTGCCTTTGCCGTCAATTTGCTGATTCAGAAGCTCTTTACCATGCAGACGCTGGTACCCATGATCTTTGTGTTCGGCGTGTTTTTGATCTCGCTGAAAACCCACGGGTATTGCTATGGCATCACTTCGGCAATTATCAGCGTATTTGCGGTGAATTTTGCCTTTACCTATCCCTATTATGTCTTCGACTTTTTCGTGGGGGAAAGCATCTTATCTGCCGTCATTATGCTGGCAGTTGCCGTTTTCACCAGTACGCTGAACAGCCGCATTCGGGATCAGGAAAAGCTGCGGGCAGAGAATGAAAAAGAGCGAATGCGGGGCAATCTGCTGCGGGCGATTTCCCATGATCTGCGCACACCACTCACCTCCATATACGGGTCCTCCTCCACGCTGATCTCCAAGTATGATGCGCTGCCAAAGGAGCAGCAGCTCAAGCTGTTGGGAGAAATTCAGGAGGACAGCGAATGGCTCATCCGCATGGTTGAAAATCTTCTGTCGGTCACAAGGATCGACGGTGCGAAAGTGGAAGTCGTGAAGACACCCACGGTTCTGGATGAGCTGATTGACTCGGTTCTCATGAAGTTTTCCAAAAAGTATCCGAATCAGAAGGTCATCACACAGATACCGGAGGAATTTGTGGACATTCCCATGGATTCGCTCCTTATTGAGCAGGTGCTGCTGAATCTTCTGGAAAATGCCGTATTCCACGCAAAAGGCATGACGGAGCTGACGCTTTCCGTTTCTCTTGTGGGGGATAAGGCGGTATTTGAGGTTGCCGACAACGGCTGCGGCATCCCGGATGATGCACTTCAAAAGATTTTCACCGGAAGTTATGAAAAGTCCGCCGCACCGGTGGACGGAACCCGCAGCAATATGGGAATCGGACTATCCGTGTGCGCCGCCATCGTCAAGGCGCACGGCAGCGAGATCACTGCGGAAAACAGAAAGGGCGGCGGTGCGGTATTCCGCTTTGCTCTGGAAAGAGGGGGTGAGGACGATGGGCAATAACAAGTACAAGATCCTGATCGTAGAGGACGAGGCCAACATCCGAAGCTTTATCAAAGCCAATCTGGAAACCAGCGACTATCAGGTGCTCTGTGCGGAAACCTGCGAGCTTGGCATGATGATGTATGCCTCCCATCATCCGGACCTCATCGTTCTGGATCTCGGTCTGCCGGATCGAGACGGTATGAGCTTGATTCAAGAAGTTCGGGAGACAGACACCGTGCCCATCATTGTGCTTTCCGCCCGCTCCAACGAGAGGGACAAGGTAGAGGCGCTGGATCTGGGGGCGAATGACTATATCACCAAGCCCTTTGGCACGGAGGAATTGCTGGCCCGCATCCGCGCCGTTCTCCGCAGCCATCGGCACAGCGAAGAGAAGGAAAGTTTCCATGGTGGGAAATTCCGTCTTCAGGACTTGCTGATCGATTATGATACACGGCAGGTCTTTGTTGGCAAAGAGGAGATCGACCTGACCCAGACGGAATACAACATCATGGCGTTTCTCTCCGTTCACGCCGGAAAGGTGCTGACGTATGCCGCCATCATTCGGGCGGTCTGGGGGTATTCGGACTATGGCAGCGTCAAGAAGCTGCAAGTCAACATGAAGAACATCCGTAAGAAAATGGGCGTGACGCCCGGTGAAAAACGCTACATCATCAATGAGCTTGGCGTCGGATACCGTATGCTGGCGGAGGATGAGGCATAGCGCTGCCAAAGTTCTGCGCCGCTTGACAGGCGTGTACAATGCAAATGAGCTTTTTCCGTTTCTATCCCAAACGGAGAAGGCTCATTTGTGTTTGGGGGATCAAAAATGAAGAGAACATCCAGTACGGAGCTTGCCTATGTATTCGGCATCGTATTTGTCGCATGGGGCGTTGTCCTGATGGAAAAGGCTGACTTCGGCGTGTCCATGGTGGTTGCGCCTGCATACCTTCTTTACCGCTGGCTGTCTCCTGCGTGGAGCTTTGTCACCTTCGGCATGGCGGAATACTGTTTGCAGGCGATGCTGCTGCTCGCCATGTGCCTGCTGCTGCGGTGCTTTCGCGTGTCGTATCTCTTCTCCTTTGTCACGGCGGTCGTCTACGGCTTTGTGATGGACGCTTTCACGCTGCTTGGTGCTATGCTTCCGGCGCGAAGCGTCTGGCTGCGCGCGATCTTCTATGTGCTGGGGATGCTTTTTTGCGCGGCCGGTGTTTCCGCCATGTTCCACACCTACATTTCGCCCGAGGTCTACGAGCTATTTGTGACTCCCTTTTAAGTTAATTGTTGCTACTGCTTGGGTAGCCAACCCTAATGTAGATTTATTCATCAGGGGACATAAAAAGAGACTCTATCTAAATGGATGGAGCCTCTCATTTTAGCCTTTTCCATTTGTTTAGACTGCTCAATCATCAATTTCAATGACTTTTTCATCATCCTCAGACGACACATTGAAATCACCGTTGATAAACATTTTATATGCCCTATTAGCTATAGCTTTTGTTTCTACAAAGTCAAATCCACCACTAATCATCCCGCCAACGACAGGAACGGCCTTTCCTATGTTAACAATCCCTTTTGTGCCGAACTTAGTTACAAATCTGAATCCTACCTTTTGATTGATTTTGGCGAGCACCTCACCAGGAATTTTCTTGACCATAGCCATACAAACTTGTTTCCAAACTGTATTCCAGCTTGTTTGAGGATTTGGTCAATAGAAATCCCTGCAAGACAAGCATATACCAATGTCTGTACTTGGTCACTATCTGTATCATAACCGCCCATGTATGCTAAGCAAGCAATCATTCGCATTTGGACATACATAACGCTTCCTACATTTGCAGGAATAGCCACCGGTAGGGTTATAAGTCCACCTAGACCTGTTACAAAACCAGAGGTAGTGCATTTAGCAATCTGATAGTTAATAAACTTCCTTGCAGCAGTAGTGGCATCGTTACTCTTTTCTAAGTAGTTATTAGCCAGTTCTTCAACCGGAGGACTGACCTTTGCTATTCCGTGCATTGATTGGTCATACAACTTATCCAGTAACTGCATGATTTCATTTTGACTGATCTTAGCTACCATTATAGTTCCTCCATAAGTATATCTGAGAATACGCCTATAACACACTTTGCATTTTTCGCGAATTGTTTATGGTATCATTATAACAGTCATAACCAAGATTTTCAAGATAATCAGAAAGCCCAGAAGCTATGCAACTCCTGGGCTTTCTGTTATTCCATTGGCTTAATTGTAGATTCAATATAGTCCATTTCTTCCTGCTTTAGGCCATATTTTTCATAGTGCTGTTTGTCTATGTCGGAAACTGACTGTGACCAATCTATAGCGGTAAGGCCGGTCTCTGTGCAGGTGGCGGGTACCTCCGGCACCTGCGCGGTCTTGCCGGTATGGGCGCAGGCGGTGAGGGTCACAGAGGTGCCGCCGGACACCAGCCGCTTTCCGGCGGCGCTGCCATACTGGTCGGCGCTGATACCGTAGCAGAAGCGGATGCTTCCGCTGTTCTCGGCCTTGGCGGCCACCTCCTCCAGCGTACTGGTGCTGGACTTTCTGTCGAAGCCGATGGCTCCGCCCATGGCGCAGTCGACAGAGTCCTTGTTCCGGGACACAGTACCGTAGTTATAGCTGTTGGTGATGGTACACTCATTGAAGAGGCCGGCGATGCCGCCCACGCCACTCTTGTCGTATCTGGGGTGGCCGCCTGTCACGGTCGCCACGTTATAGCAGTCGGTGATGCTGCCGGTGCTGGCCATGCCCACCATGCCGTCTCGGTAAGGAGGATGGCCCGCTCATTGCCTTCGCCGTCCGTATAGTGGATGGCGGCAACGTCATAGCCTTCCCGCCGCTCTGCCTGCACCTGCCCGTCCAGAGCCGAGACCGGCATCACCAAACTCAGCACCATGCACAAAGTCAGCAGCAGCGCCGATACATGCTTCCTGTGCTGCTTTATGTGCAGGTCCCTTCCTCGCTGAAAATTTTTATATGCAGCCCCATAGGGCATGATATACAGCTTCACGGCTTGGCCGGGTCATAGACGCAGCTGCGGACCGTGGCACCGGTGACCGGCACCTGCGCCACCGTCAGAGGGATACGGTACAGGGTGTGCAGCAACTCCTCCGTCAGCATCTCCTCCACCGGGCCGCAGGCCGCCACCGTGCCGCCGTGGAGGGCCAGCACATGGGTGGCGAAGCGAAGGGCGTGCTCCGGATTATGGGTGGACAGCAGCACCGTGTAGCCCTGCTCCGTTAGGCGGCGCACCTGCTGCAGGAGCCGGAACTGGTTGCCGTAGTCCAGATTGGCGGCAGGCTCGTCCATCAGCAAGATCCTCGCCTGCTGGGCCAAGGCCCGTGCAATGAGGGCCAGCTGCCGCTCGCCGCCGGAAATGCGGCGGATGCCCCGGTCTGCCAGCGGGGCGATGCCCACCAGCTCCATCATGCGCTGCGCCGTCTCCATCTGCTGCCGTCCCGGCTGCCGCAGAGGCTCCAGCCCTCCGGCGGCGCCCATAAGCACCGTGTCCCGGACGGTGTAGTCGAACAACGGCTGGCTGGACTGGGGGATATACGCCGCCAGATGGGCCAGCTCCCGCCGGGACAGATGCCGCACGTCCTGCCCGCATAGGGAGATGCTCCCCTGATAGTGGGGCAGAAAGCCCAGCATACAGCGGAACAGGGTACTCTTCCCCGCTCCGTTGGGCCCCAGCACTGCCACCAGCTGTCCGGGCTCGGCCCGGAAGCTGACATCCCGCAGCACCGGGTGGGTACCGTAGGAAAAGGAGAGTCTCTCCACGTCAATGCTCATGCCGTCGCCCTCCCGTGATGATGAGATACAGAAACAGCGGCGCTCCCACGAAGGCCGTCAGGATACCCAGAGGCAGCTCACCGGTGGTCACCAGCCGAGCGATGTCATCCACCGCCAGCAGGAAAGCCGCTCCAAACAGGGCCGCCGCCGGGATCAGCCGCCGGTAGTCGTAGCCGAACAGCATACGACAGAAGTGGGGGATCACCAGACCCACCCAGCCGATCATGCCGGACACCGCCACACTGGCGGTGGTCAGCAGCGTGGCGCACAGGATCACCACCAGACGCAATACCCCCGTCCGCACGCCCATGGACTGTGCCTCCTCCTCCCCCACCGTCAGCAGGTTCATCCGCCAGCGCAGGAGAAACAGCGGCAGCAGTCCCACCGCCACCGGCAGCACCAGAAAGCGCACGTCCTCGGCCTTGATGGAGCTGAGGCTGCCCATGAGCCAATAGGTGATGGCAGGCAGCTGCTGCTGGGTATCCGCCACCAGCTTGATAAAGGACGTCCCGGCGGAAAACAGGGAGGAGATCATCATACCCGCCAGGATCAGCGCCACCGTGGGGTCTGAGTGGGACAGACGGCTCACCAGCCACGCCGCTGCCACGGCCAGCAGACCGAAGCAGAAGGCGGACAGGGAGATGCCGAAATACCCGGCCCCCAGCAGGATAGCCAACGCTGCGCCGAAGCCTGCGCCGGTGGAGGCCCCCAGAATATCCGGCGACACCATGGGGTTGCGGAACATCCCCTGATAGGCCGTACCGGAGACGGCCAGCGCCGCACCCACCAGCACCGCCGCCGCAATGCGGGGCAGGCGGATGGCAAACACCACCTTCTCGTCGCTGACGGACCAGTCCGCAGCGCCGCCGGTGAGCCTTGTCCACAGCATATGCAGGAGCTTGTCTACGGACAGACCATAGCGCCCCACCAGCATGGAGCCCAGCAGAAGCAGCAGGCACACCCCGCCCAGCAGGAGAAAGCGCCGCCGGTAGGTCCTCCCGGTCATCAACTTCTCCATGGGTCAGTTCCCCGCCGCATTGGGGACGATGTAATAGGTGCCGGTCTTGGCATCATAGTACACCTCCCCCCGCTTTTCCAGATCCGCCATATAGCCGTTATACCACCGGCGGCGCACCGTGGATACACACAGGCACACCGCAGCGGCGATGCAGTCCGGCAGGGGCCTTTCGCCGCTTCGCATGGTCTCCAGCAGCCGGGGCAGACTGGCGTTCATATGCCGCCGCTCTCCCAGCAGCTCCGCCAGCCACCAACCCAGTGAAAACACGGAAAACGCCAACAGCAGCAGGCAGATCACCAGCGGAATCTCCATGGCGCTGGCTGCTGCCCGCAGGATATTGTGAAACAAGGTGCTCATTTATTCGTCCCTCTCTTTTTTGAAATACAGCACCCGTGCGCCGCCGGGTTCGCCGGTAATGCGGCCGGTCTCGTCGTAGACGGGCATCAGATGGGCCGGAAGATCTTCGAAATAGTACCGGGGCCGAAACAGCTCGGACTTCGTAAAGGAGGGGAAGACCCCACGTCCTGATCCCGTATATAGAACTGCACCGACCGTACGTCGTTCAGATGGATGCGGGTATACTCCAGCAGCTCATCGATGTGGATGCCGTAGGCAGAGTCCACCACCACCCGGTAGTCTCCCTCCCCCGTGGGACGGAAGAAGGTATGTGCCTCGTCGTACATGGTGAGGTTCTCCTGAAGTTCTGTCCAGTGGTACGTCCCCGCCTCCACATACCGGCTGCTGTCCATGCCGTAATAGCCTACCTTCACCGTCAGGGTGTCGGTGGCGATGCCGTCGGCCTCCGCCCTTCCCGGCAGTAGGCATACCGCCGTCAGACAGGCCAGCATCCACAGGGTCAGCCGCCGCAGGCGGATATTGCACTTCTTCCTCGCAGGTTCTCCTCCCCGTATGGGGTCACGTCCGCAGGGTGGATCGGCTCAGCATCTCAGCCGCCTCCTCCGCCGACAGGTCATAGTGCCAGAACAGCCGGTAGTACTCCTGTGCCACAGCCGTCATATCGTAGTCATACAGTTGGGGATACAGCAGATTCCCCAGCCACCAGATGCCCAGCACCCGGTTCACCGACGGCGGGGAACTCATCCAGTCGTAGGGCAGGCCCGGTATCTCGTAGTACCGCCCCTGCTGCACGGCGGTGAGACCCGCCCAGTCCCCTTCCGTCAGGGTATCGTAGGGGCCGCCGGAGGACAGCAGAATAACATTCGGCTCCACGGCGTATACCTCCTCCAGACTGACGGTGGTACCGCCGCCCCGGTTGGTAACTTCTTCCGGGATGATGGCGTTCACCGCTCCCACAAGGTCGATGACATCCGCCTGTACGGACCCGGCTGCGTTGCAGGCAAGGCCCGTGGAGCCGGTGCCGAAGAGCACCTTGAGTCGCTGAGACTCCGGGATTTTTGCGGCGTTGGTCTGGGCCATGGTGACAGTGCGGTCAATGAACTGCGCCAGTTCCTCCGCCTGCTCCTGCCGCCCCAGAATGTCCCCCAGCATCCGGTAGGCCGCCGCCATATCATCCAGATCCGCTTCGATGAAGATGGTGGGGATGCCCGTCTGCTTCTGAATGGTGTCCATGTCCTTGGCGATGCTGTCCTTGGCGTCGCCCAAGTCGATAATGAGCTGGGGCTGGGCGGCGATGAGGGACTCCATATTCAGGTTGGCCTTGCTGCCGTAGAACTGGCCGAAGGTGGGCAGATACCGCATCTCCTCCGGAAAATAGGACATCTGTGCCGTGCTGGGGCTGCTGCTGAGCCCCACCAGCAGGTCATAGGCCACCGGCATCAGGATCATCTGGGCTGTGGAGCCGCTGGGTGCAATGCGTGTGATCTCGGCAGGGATCTCCACCTGCCGTCCGGCGGAGTCGGTGATCATCCGGGTCTCCACCCCTTTCAGGGGGTCGTAGCCCGCCTGCTTGCCGCCGCAGCCAACCAGCAGGCACAGGCACAGTGCCAGTACCAGCGATATCCACCGCTTTCCACTCGTTCTCTTCACCGTTTTTCCTCCGTTATCCTCATTTGCATATCACGCTCGCCGAAAAGAGCGCCGCACCATGGCGGCAGTCTTTTCTATCGTAAGTCTATTTTACCATCTGCCCCGGCAAAAGAAAATATCCTTTTCGCAAAGCAGAACATAATTCCGTATGGCGGAACGCCCTACGCATTATAGCCCAGCTCCCGGCTGAGACTCCCGGCGGCGGCGCAGACCATGTCCACCGCCTCCTCGAACTCCCCGGAGGCAACATGGCGAAACAGGCCCACCACCGTCAGGGTGTAGCGCATCTGCCCCTCCCGGTCGAACACCGGAGCCGACACGGACCGCAAGCCGATCTTGTACTCGCCGTTTTCGATGGCATATCCCCACTGGCGGATACGCTCCAGTTCCTCCGTCAGCGTCGCCAGGTCCACGATAGTATGGGGGGTAAAGGGATCCATGCCCTGGCCGTTCATCAGATAGCGCACCGTGGCATCCGGCAGCTGGGACAGCAGCAGTTTCCCCTGCGACGTGGCGTGAAGGGGCGTACGGCCGCCGATCTCCGAGGCCACCTGGATCCCCGTGCCGCTGACCCGCTGGTCGATGACCACGATGTTGCTGCCCTCCACGCAGGAGAGCAGGGCCGTATACTGGGTCTGTTGGGCCAGCCGCTCCAAATGGGGACGGGCGCAGCGGGTGATCTCCCACGCAGCGGACACGCCGCAGCCCCACTCGAACAGCTTTGTCCCCAGATAGTACCGGCCATCCGACTCCTGCCGGATGCAGCCGTAGCTCCGCAGGGTGGCCAGCAGCGAGTGGATGGTGCTCTTGGGGTAGCCGGAGGCCTGACTCAGCGCCTGAAGGGTCATGGGAACCCGGCTCCGGTTCAGCAGCTCCAGCAGCTCCAGCGCCTTGCCCAGCGACCGCACGCTTCCCTTTTCCTGCGGCATCATACGTCCTCCTTCCGCCGGGGGATGGGCCGAAAGTCCGGCTTTCCCGGCAAGCTGCCGGGCAGCCCTCGCTCCATAGGCGGCGGAGACGGCACCTCGTCGTCCCGCTCCCCGGCATAGAAGGCCCGGTTGTTCTCCACCAGCTCCGCCAGCGTCACCGGACGATAGCGGTTCACATCCACTCCGGCATTCAGCACACGGGGCAGCTGCCGCAGCAGCTCATAGTCCCGGCCCCGTCCGTGGTGGAGGTGTCCGTGGATCATATAGCCCCGCTTGTGGTACAGCATGGGATAGTGACACAGGAGGATGTGGGTCTCCCCGTCGTCGATCTCGTTGAAGTCCGTCACCGTCTCGAACCAGCGGTACAGCCGCCCGGCGTCCTCATAGCCGGTGTCGTGGTTGCCACGGATCAGGTGCTTATGGCCCGACAGCCGCTCCAGCAGCTCTCCCGGCACCCGGCCGCCGTTCCAGCCGATGTCTCCCACCAGATAGACGGTGTCCTCCGGACCCACGGTGTCGTTCCAGTTTTTCACCAGTGCCTCGTCCATCTCCTCTACGGTGGCAAAAGGCCGGGAGGGAAGCAGCAGTGCATAGTGAAAGTGCAGATCGGCGGTATAGTAGATCATGGTGCTCTCCCTTCTCCGGCGGATATTTTTCTCTATCATACCGTCTCCGCCGGTCTGCGTCAAGCGTTCATTCCGTATGGCGGAATTTTTCTACGTTTTTCCGGCCTCAGATTCCGCTATGCCGTCGAAATGTCCAATTCCCCGGAAATGGACCGGCGCAGTCCATCGGGAAAATCCTCCGTTTCCGGGCAGAAAAAAGAGCGCCCCGCAAGGCGCTCTTTTCAGTACGTTATGATGGGGATCGCTTACTCCTCCGTCTCGTCGGCAGGCTCTTCCGCAGGCATGGTCTCCTCCATGGATACGCTGTCGGCAGCGCCCTCCTCAGGCACCAGCTCCTCAGCGAAATGGCGGTAGGCGTTCAGGCCGGCGCCGGCGGGGATCAGCTTACCGATGATGACGTTCTCCTTCAGGCCCACCAGATGGTCCACCTTGCCCTTGATGGCGGCCTCGGTCAGAACCTTGGTCGTCTCCTGGAAGGAGGCAGCGGACAGGAAGGAATCGGTGGCCAGAGATGCCTTGGTGATACCCATCAGCAGCTGGGTATAGGTGGCCTCCTGCAGCGGCTCACCGGTCTCGGCGTTGACCTCACCGGCGGCGATGCGGGCCCGCACCTTGGCGTTCTCGTCCTCCACCTCCAGCACGTCGGCCATGGCGCCGGACAGCAGGCCGGTGGCGTCATTAGCGTCCTCCACACGGACCTTGCGCATCATCTGGCGGACAATGACCTCGATGTGCTTATCGTTGATGTCCACGCCCTGCTGACGGTACACCTTCAGGACCTCCTGAATGAGGTAGTTATGCACCGCAGAAGCGCCACGGATCCGCAGCACATCGTGGGGATTCAGTGCGCCGTCCTGCAGCTGGCGGCCCTTCTCGATGACCTCGCCGTCCCGCACCTGCAGACCGGTGTGGGGCATGGAGTAGGTCCGGGTATCGCCGTCGTCGGCGGTGACGATGATGTTCAGCAGGCTGCCCTTGGTGGCATCCTCGAAGCGGACCTTACCGGCGATCTCCGACAGGGTGGCCATCTTCTTGGGCTTGCGGGCCTCGAACAGCTCCTCCACTCGGGGAAGACCCTGAGTGATATCGCCGCCGGCCACGCCGCCGGTATGGAAGGTACGCATGGTCAGCTGG
>ERZ791737.963-NODE-963-length-17004-cov-9.351702_pt1 | contig 17004 bp, 18 predicted proteins | sample MGYA00510042_ERZ791737 | MGnify/ENA primary metagenome ERZ791737 (study PRJEB30046, sample SAMN00791965) | human gut metagenome | study: EMG produced TPA metagenomics assembly of the A metagenome-wide association study of gut microbiota in type 2... | reverse complement strand
AGCAAAGGTCTAGCTTTTTTATCGGTTATCCTATACGTCATTTTTGGACGCTAACACTTGATATGAAAAAGTCATCTGCATCTTTCCAATTAAAACAAACTTACCTCTTGAGTGAAAATGGAATATCTACCGATAATATGGGCTTTTTTGTAGGAGGGTGAAAGTGAAAAGTATTTTATATTCATAAGAGTGCATCCCCCACTATTTCAGAAATAATTTATAATATTCGACATAGGCACTTATCACTTTCTTTCTGTCGAAATGACTTATAACATATTCCCTACAATTCTTTTTTATAGTATTATAAAGTTCTTTGTTTTCTAGCAATTCTTTCATCGCATCATACAGAGACTGAGCATCATGAGACTCACAAAACAATCCGTTTGTACCCTCATCCACCACATTTTTGCACCCCACAATTCTTGATGCTATCACAGGAACTCCCAATGAATTAGCTTCTACCAATACTTGCCCGAACCCTTCACGATAAGAAGGTAAGACAAGCAACTTAGATGTTTTTATAAACGGGCGAACATCACTCTGTCGACCACACTCCATAAAGAAATCATTCTTTGCTACAATTTGCTCTACGCTTTCTGAAAGCACATCTAATTTTGTCTCCCGACCACCCACAAGTAGTAACTTAATAGGTAAACCTTCATCATGCAATCTTTTCGTAACCCTAACTAACTCTTCCACCCCTTTGTCTCGAACTATACGACCAATAAACACACAAGTAAAATCACTATCCATAATACCATATTCCACTTTTACAGCTGTATCATCCACCAGCGTAGGATCAAACCATTCAGTATCTACACCATTGGCACTACCATACAAAATGACTGTAGACTTCTCCAAACAACAAATACCATCTTCTGCAAATTGTTCTCGCACGCCCTTACTTACGCAAATCACTTGATTCGCACAAAAACAGGATATACGCTCCATCCATATAAGTATTTTACGTTTCACTCCAGTACAACCCTGATAACGCAATCCATGACACATATAGATACGAACTGGACGGAAAGTAACCCAAGCGGCAATCATCGCCAACAACGAAGCTTTCGGTGTATTCGCATGAACCACATAGGGACGTTCACATAGCAACAACCAAATCCATCGGAACAAAGCAATCAAATCATTCACAAGTGAAATCTCACGCCTCATTCTTAATGCTTTAAATCGAATCCCTTCTTGTTCTGCAAAAGAGATTAATTCTTTATCAGGCGAAGAAACCGCACAAACATCATATATTTCAGCTAATGCTTTACATTGACCTTGAAAGAAAGCCAATGTCATCGGAACAGTGGTAGTTATATAAAATTTTTTCTTTACCATTATATACTCTTCAACAGTAAACCATTAGATAAGAATTACTTGTAAAATATTATCTAATTTCGCCTACAAGTCTTAAATAATCAGCTTGTAATTGCTGCGTATTTTTTTGAATATCATATCCTTTCTCTGCAATACATTTTGTTGCGTTCGAAACTGCTCTATTTGATAGGTTATTCATCAAGAGAGCCTCATTCGCCCAAGAGGCAGGGGAATCAGCCAAAGATTTAAATCGAATAAGCCCTGTTAAATTGACTTCCTGCGGAATCGTATTTGAGGCTAAAACCGGAAGTGCGGCAGCCTGAAATTCTACCATAGCAAACGAAAATCCCTCATAAAAAGAAGGAAACACTATTATATCTATTGCTTGAAGAAGTTCATTCACATCACTTCGATTACCGACAAAAATGCATTTTGTTTTTATCTGTAAATCTTTCGACCTTTCTTCAATACTTAGCTTTAATGAACCGTCTCCAATACAGAGTAAACGCGCCTTATGCATCTTTGAGAGTTCTGCAAATACAGACAATAAAAAAAGATGATTCTTTTGTTCCTCAAAACGCCCCACATGTCCAACAAACAACTCATCGTCAGAAATTCCGAGTTTCTGTCGCACCTTTTGTCGTGTTTGCTCACAATAGCTGAACTTCTCACAATCAACAGCATTGGCTTTCACCTCAAACTTCGTTTGCTTACCAAACAACCATTCACCAGCTCCTTGACCACAAGCCCATCGTTGGGTCGCAACAAAACGTAAAAATGGCTTTAAGATAACAGCCACGACTGCCGCCAATCCTGTTCGACTTGTATTATGACTATGCGAAATCCGAACCTTAACACCAGCAATCAGTGCAATGACCAAGTATATGGCACTCATCGCGTCACGATGAGAATGCACCAACCGATATTCTGGATGATTCTTGAGAAGCAAATAATACTTAAGGAAACCTTTTATCCCAGTTTTATGCCTATAAATTTTCCCCCCCATAGACAAAATTTCACTCTCATAGTAGTTAGTTTCATCACCTACTACAAAATCGAACTGTACTTTTTCTCTATCTATATGACGATATAGGTTCATAATATACGATTCCATACCTCCTGCGGCCAAAGAGCCCACTACATGTAAAACTCTTATCATACCTATTTTCTTCTCTTTACAATCCACCGAATCACAAACTTCGGAACCAAGATTTTGAGCAAGTCCGGAATGCAACGTACATAAGGAAAACTGTAGCCCAAACCACTTAAAATCATGGCATGAGTTTTATATCCTTTGATACGGTCACTAGCCTTACGACGCGCAAAAGCATCACGACCATTAAACATTTTATAAAGCGGCTCAGCCATATTATATCCTCTATACCCTGCCTTAAAAAATTTATACCATAGATAAACATCTTCTATACGCTCGGTAAAAGGTTCTGCCGTATAGTTTCCAACATCATTAAGTGCTTCTCTCCTCATCATCACAGGGGCATGACAAAACGGAGTGCCATGTTTAAAAGCCGCTTTTGAAGGTTCGCCACCAGCTGTAGATACTCCATAATCCCCATCTTCATCATAATAAATCATAGGACAGCTTACAAGTGCATATTCCGGATGAGCATCTAAGAAACTAATTTGTTTCTCAAAACGAGTCGGAAGCGACAAATCATCACCATCCATACGAGCCACGTATTCAGTGTCCACATATTCCAAGCAATGATTGAGCGTAGCAGCTAACTTCATATTCCGCTCATTCTTAATCAGCAAAATATTCTCATACCTATCAGCATACTGCTTAGCCACTTGGTAAGTATCATCAGTTGAACCATCATCACACAGCACCATCTTAAAGTCTTGATAGGTTTGAGTTAAAAGTGAATCAAGTGCTGCTGGAAGCGTAGGAGCACAATTATAAATGCCAATTATTACTGTTATTCTTGCCATATACAATATCATTAACCCTAATAATAAATAATTTCCATAAACAAGGTGAATGCCAAATGTAAAATAATCACATTAGCCAAAATCTTATATTGTCGAGTTCCTATTTTCTCATTGAGAAAAGGATAAATTAATACAACAGGATAAATCCCCCAAGAAAGATAAGCTATACGATTTGTAAAGTTTGCATACATACAAAGCATCCACACAGAATTGGTTAGCAAATAAATAGACAAAATAAATTCATACATAACCGACCTTAAACCACGCTTAAAGATAGCCCAATATCCAATAAGCACAGGCATAGAAGAATATATAACAAAGTCTATACGGAAACCTTCCTTACCACCCCAGCTAGTACCACTTGAAGTTAAATAACTGGCTCCACTTTCATCTGAGTAGCCAGCAAAGAGTTCTTGAAAAAATGTTATATGTGCAGCTGCCATTAAAAGACATATGAACCAAACACCAAAATACACCTTAACGTTTTTGTAGAAATAGGTCGCAACAAACGCTGCAATAGGCATTATCATTGAATGATGGAAACCTAGTGTCACGAATAGCATCAACGCCGCAATGACAATATTATTGCGATATGAGATTGCAATTAAAAATAAAGTTGCTGCCGCACCAGCCTTAATACCATTCGTACCATAAGAAAAGGTACTAAACGCTGCCAAAAATGTTAAGAATGCGACCCAGGTATCCGATGGAAAAAGGCGTTTACACGCAAACCAAGTTCCACAGAAATAGATTGCAGCAATCACCAAGAAAAAGAAAGAATACCCTAACTGCTCACTGGCAATCCAAGCAAATAAATTATCAAATAAATAGTTGGTCGCATTATAATCGACTACAAAGTAATTACCTTCCATCACATTGTAGTCAAGAACATAGTTCATCGTATCAACGAAGATATATGCAGCAGGACGCAAGCCGATAAAAAATGTCAAAATAACAGCCAACGCCAAAGATAACACAGTCTTACCATGACTCTCCACAACCAACGCTCCATATACCCTACGTTTATAGTAAACATACTGCCCCAATGTCAGTATCGTTACGATAGTAAGATATAAGGGAAGATATAAATTAGCGGACATGAGCAATCAGTTTTTTCAACCAACCTAACGAATTGACACCAAAGATTCGATGCACCAAACGCACTATATATGTACGTAAAGCACTCTCTGAGTTCCAACTATTCGTATACCAATGAATACTACGCGTACGCTTTGTTTTTACTAGCTTTCCAGTAGTACTATCCAAAGGATTGAAGTAGTCTCGAGGATAAATCCATATATCGTCTACCTTTTGAATCTCATTTGATGTTTTTAAGCCATTTTCCAAGAGAACTTTCGTTGTATGAGTCACAATAGTTACTTGATTAAGGCTACCATCTTCCATAAGAAAATGTAGGTCTGCATAATATTGTAAAACTTCATAATATAGATTCGCTCCAGAAACAGCACCCAATCCAAGTCCTGGATTGATTGACGGTGGTAATCCTTCCTTGGGCTTTGCTTCTAACTCTATTCCCATAAAATTACCTCTCTCTACAATGTCATCCATCGATTTGATAACTTCAACATCCGTATCAAAGTAAAGGCCTCCATAATGATAGAGAATATAAAAACGCGCATAATCGCTCACGAATGCAAACTTCTTTGCTTCGTAAGCTTCGCGAGTATAAGGAACCATATTTACATCGAAGTTATCTTCATTCCATTCCTTTATTTTGTAGTCAGGTAAAAATTTTCTCCATGAGTCTATACACTTCAATGCAGATGCCGGTAACGGATTGCGACCAAACCAGCAGTAATGAATAATCTTGGGAATCATTTGAATATCATTTATAATGGACATACTATTTAAATGGAGCTTAACCAATCAAATATTTATGTCCAGGTATTTTGCGAAGTAACAACATAATAGAAAAACCAATAATAACTGTCACCCCCCAGCGCAAAAAGATGCCTAGTTCAATAGGCAATTCATTCAAAATGTCTTGCTGTTTCAAAAATGTATTTAGCAACAACGAATGAATCAGGTAAACACCAAAGGTACATGAGGCTAGAGAGACCAACATATTCGATTTAGGATCGCATTGAGCAAACAACTTCTTTATGCTTGCAAAAACTACAAAAGACAAAAGTATTACATAGGGGTGCAAGTAACAGTTCACATTCACCCCTAAATTAGCCTGTTTGTAAGAGATAACCATAAGTAGTACACTACAAACAAAAGCGATCGCGATTTGCTTCCAAGTAAAGTGATTCTGATTGGTATACCAACCAAGAAGGAAATATCCGAAAAATCCACCCAAATAATACCAAGCACTATGCTCATCAAAAGCTGGAATATTCAGATATACAGTTATTATTGGCAGTAACGAAGCAACCAGCCACACCCCCAAAACCATTTCCTGTTCACGTCGACTCGATTTCATCAGCCAAGGTTCTACTATCGGCACAAGGAAATAACAACCTACCAGTGCATACATAAACCAAAGGTAGCCACATGCATCCGTTCGATAGAATGGAATCCATAACAATTGTTCAGCAATCCCCTCTATTTTACTTTTGTCAACCAATATATAAACCATACTCCACACCCACACCGGCCATATAATTCGTCCAAGCCGTTTCTTTAGAAACTGGTCAAGAGGAAGCCCACGTCCAAAAAGCAAGGCGCCACTGACCATAAAAAATAAGCCATTACACGGTGCCATTAAATAAGATATTGCACCAAGCATGAAGTTACTTTTCCCCTCAGCCAAAGGTACGGGAGAGTGCATCATTACAACCATCATACAAGCCAAAATGCGCAAAATGTCAAGCGAATTATCGCGATTGGTAATTGTCATTTGTTTATGAATTCATTAAATGATAAAACTTTTCTACTTCCTTTTCATTACCAAAGTCATGCGTATGCAGATATTCCATAAGGCGCGTTTGAAGTTCCTTATTCTTTATGAAGTCAGCTATTCCCTTTGCACAAGCCATTGTTTCGAGTGGTACTATCATCCCATCTACACCAGAAGTAATTTGACTTTTCGCTGTGGGATAATTCGTAATCACGACTGGCTTTCCCAAAACCTGAGCTTCACGCACCGTAACACTCTTTCCTTCGTAAATACTCGGCTGGGCATAGATATCGCAAGCCTTAATATAAGGATAAGGATTCATTTTTTTACCCAACAAGATCATGCGATGGCGCATCCGATACTTTTCAAGCGACTGTTGAATCAACGTATCGTCTCCATATCCTACGATATACCATCTAAAATTCACTCCTTGACGCTCCATTTCAGCGCAAATCTCAGGAATAGCCTCAAAATTTTTGGGTGGAGAAAAACGTCCGATACTCAAAATCTTTACTACCTCCCCCTCATTAGGCATCTCGCTATCTACACTCATCAACTCTGCCTGCTGGCGAATAAATAGAGGAGACAAAATATTTTCAATCTCTACAATCTTAGACTGAAGAGAAGGGAATACACCCAAAAAAGCCTTAGTACATTCGGGCGAAATGCTAATGATGTTATCAAAAGCCCCCCACGAAGGAAGACCTAATTGCGGATTGATATGTACCGTGCTATAATCCGTATGAATCCAAGTAACTTTCTTCTTTGCCCGTTCTTTATCTAATACAATATAGTGCTGTCCCAGAAAGTTGACAGCCAAATCATATTCCTTTAGAGGCTGAACTTTAGGTAACAAAAAGTGCAAAGCTTGTTCCATAAATTGGAAAATACTTTCATCTCGCTGACGTTGCTTCTCATTGAGTCTACGAGCATACATTCGATGACGAAATTTTGCCCACAACCGAGCAACAGCAATCAGTAGATGTCCTTGCTTAACGAGTAGACTGATAGGTCGCTCAATACAGGTGTAAGCCGAAATTTCCGGCAATAGGTTTACCCAAGAAGGAATCAGGGGCAGGAACTCACCAGTATGCTGATTAAGAAATAAATCTACCTGAACACGTTTTGGGTCAAGTGCAGAAAGCAAACCTAAAAGCGCACGTTCAGCACCACCTATTTCCAAATAATGTATGTTTATGAGTATATGTTTCATAAAATGAGATAAACTTTCGCCCTTACTGAAACTGTCTAAAAATCCACAAAACAAGCCTTTCTAAATCGTTTGAAGCTTCTAGTTCTCAATGCTTTTTCCACATTCATCAAATGAGTCTTTTTACAAGCATAATTATCTGAGAAAAATTCATTCCACAGATCACAAGCTATTACGAACATTGCTTTCTCTACATCCGGCCCAAGCCTGAGAGAACGCCTCCAATTATTATGTACTTGCTGCAAAAAATGATGGTATTGATATTCAGGTGCAGCCGCTAATGCCCCACAAACTAAGGCATCCTTCAGCAACGAACGAGTTATATATATCCCATCTATACTTTTAGGGCTAATTGCAGCTGAAAATGAGATACTATCAGTGTTATATGTATAATAGTATACATCATCCTTTATCAATGCTACTTTTCGAGCAAGAGGGATAATTAACATCCCCATTATAGTATCTTCATACCAATAGCCTTCGGGAAAATGTATATGCTTAAACATCTCTGCACGAATCACCTTCATACAGGGATAACCCTTTAGGTTATCCCTGGATGAAATACCTTCATGCTGGGATTTTTCACCGGCAAACAACTTTCCTTCTATCGTACGGCGTCGATACGAACCTTCAACAATGTCTGCATCATATTCATACGCCATATTCATCAATCGTTCTATAGCATCCGGAGCCAACAAATCATCACTATCCAAAAAAGTAACATACTTGGCATCAATGGATTTAAGGGCTGTATTACGCGCACTGGAATGACCTTTATTCTTTTGATTGATAACAGTCACCCTTTCATCGTCTTCATAACGCTTTAATATTTCTCCACTTCTATCGGGAGAACCGTCATTTACCGCTACAATATGATAAGAGTATTTTGATTTCTGCAATAATACCGACTGGAGGCAATCGTCCAAAAAACGTTCCACCTTATAAACCGGAATTACAACTAACAAGTCATATTTTACTGGTTTCACGATAATATTCTCACAAAGAGCTGAAGATTTTGGATCTTTATGTATTGCCTGAAGCAAGTTCTCAGCTTCTTCCGAGGACATCTCTTTAGCACGAGGTTGCACACCTATTTGCATGAGCCAATATGGACACACCTTAGCCCAACGACCTAAATGCAAACGCCCACAAACCCTCATTAAAAATATCGCAACCGAAAGAATTATTTTATTCATTGTCATTTATTTCCCCCTATATTTAATGTAATTAGAGATAAGCTGAAGTTCATCCTAATACGTTGCAAAACATGCAACAACTGCAACAACCTTACTTACGAATTTGAAGTTTCTGAAACCTTAGTTCCTGTTTCTAACAATCTTCCAATTCCAACTTACTTCGCTATCATCTTTAAATGTAATCTGACAAATAAATCAGAAACATTAAGCATCAATTTTGCTAAGCCAAACAGACTATACCTCAGAGCCCCAACTGCTAACATCTCACGCTTACTCCCAAAGTGACCATATTGAAGCATTTGCTCCACTTCCTCGCCATAATCACGATAAAACTCCGATCGGCGAAGCACCCCATTCACAATTGCTTCAAGCACAATATTACGCTGAGTCATTACATAATCGGAAGTGTACCGTTTAAGTTCTTTCAGAAATAAGCAACGCTGTTCATAAGTCTGCCGCGTATATTTACGAGAAATAGAATTTCCATTAATTATTTGGTCGTAATGATAAAAGGCCTTAGGCAGATAGGCGACCTTTACTTGGTCGTGAACTAATAGCTGCACACAAACAAGAAAATCTTCACTATAGTTAAGACCGGGTGGAAACCTCACATCAAACGTGCTATAACAAACTCGTTTTACAAGCTTATTCCAACAACTGCCATGCAGTTGTTGGAACAGCAGTTGTTGTAATACTGCTTTAGCTGTCGTTTTTTTTATGTTTTGCTTACAATAAGTACTCTCATTAACAAAAAAATCGGCGATAACTATATCGGCATCAGCTTCACAAGCCTTTCGATAAAGTTCTTCAAGCATCGTCGGGTCGACCCAATCATCTGGATCTGCATGGATAGTGTATTCTCCCAATGCATGGTCAACACCAAATTGACGAGCATCTGATACCCCACCATTTTCTTTATGAAAGACTCTGACTCTTTGATCCTTAGCTGCATAAGCATCACACATAGCTCCACTCCCATCAGGGCTACCATCATCAATGAGAAGGATCTCAAAATCAGTAAAAGTTTGGATAAGAAGACTATCGACACATCGATGTAAATATGCCTCTGCCTTATAGACCGGAACTATAATTGAAATAATCGGCATAACTTATTCTTTACTCTTGTTATGAAGAAATATAGTTTAAAACTAAAGCAAGATTGACCATAAAGTACCAACTTATCCAAGTACTGCAGCGGTCGCTTCAAATTCTTTATATCGTCAAGCAGTTGCTGTTTATATGCCGTTCGACGAATCACCTCCTCAGGACACTGTAAAGACATGATTTTCAATCCATTAAGTCTTGTCTCAATCATCTCTTGAACAAAATATTTTTGTTTTCCAAACGGAATTGAAGCCAAAAGACAAGAGTGATAATTGGCTTCATAATCCTGTGACTCCCAAAAATTACTCATACAACCACTCGGAAGCGGTACATAATTATAAACGACCTCGTCCAACAGCCGCACCGGCTTTTTATTCTGAAAAGCCAAACGAATATTCATCAACATATCCTCCCCCTTAGTTATCTTGCGAGGGATATTAAATATCTCTTCTGTAAAGAGGCTACGTTTAAAGAGCTTAGCCCAAGGAGCTTGAGGAACAACATCACCAAAGATACAATTTCTCTGATATTCACAGACGGTCAATATGTTACCTCGGAAATGACTATTTATATCATACTTCCCTATTACAATATCATACAGACCATTCTCAGCCGCAGCATAGAAAAGTGCCAAAGCATTATGCGGCAATGAATCATCTGCATCAACGAATGTAATATACTCTCCTGTACTCACATTCACACCCACTGAACGAGCCGCTGTAACCCCCCCGTTTTTTTGATGAACGACTTTTATTCGTTCATCACGTAACATATACTCATCGCAAATCGCACCACTTCTGTCTGGACTTCCATCATCAACCAGTACGAGTTCAAAATTGATAAAACTCTGAGCTAGAATGCTATCAATGCATCGAGATAGATATTCTTCCGCTTTGTATATAGGAATAATGACTGAAATTTGAGAACTGTTCACATCACGCATATGATTATATTTTAGTACTTGAATAATAAACTGTCCAAACTATTACACTGTCTTTTTCTACATAATCATCACAAATCGCTCCACATACATCAAGAATCACTTGAAATTAGTAAACGTTTAATTCAATATAGAATCTACACATTCTTGAAGATATTTTTCAACGTATAGATTATCCATCTTAAATATATTAAAGTAAAACCACGTTTCCATTAACTAATGATTATATCACAATAGACTTACCGACACATCAGATACCAATCCACACATCAGGAAAGATTTTAGGTGCCGGCATATTGGCATACCAATGTTTGGGGTAGACCACATATTCATTTCGGCTTAACACAGCTCCCCAAAAACTGAACGTACTATTAGCAATCACGTTTGCCTTGCTATTGGACATCAAGTACATATCATATATGCTATCTTCCCCAGTATTCCAATCAATGTAAGTTGCACCTTTCAAATCTAAACAAGTCCTACACCAAGCTATATCATCCGAGAATATAAAGAACCGAGGATTCGTATAATGTTCACGCATAATAGCAATTGCTTGCTTATAATAAGCCTCAGTACAAATTCCCCCGAAAGTACCCACATTTAACGGAGATAAATAATCTCCACGACGAACATGTAGGCTTACACTCTCCGAGTTTTGCATACATCTAAGCACCTCTTCATTTTTCGGAGATAAAGGAAGCTTTTTAAACTTTATAGATAGCGGCGTAGGTATATACTTTTTATCCTGCCAATAACCATGAAAAAAAACAGCAGACTCCTTAAAGTTTTCTTCTGTTGAAGTAGTAAAACGGGCGAAAGGACGCAAGCAATAATAAAGCCATAAAGGAACTTTCCTCATGTTGACATCAAAGTATTTATTCACCTCCAATCCATTATGAATTGAAGTAAATTGCCCTGTACGATCCATATAGAATACAACATTACCTTTCTGTTGAAAACTATTATAAAGACAATACTGAAATAACTGATTTCCCACCCCACCCATGAAACCTACTACTTTTATCATAAACGAATTTTATTTATTGTTAAGCGTGTCAGAAAGATAGGATATCGACTTTTTTTTCCATTTATTTAATTGTTTCTCTATCTTATTCCAGTTAGGCTTTAACATAGAGACATCAATATCCATATCTTTTATTATCTGATTTTCAATACCAAAAATCTTCACCAAACTATCAAAGCGCGCATTTCCTCTCTGTGCATTCGTAAAGGTAAGGAAGTCACACCGGAAAATAATAGAAAATGCCGTACCATGGAAAGAATCCGTTACAACAAATGCTGCATCACGGAAATTAGCAATCCAACGCTCCGGACAATCTTCCGGATTTATATCAGCCCCAGCTGAAATAATAATAGCCTTCAGTCCTAACTGCCCGGCAATCTTTTGCACAAAGGATTTCTTATCCGGAGATACGTCCAACAGATATGCAAACACATTCTTTTCTGCAATTGGAATATCCTTACAAAGAGATTCATAATGCGAAGATGAAAGTAAAAGTGTGGGGTCAAGTACCCACTGTGCCTGAATCCCAAAATGCTCCTTACACAAAGCGACACCACTACCTTCTCGAACACTAACACCTTGAAATTGATTAATCAAAGCACGACATACATTTGTCTGCTCGGGTGTAAATTCCCATTCTGAAGTCCCAAAAGAAGCAGCATAAGAAAATTTCAACATTTTAGAACGCCGAGCAAAATGAAAAAACATATCTTCTATATGCATATAATACATATATTTAGGCCGCCAAATTTGGTCGCTCCCCACACAAAGCGCATCCAACTGATATTCTTGAATATTTTGCTCAGAAAAAAAGTCTTGCCTACGCGTTACATTGATATACTGATCGACAAAACGCTCCATTCCAGAGAATCTTTTTCTGAATACCCAAGGTGGTACTGGCGATCGGCGAAAACGTACAATCGCTTTGATTGAAGATATAATCCATCCCCAATATTCCTTTTTATCCATTCTAAAAGTTATCGGATTATGCCCCAAGTCACGAAACACAGTTTGAAGCGCATAATTTTGTAAAATACCACCATAATTCATACGAAGCGGCATTGTGATTATTCCTATTTTCATTACTCTACACAATTAAAAGAAGAGTAGTTATACTGTTTTTGAGAAAGAAGAAAATTCAAGTACCCCACTTAAAATACGCTTTAGTACTCCCTTTACACGCTGGATATAACGCACATGCTTTGGGACGCAAAGAACCTTTTCTACGATTGTTGCTACGGGGATTCCTTCATTAAATGCCTTATAAAAAGCTGTTCGTTTACGATGTGGCAAAGCACTTTTTGTGTATGCTGGGTTAAATGATAGTGCCTCCTCAAAAGATGTTTTACGTACTTCTATTGGAAGCGTATCAAAGATTGCTTTCCCTTTTTCAGTAGAAATCAGAACAAGCCCTACTCCCTTGTCGTCATCAAAATCAGGCATTACTTTCCTTACTCCCCAAAAATCAGCAACAGTAATATCACTATGTCCCGCTCCAGATTTAGCTTTACAATGATAACAGGATGGACGTAGATAGATGTCTGCTAAAAATCCTCTCATATAAGGATTTTCATAATGTATATCGGACAATAGAACTGAATTCTTGCTGACCTTAAAGACCGACTTCAAACGGACAACAAAACTGAATTTTTCCCAGCCAGCCATTTTTTTATCTCTAAATGCTATGCTCTCTAACAAGGACATAGTATCTACAGATGAAGACAAATCTGAATTTTTTCCTGCCGCTTTTCGGGCAGAAGGATACACTTCCTCCTGCAAATAACAACGCCATACTCCCGGACTAGGAACACCATGACAGATAAAATCTAAAGTCAAAAGGTTTTTATAATCTTTTCGAAGGTATCTATGTAAAGCTGCTATTTGACATGGCGACCCTGAAAACAGCACCTCTCGTCCCTCCTTCAGAATTCGTTCTGCATCCTGAAACGCAGACTCAACTCTGGCCTGTAAATATTTACTCCCCACCATTGCTTGAACCCCATCAAACTTCTCAGTATAAGATATTACAACTTCCCATTGTTTATCATACAACGCACCAAAGACGACCCCTCCTCTAGCTAAAATAGCCTTTGCTAACGGGAAAAATATACCCCCACTAGAACTCTGAATGAGCTCCTCTTCATTCATATTTTTTGCCGCCATAATCTCTAATGGTTCCCTTGGCTCCAAAGGATTTAATTCAGGACACACCTTTTCACAGAGTCCACAATCAATACATAGACTCGCATCCACCCGAGGATAAAGAAACCCTTCTTCATCTTCGAGCATTGATATACATTGCTTGGGACATCGCTGCACGCAAGCCTGACAGCCACAACAGTCTTTCTTATGTATGATTTGAATCATTTTTACTTATGAGTAATTCTATTATACACTATCTTCATTTTTTCATAAAAGAAACTACGCTCATTTTTGGTCAAGCCAAAAGACACACAACAAAACCCTGTCCATAATACAGAAACAATACAAACTACAAAAAAACGAATAAGCCCAGGTTCCATTTGAAAACGAACAAATATAGGAAGAGTAAATGATACTACAGAAACCACCAAACAAGGACTTATACACTCTGTAATATGCTGACGAACAGAAAACGTCATCAATCTTTTCAAATCGTAGAACCTAACCAAATTTAATAGTAGGAAATCTATAATGAACACCAAATAAGCCGTCCAAACCGGCGCACCCAACTTATACAATAGCCAAGCAATAGGAAATATTAGACCTGCAACAAGCGCTGCATGAATAGTATACATTTTTATGCGACCATCAGCCTGTATTAATCTGAATAGGTTTTGTCCTGAACTAACAGCTAATGATTCAAACATTGAAAAACGTAAGAATAGAACTGCTAATGGCGGAACCTCACCTAACCATAGTTTAAGCAACATCTCAGCTTCTACACATACTGGAACTATAAACATATACATCATTAACCATGTAAACCGTGTTCCTCTATTAACTAAATTAACAGCATATTCCTTTTCTCCTGCAGCATAACTTTTTGTTATCTGAGGGGTAAAGGCCATTGTGAAATTTCCGACAAACCCTTGTACAGCTCCATTTACAGTAGTAGCAATAGATCGCGATGCATTCATAGCAACTCCAAAGTATACGTTAACCAACATACTCACACCTTGAGTACTGAATATCCAAGCTCCATTATTTATCAGATTCCAACCACTAAAAAAAGTAAGCTCCTTTAATAAGCCCTTATCAAAAATTTTAGGATCGTATCTCGCTTCTTCAAAATTACGCCCGCAGTACCAAACATAAAAACATTGCATCCCGAAAGCAACAGCAACTTGCAACAAAGCTAACAAAATCAGACGATCTCCACCATAAGCCATAATAACAAAGCATATTGCAAGTTTGAGCATCACATCAACTATACTCATATAAGCATATATAGCCATTCGTTCGTGTGCCACAATAACAGCTCCTAAAGGAGAGCCTACAAGAGATATAATTAAAGATACAATTGAACACTGTAAGACCCAATTTGCCGCTTCCATTCGGCCATCCGGTATATTGGCACTGCTATTGAGAAACCACACTCCTACAATCTCAAGTACTACAGCAGCCAATAAAGCCATTACTATCTGGGCATTAATTGAGGTTGAAAACATTGTTTTCAACAATTGTCTATCCCCCATGCCCAAAGCATAAGTAATGTAACGTCCAATAGCCTGACACATTGTGCCTGTAATGAGCGAACTCATAGCTACAATTCCACCTACTACCGCATTAATACCATAATTGTCTACCCCAAGCGCATGAAGCATCACACGACTAGTGTATAATCCAACCAATAACGTTATAAATGTTCTGAAATAAAGTGTAATTGTATTTTTGGCTATACGTTTATTATTTGCATGAATATCAGCTGACATAAAAACTTAGTTAGTAATCTATAAAATCAACATACTTAAATATGCTGATATCTTTTTATCACTCCTTCGATGGTTCATCCGTCCTAAAAATAATTTTAAAATAATCAACCTTCTCAAAAAGTATATGAATTGCTATAAAAGCTACAAGCATTGCCACAAATCTCACACTAACCTCTACCCATAATTTGGAAAAAAGAATATCCTTGGTAAGAACAATATTTATTTAATGCTCAAGCAAAAGTCATACAATGGGCGTTTATGATCGATTTCCAATATTAGTTTATTTTTCCAACATAATCCTATGCTCTTTTAAAAGCTCTCTTTCCTAAGATAGGCGGGAAATATCTATTACAAAAAAGTATTATAGGATAAAAGATAAATAAAATGACTAAAGAATATCCCCAACCCCAATAATTATGACTAGAAGGATCTACATTTTGTAGTAATTCTATCATAATCCGATGATATCCCAATATAACAATAGTACCTTTAGACAAAGTGATTATAATATCAGACTTGTATTTATCCAAAACAACTGAAAATATTAAAATCAGAAAAAAACCAATACCCCTCCCAATAGAAATATAAAATAATTATTCCCAAAACTATTTGTATACATATAAGGTTCTGTATTCAATAGTAAAATTACATATAAAAGACATATCAATATAGCTGAAACATCTCCTTTGATCATAAAATGCCAATAACGTATTTTCTCAACACAAATAGGAAGATAATCTTTTAATGAGAAACCTATAATAAAGAAAGGATAGGAAACCAATACATTATGAGTCCGGAATAACAGATACATTTTTTAGTAAATAAGAACCGATTATACAAACTAATAATAAAAATGCAATTATCCACTTCTTATTTAAATAGTAATGTATTGTTTTCATTTAAATAGTAATGTATTGTTTTCACCAAACATAATGTACAAATAAACCAACATGTATCCAAAACGCTATAATATCCGAGTATTGCATACATACATCTTTGCATATACAAAGAAAGAATACTATGAAGATTATCACCCATTACCTCTTTTAAAGCTAATAATGATGTAGACAAACAAATTAACAAAGAAAGGTACAAGTAAGCAATAAGTCTTCCATGAAAATACATCTTCCTATTTAGCCTCTTCAGTAAACAGACTTGCATCAACAAAACCAGATGCAAGAAAAAATATTGAGAGAAAAAATGTACCAATCAAATGAGTTAGTAATATTTCTCCTATATTAAACATATGGCCTGCTATATGACACATAAGCACGCCCAAAACACTAACTCCTTTTGCAATATCTACATATGGATAATATTGCTTCATCCAAAAATAAAACTTTCTTCAATTACCTACAAATACTAATATTATTTCCGCCCCCACTCCTCAAACAAGAACTCTTTAGCTATACTCAGACAAAGTAAGGTTAGCGTCCAATTTTGACGTGTACTCCAAGGAAAGCCGCCACACGGCGGTTCT
>ERZ791737.950-NODE-950-length-17215-cov-3.280594_pt1 | contig 17215 bp, 15 predicted proteins | sample MGYA00510042_ERZ791737 | MGnify/ENA primary metagenome ERZ791737 (study PRJEB30046, sample SAMN00791965) | human gut metagenome | study: EMG produced TPA metagenomics assembly of the A metagenome-wide association study of gut microbiota in type 2... | reverse complement strand
AAAATTCTCTCCTAACCTTCATGGAAGTAAATCCTGTTCTCATCAGTGAATACAAGAAATCAAAAACACTTAGGCGTACAAAAACCGACTCTGTTGACTGCGAATCAATAGCTCGTTGGTTAATGACTGTTGAATACAAACCCCATTCAAAAGGATTTTACCACGCTTATTCCTTAAAGTCATTAACTCGTTTACGGGACAGGCTGGTTCGCCAGCGTTCTTTTTATCTTGTTAAAATTACAAACGTTCTTGACCACACCTTTCCAGAGTTCAAACCGTTCTTCCATGAGCGTTTATCTAAAACTGCCTTATACCTCCTTGAAAACTACGGCTCCGCTGAAAAGATAGCAAGAATGAATTCCGCATCCTATGAGAAACTTCGATCCATTTCCAGAGGAAAATTTTCTCCCAAGCAGTTTATTCGCTTGAAAGAACTTGCCGCTAATACAGTCGGTGTAAACAACTCTATCTTCGATGTAGAACTTAATAGTCTGCTGACCTTATACAAGTCCCTTGTAGATGAAATCAAAACATTAGAAAGCGAAATCAACAGACTGGTAGATGAAGTGCATCCACACTATATGTCCATTCCAGGTATCGGTCCTATATCCGCTGCTATCATTTACGCTGAATATGGTGATATTTCAAACTTCTCCAGTCCTAACCAGATGCTTGCTTTTGCCGGAATAGAACCCAGCGTACATGAGTCAGGAACTGAAGCATATAATGGCAAGATGGTAAAACACGGTTCCTCACAGCTACGATATGTGCTTATCAACTGCTGTCTGCCGTTGATACGGTTTGATGTGACATTTGCTACATACTATGCCAGAAAACGTTCAGAGAACAAGCCTCACCGGGTTGCTATCACTCATGTAGCTAAGAAGCTTGTCAGAGTCATCTATGCATTGGAGAGTCAAGATATCGACTTTGACCCAAAGAAACTTCGATGAGCTCATGTTCATAAGTTAACACCCCCCATCTGAAATACGCTATTTTCAGATGATTTATTAAGGTTACCCTTTTTTATAAACCATAAAATTCCAAAAAAACACTTGACTGTTTATAGTTTGTCACCTCCACACTTCTTATAAACGGTTGCCTGATGAGCCTTGCTTGTAGATTGAACCTTCTCGATTATTCCTTCATCAACGAGCATCTTCATCTGTGATGCCGCTGTCCTTTTTGCTGAAGTTGTCATCCTAGCCCATTCTGGACCAAAAGGTGTAGAACATATAAATGTTTCGTCTTTTACCTTTTCAAGATACTTCTCGATCTTCTTTCTTATCTCTTTTACATTCGGAGTCTCAGTCCTTGGCATATCCAAAAATAACGTCGTAGCATATTCGATTAACTTGGATGTGCTCATACCTAATTTCTTTGCCTTTGCCTCCAGTGCCTTGTATTCATCATCGTTGAAGCTACAAAATGCTCTATGCATAGAATCCACCTTTCTTAAAAACAGAATTGATACCGTCACTCCTATTTTAATATAGCAGAAAGGCTTGATACCGTCAACCCTTTTTCCGAATTCAAACAAATATATATGCTTTACGCATATGCTTTTAACGCTTATAATTTACATATGCAAAAAGCATATGCTAATTAGTTATATCTTTTTAGCATATAAATTCTTATGCTTATCTCAAAGGAGATGACTTATGTTTAAAACCGATAATGCAAAAATAGGTAAACACCTTGGTGATTTGATTAAGAACAGTGAACACAAGAATGACCGCCAGTTTTGTATCGCATATCTCACACTACGTGACGGCGAAGCTAATCCTGACGATATACAGAAAATGCAAAATCGTATCTGCCAAATAAAAAATGGCAAAAAAGGAGTTCAGATAGAAGACCTTCCAATCTTCTCTGAACTTTTGGGCGTGTCAATTGAGGATATATTAAGTGCTGGAACTGCCCTCACTCCTGTACTAAACAGAAAAACCAATTACTCAATCGCTTTTTCAAAAGATCCGGCAGAATGGGAAGCATATATTCAGAGGGACGACAAACTCATTCTTAATCCTGATGAGTATGACAAAACAGCAATTGATTACGCCCTTGAGGCAGGCAATTACCCTTTTCTTAAATATCTCACAGAGAATGGCTACATATGGTTCGTTGGGGATGATAAAAATGAATATTATCTTGGATTTGGTGCGGGAACTTCTATTAAAAGACGTGAAATTGGATTTCTTGATACTTTAGACTCACGTATGAAAAACCAAGATGATCTTCGCTTTAAGATGATAGCCTTGGCTATCAGAGACAACGATTTAGAAATGCTGAGCGTTCTTCATGCAAGAGAAATTCCGTTACTATATACAATTAACCCGATACAGCACTGGACATTAAAAGGCAAACAGTTACCTTCGTCTTCTAATGTTGAGCAGATGATCGATAGCATCGCTGCAAGTGATAACACTTCCATCTCATATTTCTTTGAAGAATTTGAAACGGAAGCAGAGCTCAACTCATTAAGAAGCACTTTTGTCTTTCCATACGCCGGCCAGGTATTAGATGCTTTAATCAGCAGCAAAAGAACATTCGAAAGTAAGCTCTTTTTAGAAAAGGCCATAGAGCATAACAAGAAGGTGCAGAGAAAACTACAGAAATTGGTAGATAAAAGTAAGGCCAGCTGCAAAGAGCTTTATAGTGCGACCCCTAATAACAATTATTATGATGAGGCATATTTCCGAAGAGAAGCTTGGAGAGAATACTACTTTTATCCCGAAACAGGTTTCATAGCGTACTATATGCCCTTCTATTCCAAAAACACTACAGGCTTTATTACCAATGTCATCAACGTAACCATGTCTTCTGCAAATACAGAAGTACAGTTTCTCATTGATGAATTAAAGAAAACCTACAACACCTTTATCAAACAGTTTGAAAAAAAGGAGGCTTAACATGTGTAATCCAATCTTTGATTATGATGACGGAAATTTCATTTACCAAACTTCCGGTAATATGGGAATCGATTCTGATGGTGATCTGCATATGCGAATGGGTGATAATATGTCGATGGACATGGACACCGGAGAACTACACTTCAACTCCAGTTGGAAAAATGATGATAACGACGATGATTTCTAATACAGATAGAGCCAGGGCAAAGTCCTGGCTCTTCTCATCGATTGAGTTATTACATTAGGCAGCTTCACTCTTCTGCTCTCCCACTGGTCTATTGACCCAAGAAACAAATGCGTATGTGGCACAAATCCCAAGAACTGCAACTGCACAAGGCCATTGCTCAAGTGTAATCTTAATGTCAGCGTTCTTTGTAGCTTCAGTTACGCAGGTAGTACCTTCTCTCTTTATCAAGTCGTTCATATATACAATCCTCCTTTCTCAAATGATATGTATTTGGCTTATGTCTTGTTGACTAATTAAGTTACTTATAGTATATTCATGGTTATTAGAACTGTAAAGTAAGTTTAATAAATTGCTATTACTTTTTAGGTAAGGAGAATTTGCATATGAATTATTCACCCGAAATTATAGGTAACAAGATAAAAGAACAACGTTCAAAGAAAAAATGGTCCCAAGATACTCTGGGCAAAAAATTAAATATGTCAGGAAAGCAAATATCCAATTATGAAAAAGCAATCCTGACGCCCCCTATCGACATCCTCTTTAAACTATGTGAAATCTTCGATTGCGAATTAGGTTTTCTCTTAGGGGAAGATAATTATGAGTCTGGCACAATACTCGATACTGCCATTGAAAACAAACTTAGAATATCAAAAGAGGCAATATCCTCATTATGTCATTTAACCGGAAATGATCGCAGTAGTATTCTATGGGGACATGAATCAGAATCTTTCCAGAAGATACTTAATTCACTCTTTTGCTCCGACGCATTTTCAGCTTTGGTATATTCGATGCATGACTTAGACAACGCTATTCAAAACAGTAAAGCAATTTGGGACGAATTATATGGAAAATATGGTAAAGAAAAGATGGATCAAGCATTCAAGTACTATAACTCTACTACTGACTATCTACTTGATGAAAATGCCGAGAAACTTGAAGATATATACTACGAAATTTTAGTTGCAATAGAATCTGCAACAGACAAAGATCATGATGCGTCATTTCCAATCAAAGTTCTTCGCTATGAAGTTCGTGAAACTTTTGAAAGGCTACTCGATGATTTATATCCCCAATAAATAAAGCACCAGTTTATCCGGTGCTAAAATTTTATGCTAACCTGGGTCTCAATATAGCTTGTTACAAATGAAATAATGTTGATATTTTTTCTTGGTCTCCCCAAATTCGAGTACCATACCGAGTACCACGGGAGTACCATTTTTCTATAAATTATAATAATTTATAACAAGTTACATACGAGATCAAATTTCCACGAACCCAGCATTTATACGGTTTTATAGAGATTTATGACTCTTTATGGAGATACATGAAATAGGAGTTCATATAACGATTCCTAATTTCATTTTTTATTATACCTGTCTGAAAATCCTTTGTTTTCAAGGGTTTTCGCCTTTCTATGTTATTTTACTACACCTGATTTTTGTTTCTTTTCAATCTTTGTTTGTAAAATGAATTTCCTTCTGCTTCGTAAGCAAAAAGAGTCTGATACAGTCTTGTATTATACCATATCAGCCTCATTTTTTAAACCTTAAAATCAATTTTTATCATTTTTGTTGTTTTATTGTTATCAGCAATCAGGCTATCCTCAGTCTCTCGCCTCGATCACAATCAGTATTCCCTCTTCAAAGGCTATCTCTGCACTTTCCGCAATGATCTCGTTGCTCACACCGAGCGAACAAAAGCCCTTGAAATCATAATGATCCAGAGGATACTTGAAACCGGTCAGTGTAAGACCTTTTACGACATTGGTATAAGGGATCAGGGAAACAAACTTTCCAAACTGTTTTTCCTTCTCAAGCGTGATTCCTGTCCCGATCATACGGATTCTGTTTCTCTCATCCAGAATTTCGACCGGAATATGATTCTGCAGTCCGATCCCCAGAAGTTCAATATTTCCAAGCAGATGGTCAATTCTTGTTCCGGTTGCACCAAGCAGGGTGATTTTCTCTGCTCCAAGCGCAATTGCTTTCCGGATCGCCGATTCCGTGTCCGTATCGTCTTTGACCGGGTTTAACCTGATCCAGGAAATGTCAGACTTTACCCTGAAAAAATCGAAAGCCTCATTGGATGCTGAATCAAAGTCTCCAATGATCCAATCCGGTTTTAACTCATTCCGATAGAAAAAATTCATCCCGGAATCTGCAGCAATGCAAAAATCCGGGGTTTCTTTTTCTATGAGTTCTTTTGCAAATGCGTCATTGATATGTCCGCCTACCACGATGATACAATGTCTCATATTACTCCTTTAATATAGCTAAAAAACGTTCCACATTCTCTGCAATGTCGCCCTTGAACACCGCACTGCCAGCCACGATAATATTGGCGCCGGCATCCATGACTTCTGTCACATTTTCAAGATTCACGCCGCCGTCTACTTCAATGTCGATCTTGAGACCTTTCTCATCGATCATTTTCTTTAACGCTCTGACCTTCTCAACTGCGTAAGGGATCAGCTTCTGTCCTCCAAATCCCGGATTAACAGACATGATCAGCACCATGTCAACCTTTGGAAGTACCCATTCAATTGCAGACAACGGAGTTGCCGGATTCAATGCCACACCGGCAAGCAGTCCTTTTTCTTTGATTGCCTCGATCGTGCGATCTAAATGTTTGCATGCCTCGGCGTGCACGGTGATGAGATCCGCTCCCACTTCTGCGAGATCATCGATGTATCTTCCCGGTTCCTCGATCATCAGATGCACATCAAAAATACGGTCGCTGCAGTCTCTGATACTCTTGATGACCGGCATACCAAATGAAATGCTTGGCACAAACATTCCATCCATCACATCGATATGCACATACTGTGCGCCTGCCTCATCTAATAGTTTCACCTGCTCTCCCAGATTTGCAAAATCTGCGGATAAAATGGATGGTGATAAACAATTCATAACTTTTTCCTCCAAAGTAAACTTGAAAATATAATTCTCATGCGCAATTATTATCTAACATGAATTTATTCTTCCTGCGCAATATCTTTCCTCAATATTTTTTCACATCTTTTAATTCTTCATAAAGCAGCTTATAGTTCTCATACCGCAGTGGGCTGATCTTTCCTTCTGCCAGTGCTTCTTTCACACCGCAGTCCGGCTCGCTGATATGGCTGCATCCCTTGAACCGGCAATACGGCTCATACTCTTTGAACTCCGGATAGAAATTCTGCAAATCTTCCTTCTCAAATCCCGGAATATATAACGTACTGAATCCCGGTGTATCCATAATGTATGTATCTGCTGCGATCGGTATGATCTCCGAATGGCGTGTCGTATGCTTTCCACGCTCGATCTTTCTGCTGATACTTCCGGTCTCCATCTGCACATTGGGCTGGAGACGGTTTACAAGGGATGATTTCCCAACACCGGAAGGTCCTGCGACCGCAGTTGTCCTGCCATCCAACAGCTCATGCAGTTCGCGGATTCCCTCTTCTTTTTCCGCACTGGTATAGAGTACGGAATAGCCACACTTTTTGTATACACCCGCAAATTCCTCAATCGCCTGTTCCTCTAACAGATCTTTTTTGTTAAAACAGATTGTCACAGGAACATCCTGATATTCCATCATGATCAGAAAACGGTCTAACAGATTAAAGTTTGGCTGCGGTTTTGCCGCTGCAAAAATAATCAGCGCCAGATCGATATTCGCAACTGCCGGGCGGATCAGTTCATTTTTCCGCGGCAGGATTTTTTCAATGTTTCCTTTTTTTGTTTCTTCGTCAACAATCGCAATCTCCACATCATCTCCGACCAACGGTTTGATCTTCTGATTGCGGAACGCACCTTTTGCCTTACATTCATAAATTCCGGGTTCTCCTACATGAACGTAGTAGAACCCGGAAATTCCTTTTACAATCTTTCCCTGCATATATTACCTTTTGTTATTATTCTGCCTTGAATGAGATTGGAGACACGATCTGGGATGATCCAAGCTGCTGTCCATCTGCTCCAAGCCAGTCAATCTTTAATGAACCGCTGGATGCTAACATTCCGGATTTGGAAATGCTGAGACCTTCCTCCCCGAATAAGGAGATAGACTGGTTCGTCCACTGCTCTAAGATATTACCTGTTCCGTCTGCTCCATCATACAGATAAATATTGGCTGCTGCCACGGATTCATTATTTGGTTTTTTGATGTTCAGATTGATCTTATAAGTGGTAGGCGTTACTTCCTGTGCAGGTTCTGCACCCATACTTACCACAAAATCAACTGCGGTTCCAGCATCCACTGCTGTATCTGCAACCGGACTCTGGGAAATGATCTGTCCGCTTGCCACGCTGTCACTGTAGGCGCTTGACACATTACCAACGGCAAGACCGACATTCTGGATGGCAGATCTTGCTGCATCCTCGGTAAGTCCTGTCACGCCAGGTACTGCTACACTTGTTGCCTCTGCCTGCTCTTCACCACGGCTGATCACGATCTTGACATTGTCCCCTGACTTTGCAAGCGATCCCGCATTTGGGCTCTGTTCGATGACATTTCCCTGTGCGACATCCGCACTGTATGCATAATCTTTTACCGGAGTAAATCCTGAATTTGTCAGTGTATTGTAAGCAGTTGTCTCATCCATGCCTGTCACGGAAGGAACGGAAACCTCTCCTTTTCCGCTGCTTAAGGTAACTTCCACTGTTGTGTTCGCCTCTGCCTTTGTCAGTGCATCCGGTGTCTGGCTTACGATCTGTCCCTCGCCATATTGGTCAGATGCAACGGTTCCTGCATTCTTGATTCCGAGCCCCTTTGCATTGAGCTGCTCTTTTGCCTCGTCGAATGTAAGACCCTTCAGATCCGGCACTTCTATTCCGTCTGCCTGGGTTTCGGATGTCTCAGTATTTGCTTTGTTGGAAGATCCTCCAAATTTAAAGTTTCCGAAGAAGCTTACCAGAATAAAAATGATCAGTGCGACAATGATGACACCGGCAGCAATCCCCATGATCGTGATCGCCTTATCCATTTTCGGATTCATCTCTTCGAGTTCATCATCATCATATGCCTCTTCGTCATCCTCTTCGAAGCGGTCACGCTTTTCAAATTTGTCTCTGTGATTCTGATTATGTGACACAACATCCTCATCGCTGAGATAAATATTGCTTGTTTCCTGCTTGATCTTATTGATCTCTTCTTCCCCGATCACACGTGTCTTCTCCTGGGAAACCGGTGCGATCACAACGAAGTCTTCATTTGGGCTGATCAACGCTTTTCTTAAATCTGCAAGCAGCGCTGTCATGGACTCATAGCGTCTGTCCGGATTCTTCTGCGTACATTTTAAGATGATCTTTTCCATACTGATAGGAAGATTTGGTGCGTAAGCACTTGGTGGAACGATCTCCTCCTGCAGATGCTGGATCGCCACCGCAACGGTCGTATCTCCGTCAAACGGTACTCTTCCGGTCACCATCTCATACATTACGATACCAAGGGAATAAATGTCACTCTTGCCATCCACAAAGCCGTTTCTCGCCTGCTCCGGGGATGCGTAATGAACAGATCCCATCACATCGGAACTGATCGTGTTGGATGTTGCGGCTCTTGCGATACCAAAGTCTGTGACTTTTACTTTTCCCTCTGTGGAAATAATAATGTTCTGCGGCTTGATATCCCGGTGGATAATGCCTTTGTTATGGGCAGCCTCAATACCTCTTCCCACCTGGATCGCAATGCTGACAGCCTCCTTGAATGTGAGCTGTCCTTTTTTCTCAATATAAGTTTTTAAAGTGATTCCTTCCACATACTCCATCACGATGTAATGCATGCCATTTTCGCTGCCTACATCATAGATGTTTACAATATTCGGATGTTCTAATCCGGCCGCCGACTGGGCTTCCGTGCGGAACTTTGTCACAAAATTGACATCCTCCGAAAATTCCGGTTTTAATACTTTAATCGCTACAAAACGTCCAAGTGTATGATCTTTCGCTTTGTATACATCTGACATTCCGCCAGTTCCTATCTTGTTTACGATCTCATAGCGATCTCCAACAAACATACCTTCCGTTAACATTCCTTCACCTCATCAGAAAATGGTTCTATCAATACAACCGTAATATTATCTTTTCCGCCATTCCCATTGGCAGTATCTATTAATTTTTCTGCTTTCTCAACAATATCTCTCTGTCCGAGCACGATCTTTTTGATTTCTTCATCCTCGATCATGTTCGTCAGACCATCCGAGCACATTAAAACTGTGTCTCCCGGCTTTAACTCAACCTCAAAAAAATCCACGGACAACTCGGGAACAACGCCCACCGCCCGTGTGATGATGTTCTTATCCGGATGATCTTTCGCATCCGCTTTATCCATCTCTCCCAAACGGACCATCTCTTCTACCAGAGAATGATCCCTTGTGATCTGCCTGATAGCTTCGTGATTTATTAAGTATAAACGACTGTCCCCTACATTGGCAACATGCAGATGATCTCCGATCACTGTGGCAGCTACCACTGTAGTTCCCATTCCTGCCTTGGCGGCATCCCTGCCCGCCTCTTCCAAAAGACCTCTGTTTGCCGCCTCCACAGCTTCCTTCATTGCTGCTACCGGCTCTGTCTGTCCGGATGTTTCAATCGTCTCTACAATCTTTTCTACTGTGAATCTGGAAGCATACTCACCTGCTTTGTGACCGCCCATGCCATCCGCAACCAGAAAAAGGTTCGGCAGCTTTCCTACTGCGTTCTCAGACGTATACATATAATCCTGATTCATCTCACGTCGCCTTCCAATATGTGTCATGGAAAACGTCTTCATTTACCAATTCCTGCCTTTCTTACTGCTACATCTGTGCATTCCATGCGGAATGTTTCATTAACTTCGCCTGTCATTGTTATCTGCACGGACTTTGCCCGATGCACTTTATTTTATCACACGTACTGTAAAAGAACAAGTCAACTTCCCATATAACGTTTCCGAAGCTGTCCACAGGCTCCGTCAATATCTCTTCCCATCTCCCTGCGGATGGTTGCGTTGATCCCATTCTTTTCCAGTTTATTCTTAAATTCCGTTGTCACTCTCACATCCGGCTGCACATAGTCACGTTCCTTGATCGGATTTACCGGGATGAGGTTTACATGACAGTTGATGCCTTTGATCAGCCTGCACAGATTCCTTACATCCTCGTCCGTGTCATTCACGCCGCCCACTAAACTGTACTCAAATGTGATTCTTCTGCCTGTCTGCTCAAAATAATATCTGCAGGCATCGATCACTTCATGGATCTCATATTTATTTGCGACCGGCATCAATTCCAGCCGTTTTTCCTGCGTGGATGCATGCAGGGATAATGCCAGCGTGATCTGCAGTTTTTTGTCTGCAAGTTCCCGCATACGCGGAACAATTCCACAGGTGGATACTGTCACATTTCTCTGGCTGATATTTAATCCATTTTCATCGGTCAGAAGTTCAATGAACTTTAACAGGTTATCGAAATTATCCATTGGCTCCCCGGTTCCCATCACGACCACATTGGAAACCCGCTCGCCGGTGTCTCTTCCAATCTGGTAAATCTGGTCTAACATTTCAGATGGTGTCAGTCCTCTCACAAGACCATCCAATGTAGATGCGCAGAATCTGCATCCCATGCGGCATCCCACCTGTGAAGAAATACAGACCGAATTACCATGTTTATATCGCATGAAAACGCTCTCAATGACATTTCCATCCGCTAACAGAAACAGGTATTTCCTCGTTCCGTCGATTTTGGAGATCTGTACTGCTTCCTGTTTTATGCTGACCAGATAACTGTTCTCTTTCAACTTTTCGATCAGCGCCTTTGGGATATTGGTCATCTCCTCAAAAGACGCTGCCTGCTTCCCATGAAGCCACTGGTAAATCTGCTTTGCACGGAACGCTTTCTCTCCAAGCTGCTCCATGAATACAGTCAGTTCTTTCAGATTCAGCGATCTGATATCTGTCTTTTCCTTTTGATTCATAGTTCTCCTTCATTCATCAGAAGTGTATGAAGTCTCTCACGCTTTTTTCTGTAATTTTGCCAGAAAAAATCCGTCTCCATATGTTTTCTGCGGAAAAATCTGCTGCATTTTCACAAGTTCAAACTGCGGATGCTGTTTTAAAAACCATGTGACATTGTCTTCATTTTCCATTTTATCCATCGTACAGGTGGAATATAACAATGTTCCGCCCACCTTTACATACTGACAGACAGTTTCTAACATATTTCTCTGTAAGGAGACGAGTTCCTGTTCTGTCTGTAATGTCATCTTATATTTTATATCCGTCTTTCTGCGCATGACACCAAGCCCGGAACACGGAAGGTCGGCGATCACCACATCTGCTTTTCCGATGGAAGCCTCATCCAAAACCGTTGCATCCATCTGTACTGCCCGCATATTAGAAAGCTGATGTCTTGCGATATTCTGTCTTATAAGATCAGTCTTATACTCTGTGAGATCTCTCGCCTCCACCATACCGGTTCCCCCGAGTTTTTCTGCCAGATGGACGCTCTTTCCTCCTGGTGCTGCACACACATCAATGATATAGCTGCCCTTCTTTGGAGCAACCGTTTCCGCCACCATCATGGAGCTCACATCCTGCACATAAAAAAGCCCCTCACGGAAACTTGCCAATGCATTCAGATGGTCAAACCCGGAGATCATAAATGCATAGTTTAATTCCGGCATATCTGCGCAGACCATTTTCTCTGCGGTAACGCCTTCCTCTTTCAACCGCTTTTCCAGCGCTTCCGGTGTGATCTTCAGAAGATTGGTACGGATTGTAACCGGTGTCTCCTGCAAAAATGCCTGCAGCACGCTCACCGTCTGCTCCATGCCATAATCGTTGATCCACTGTCTCACGATCCACTCCGGCATGGAATAACGCACAGACAGATATTGGATCTGGTCTTTCTGCCCATCCGGGTAAGTGATAGTGCTTAAATTGCGGTTGATATTGCGCAGCACCCCGTTCACGAAACCGCTCAAAGAACCAAACCCTTTTCTCTTTGCCAGTTTCACTGCCTCATTGCACACTGCGGAGTCCGGCACGGAATCCATATATTTCAACTGATACACGCTCATCCGCAGAATATTGCGGATGACCGGTTTCATTTTGTTTACCTTCACTTTGGAGAACTGATTGATGATATAGTCAAGCTCGATCATGTACTGAATGGTTCCCTCAGATACTCTCGTGATAAAGGCTCTCTCTTTTTTTTCCAGATACTGATACTTATCGAGCACGGAACGGATCACAAGATGGCTGTAACTGCCCTCTTTTGTCACTTCCATCAGGATCCCGAGAATCAGTTCTCTCGTATTGACAGAATCAGTCACGGTCTCTTCCTCCAAATAACAGTACCAGACGCAGTAACTGTAAAATAGCTGCCGCCGCACTTGCCACATAAGTCAGTGCCGCTGCTTTTAACACTTTTTTCGTGTATGGGAGTTCACTGTCACTCAAAATACCCTGCTCGCCTAAAATGCGCAATGCCCTTGCAGATGCATTAAACTCTACCGGCAATGTCACAAGCTGGAATATTACTGCAAAAGAGAAGCAGATGATTCCGAGATTGATCAGAACTGCCCCTGTATTTCTTGTAAAGAATAATCCGATCAGGATCAACGGCCATGCAAGCGTGGAACCAAGATTGGCTGCCGGGACAATCGCTGTGCGCAGTGTCAGTGGAAAATAGCTGTTCTGGTGCTGGATCGCATGTCCGCACTCATGTGCTGCAACCCCGACAGCTGCAACCGATGTGGAGTTGTATACAGAATCGGACAGATTCAGTGTCTTTGCAGACGGATTGTAATGGTCGGTCAGATTTCCGGATACATGCTGGATCGTCACATCATAAATTCCTGCGGAATTTAAGATTCTCTGTGCTGCCTGTGCGCCTGTCATTCCCGATGCACTGCGGTACTGGGAATATTTATTGTAAGTTGATTTTACTCTTGCGGAAGCGATCATGCAGATCACTGCTCCGATAATCACAAGAAAATAAGTCGGGTCAAATCCGTAATAATAATATGGCATAGTAATCATCCTTTCTTATCAGCAACGTTTTAAGAAACTGCCTTCTGTCACCTGGTATCCTCTTAAGAAGGCATCCGTTGTCATTCGTTTCTTTCCTTCTAACTGTACCTCTAATAAAGCTAATACTCCATTCCCCGTCTGGACTTCCAGTTCGTCCTTTGTCACTTTTAAAATACATCCCGGAGCGGCTTTCACCTCATGGGAAATGACTTTTGCGCGCCAGATCTTTAGGTTTTTGTCATCGATCCTTGTGTATGCACTCGGCCATGGATTTAAGCCGCGCACCAGACGCTCGATCACCTCTGCATCTTTTGACCAGTCGATACTTCCCATCTCTTTCTGGATCTTTCCGGTGTGAGTTGCAAGCGCGTCATCCTGAGGTGTGTAAACAGCTGTACCATTTTCAATTGCTTCCATCGTTTTCACGCAAAGCTTTGCCCCTACTCCCGACAGCTTGTCAAACAGGCTTCCGCCTGTCTCATCCTCATCCACGATCACTTCCTGCTTCATGATCATATCCCCGGTATCAAGACCTTCATCCATACGCATGGTCGTGACGCCTGTGACCTGATCCCCGTTTAACACTGCCCACTGGATTGGGGCTGCACCACGGTATTTTGGCAGCAGGGACGCATGTACATTCACACATCCGAAACGCGGCATATCAAGGATTGCTTTTGGAATGATCTGTCCAAAAGCCTCTACAATGATGATATCCGCATTGTACTGTCTTAAATATTCTACGCTTTCCTCTGCACGGATTTTTGCCGGCTGATACACTTCAATCCCATGTGCGACCGCACATTCCTTCACCGGTGTGTACTTTAATGCCTTGCTTCTTCCAACCGCTTTATCCGGCTGAGAGACAACCAGCACTACTTCATGTCCTGCTTTTATAATTTCCTCTAATGTACCCACTGCAAAATCCGGGGTTCCCATAAATATAACTCTCATGATCCTCTCCTCGCTTCCGGTTTCTTTTCTGCTTCTTCCCTCTGCGCCTATTCCTCTTCCTCATAGGTAACGTCATGAAGCTGGCCTTCCACTTTTTCCACGTAAAGATGTCCGTCCAGATGATCGATCTCGTGGCACATGGCTCTTGCCATTAACTCTGTGCCCTCAATCTCATATTCTTCCATATTTTCATCAAATGCATGCACCTTCACATAATTTGGTCTTGTGACCTGTCCGGCTTTTCCCGGAATGCTCAAACATCCCTCGTCGCCGGTCTGCTCCCCGGACGTCTCCAGAATAACCGGATTTACCATCACGACCGGGCCCTCGCCCACATCGATCACTACGATTCTTTTTAAGATGCCCACCTGCGGTGCTGCAAGTCCAACGCCGTTTGCCTCGTACATGGTATCTAACATGTCTTCGATCAGCTCTTTTGTGCGCGGTGTCAGCTCCTTCACAGGTTTACAGATTTTTTCTAATACAGGGTCTCCCTGTACACGGATTGTTCTAAGTGCCATAATGTCCTCCTTGTTTTTAAAAACCACTCATTGGATTAAAATCAAACTGTACGACCGTATCTTTAAATGCTTTATTATCACGCATGTAATGTTCGAGACGGTCTTTCAACTCAACCAGTGTCTGATAATCTTTTGTTTTTATATAAATCACCTTTTTATAGATGTCATTCACTTTTGCCACTGCCGGATCCGCAGGTCCTACCGGGAAAACCCGTTTCTTTTTAAAATCCTCTCCCACACGCTCCATTGCAGCTTTGATGTTCTCCTGCCACGTGTCGATCTCCTGCACCAGAAGCTTTGCGGAATCGTAAGCGGTCTGCTCCTGCTTTGATGCACATAAGATCACAAGCATATTCCAGACCGGCGGATATAAAAGCATCCTGCGGTATTCCATCTCCTGCTCATAAAACGCTTCATAATCCTGCTCTTTTGCAGTCTGCACACTGTAATGATCCGGCCGGTATGTCTGGATCACAACCTCTCCGGGTTCACTTCCGCGCCCTGCTCTTCCAGCCGCCTGCGTCAGCAGCTGGAAAGTGCGTTCTGCTGCATGGTAATCACTGACATATAATGACAGGTCTGCCGCCAGCACACCGACTAACGTCACATTCGGGAAATCATGTCCCTTGACGATCATCTGGGTTCCGATCAGAATATCGGCTTCCTGATTGGCAAAAGCAGATAAAATCTGTTCATAGCCTTCCTTGTTCCGCGTGGTATCCATATCCATGCGGAGCACCCTCGCCTGCGGGAAACGTTCCTTGACGATCATCTCAATCTTCTGCGTACCCGCCTTAAATCCGCTGATATACCGCGAACCACACGCCGGACAGGTTTTCGGCATCGGTATCTCATATCCGCAGTAATGACAGACCATTTTTCCTTCCGGATGCTGTCTTGTCACATGCTGGCTTAGAGACACATCGCAATGCGGACATTTTAACACATGACCGCAGGCTCTGCAAGAGACAAAGCCTGCAACCCCTCTCCGGTTGATAAAAAGCATCATCTGCTGTCCCTTTTTCAGGCGGTCCTCCATCAGCTCCTGAAGCTGTACACTTAAAATGGAACGGTTGCCTGCTTTTAACTCTTCCCTTAAATCCACGACCTCTACTTTCGGGAGTGGTTTTTCTGCTACACGGTGCTTTAACTCTAACAGCTCATACTCCCCTGTTTTCGCCTTGTAATAACTTTCCACAGACGGAGTTGCCGAGCCAAGCACGACACTCGCACCGCACATTCTCGCACGCTCGATCGCAGTCTCCCTTGCATGGTATCTCGGAAGTGTCTCACTTTTATAACTGCTCTCGTGCTCTTCATCGATAATAATAAGCCCTAATTTTGAAAAAGGTGTGAACAACGCCGATCTTGGGCCTATCATAATATCCACGTCCCCGTTTTTTGCCCTCTCAAACTGGTCAAACCGCTCTCCCGGAGACAATCTGGAATTCATGATGGAAACCCTGTCTCCGAAACGGTTGTAAAACCGCATGACGGTCTGAAATGTCAGCGCGATCTCAGGGATCAGCACGATCGCCTGTTTTCCCTGCGCTAACATATGGGCGATCAGTTCCATGTACACTTCCGTCTTGCCGCTTCCGGTCACGCCTTTGATCAGATAGGTTTTTGCAATTTTCTGATCCATATTCCGCTCAATCGCATCCACCACGGACTGCTGTTCTTCGTTTAACGTGAGATGATACCCCTTGCTGTCTAAATGTGACACCGGGTTGCGGTAGGACCGCTCACTGACCACCTCCACGATTCCCATGGTCTCTAACGCCCGGATCACCGTTCCCGAAACATTCAGCTTCTGTGTGATCATGCTCTGATCCATCTGTGGATTCTCAATCAGCGCAGACAACAGCCGCACACGCGCCTTCTGATGTTTCCGTTCAAATTCTGCAAGTTCACTTTTGGCTTCGATCTCCGTCAGCTTCAGGCGGACGCTTTTGTGTTCCACTGCATTGCTTTTTTTCTTAATCGGAATGACGGTTTTTAACGCATGGTTCATGGTCGCTCCATAGTTTTTCTTCATCCAGCCTGCCAGTGCGATCAACTGGCTTTCAATCGGAACGCTGTCTGTCACAATCCCGATAATTTCTTTGATCTTTGCCACCTCAAACTCCGGTTCATCCGTCAGTTCCACAACATATCCCTTGATGTTGCGCTTGCCAAATGGGACATACACCTGCATTCCAAGTGTCAGTTTTTCCTTCATTGCTTCCGGAATCCTATATTGAAATGTTTTATCTAATTTTTCATTGAATATATCAACAATGATATTCGCGTATTCCGCCATCCAGCGCCTCCTGTACTATTTTTCTGTCGTCTAACGGATATCGGATTCCTTTGATCTCCTGATAACTCTCGTGTCCTTTTCCGGCTAAAACAATAATATCCCTTTTCTCTGCCATCGAAACGGCATATTCCACTGCCGCCCTGCGGTCTGCGATCTTTATGTAAGATGGCTTTTCCCCTGCACACACTGCGCCACGCAGCCCATCCTCGATCTGGTCCATGATCCTCTCCGGATCCTCCCACCTTGGATTATCCGAGGTGATAATGGTAAAATCTGCCAGTCTGCCTGCCGTCTCTCCCATCTGATACCTTCTCAAAACAGAGCGGTAGGCAGACTGGCAGATTTT
>ERZ791737.941-NODE-941-length-17282-cov-20.065943_pt1 | contig 17282 bp, 14 predicted proteins | sample MGYA00510042_ERZ791737 | MGnify/ENA primary metagenome ERZ791737 (study PRJEB30046, sample SAMN00791965) | human gut metagenome | study: EMG produced TPA metagenomics assembly of the A metagenome-wide association study of gut microbiota in type 2... | reverse complement strand
AACGGAAGGCATACATTATATATATACGTGCGCGCATGGGAACAAGCAAATATCATGCCCGGATGTAGACTACGGAACGGCCGGCACCACGACGGCGAATGAAACCGGATGAGACGAATTCCTGCAAGTCGGAGGTAGCACGACGGTCGGTGACGTTTACAAGGCGGGCATATTCGGCACGGGTGATGCATACATTGGCATCCAGAAAAGACAGCATTTTCTGTTTCCGGGCATCCATATCACCCACTGCCTTCGGTTTTACCGGAAAAAAGCGTTTATCGGCACGCTCCAAATCCATTTTACTATCCACGTAGCGCTTGAACTCGATGCTGGGACGGAACTTCACCGTAGACAACCTGACTGATTCGGCACGGACTTCCTTCTTTGTCATAGCAGGACGGGTACATTTCAGTGTAGTGCTAAAGAAACCAAGTCCTTCCACTTCCACAGTATAGCCGTTGGCCAACCAATCGCCGAGCGTGGTAGTGATGGCCTGCACAATGCCTACAATCATAGCATGGGGCATGTGTTCCTCACGGAAGACTTGGTTCATAAAGTCCTTGCCTGAAATGGTTCCCTTGGAACAGACACGGGCATGGAGCGGTTTCGGCTCTTCACCTTCGGGGGAAGGCGTCTCATAAAGATCATAATAAATACTCATAATTCACTATATATTAAATGTTTATAGAAAGGCTGGAAAAAACTAACCGAGAACACGGGAAGAACTAACCCCGGAATCAGTAGAAACTGAATGCAAAGTTACTAAAAATTATTCTTACTACAGCCATATAAGTTTCTTACAATAGCTGTTGTAAGAAACTTATATGGCTGTAGTAAGAAAGCTGCATAAGTGTAGTAAGATTAATAAGTAGTAACTACAAGCCTACTCGTTGGTAAGTTTGCACTTAGTTCTCAGGCACTTTTATGGACATATTAACAATCAGTCCATCAAGAGTTAATGGCTTGATACATCTATTAAACCATGTTATAAATGGCCCGGTTTCGTATCAAAAATTTGGAGATTGGAAGAAAGCACGTATCTTTGCAATGTGTTTTTCATAGTATTAGATTTAAGGTTAACAAAAGATTGGCTGTCTGGGATAGATAGCCTTTTTTTATGCCCATACATGAACTTAATCAAAGGGATTGCGATATAACAAACAGCGCCACCTGCTCGCTGATACTCTTCATACCCTGCACCGAAGGATGCCCCCACTGCTTATCGACATCGTGCAAGCGGATATTGGTGACCCCATAGTGACGACAGATTTCATCCATAGAGTTGGTTACAGCATCGGATAGTTCGGTATTGGTGATATTGTAAATCTTCGTTTGAGGATAGTTCCGGGTAAGATAATCCATAAGACGACAAAAGGCAGGACGGAAACTATAAAGCTCAGCCTTTGTCCAATCTTCGTATTTATACTCACCGATAGGGGCACCTGCCCAACTGTCATTCGTCCCACCAAATACCAGAAGGATGTCGGGGTTACCCAGATTATCCATGCGAGTGATAAAAGAACGGTCGGAGTAATCGGCCTTCTCGTAACCGGTATTGCAAACGGTGGAACCGGAATAAGAATTGTTGCGTTCTAATTGGAGTCCGTGTTCGTTGATAAAGCGATACCACCACGTTTCTTCTACTTTCGTCACATCGTTTTCTTTCTTCTCACCGAGAACGCCATACCAACAAAGATTGGTGTCGGGGGTAACATAACCGTGAAAGGTTGAGTAAGAATCGCCCAGGATAGAGACTTTCTGCTGAGCAAAGAGGGCTGATGCGAAAGTCAGAAAGACAAAAAGCAGGAAGAATAAAGATTTACGGATCATAATAAATTGGATTTTAACGTATGGGACAAAGCATTATTTCTCGAACACAGGCATGGAGCGTCCGATCCAGACCTGGGGTTTGGTCAGTCCGAAGATCTCGGCCATGACGCCGGTACAGTCGTACTGCATCATGCTGACATCGTCGAAGCAATAGCCTTGCTTGATGTTCTTGCCGGAGATGATGAACGGGGTTTCCATTTCGGACATTGTTTTTCCACCATGACCTTTATTGATTCCACCATGATCGGCAGTGACGATAAAGATTGTATTATCGAGCATACCGGCCTGTTTTACAGCAGCAACAATTTGTCCGATGTAGCCATCCAACTCCTTTAGTTTTTCATAATAGGCCGGAGTATCGTGCCCGTCGGCATGACCGACGTGGTCGGGATTATCAAAAACTATAGCCAGGAGATTGGGCTTCTTTTCAGTGATGTACTGTACGGACATATCGACCAGCGCTGTGGGATTTTTCTGATAGTCGGGTGCAAGAGCATGATGGCTCAGAGACAGCGTATCGACAAGATATTTAATCCCATCCCATTCGTAAAGACAGCCTATTTCTGCCTCCGGACGAGCATCTCTGTATAATTGGAAGATGGTGGGGAATATGCCATGTTCATTAACCACACGTGACGGAAGTTCGGGAGTCTTTGAGCCCCACTCCGTATATCCGTGCAATTCCGGACAGGCACCCATAAACATAGACGCCCAATTTACGGCACTCGACGAAGGCAATACCGAACGCTTCTTCAACGTATACGATCCTTCTTGCATCAGCTTTTTCGTATTAGGCATATCAGCCTTTTCAACGCTATAAGCACCCCAGCCGTCCAGGCCGATCAAGATAACATGTTCAGCCTTAGGAGCTGCTTCGGGAACCGAACAAGACGTAAAGGCCGCCAGCACCAAGGCTGCAAACCGGATGATGTTTCTTTTCTTCATAATCTATCTTCGTTATTTGTAATCTATTTAACAAGCCACATCACATCATTGATATCGTCCGAACCGTTGAATTGCGACTGTAAAGCTGCTTTCAGATTCGCTTCATTGTATTGCTTCTCACGGGTAGGATACATCCAACGCAAAGGAATCCGGCCATTGGCATTTCCCTCGCCTACACTAAATTCGGGGATTCCGGTGCGGCGTTGTTCAAAGAAAGCCTGATAACCTGAATTCTGGAACAAAGATACATATTTTTGTTCACGTATCTGCTTTAGTCCGGAGACATTATTTCCCTGGTATACATTCACCGGATTGGCAAGAAAGGCATCGGCACCTTCGGCTTTCACACCATAAAATTCCATATCGGCACGAATACCGTTTGTATAATAAGTTTCGGCATCCCCATCTATCCAACCCAGGTTGGCAGCTTCGGCAAGGCTGAACTGAAGTTCCTGATAACCCAACTGCACACAAGGCAAACCGGTAGGCGTCACATAGGTAGAATAATTGATATAGGCCAGCATACGGTCACTGCCTTGCTGCTGCAACGCTTCTACCGAGTTGCCCGTCACTCCGCCTACGTACGATGAAAACATCCGCTCGCGTCCTTCTACTCCTTTGTTCTGGTTCTCACCCGGAACCATCTGTATGAAGATACGTGGGTCTTCCGTACGGCGTAGCTGGCTGACGTATGTCTCTCCAATGAAATAGATGCTGGCATATTTCGAGCCATTATCAGGATACAAGGTATATTGATCGTCGGCGGTACCATAATAAGTAATCTGCATGTTATCCCTGATGCTCTCCATCAGGGGGTATTTGCCGGGATTTGAAACAATCTCACGCAGCTGACCGGCAACATTCATCTCGGCATTGCGCTTGCTCAAAGATAAAAGTACCCGTACACGGAAGGTGTTAACAGCTTTTCTCCATTTGGTTAAATCGCCGTTGAAGTAGAGGTCATTTGTCAGAGCAGACGCTTTGCCGGCATAAAGAGCCAGTTCGTCGTTAGCTTCTTCCAGCAGTTTCAGGCAGTTGGTGTATACATCCTTCTGCGTGTCGTACTTGGGAGTGAAGTTTCCTTCCTCTCCCTTAACAGCTTCGGACATAGGGATATCTCCCAGGCGTTCGGTCATACGGATATAAAAGAAGGCTTTAAAGAATTTTGCTACAGGCAGAAACTGTTTGGCTTCGTCCGTGTCCAGCCTTTCCACCTCCTTCTCCATTGCCAGAATATCGCGCAGGCTACCATAGTCCATGCCATATTCTCCTAAAAGGTAATTCTGGTCATCGTACACCACATACGTGGAAACGTAGTACTGGTTCAGACGCTGTGCACGCGTCCAAGGGCCTTCCCAACTATCCTTAATAATACTCTGCAAAATATTGATAGGAGCAGAAATATCCGGCGAATTGGGATTTTCTTGCAAACTCATAAAATGATCGTCGCAGCCGGTAGTCAATGTGACAAGGCTTATCAAGAGCAGATAAAATATTTTCTTCATGGGTCGGAAAATTTAAAAAGTAGCGTTAATGTTTATACCGAAGTTACGGGTAGAAGGTGTCTGCAAAGCACTCGTAGAGCCGGAGAACTGGTCAAGATCCAAGTAATCGGCTTTAGAGAAATAGAGCAAGTTTCTTCCTACTACCGATACGCTGGCCGAGCGCAAGAGACCGATCTTCTTTAGAATGGAAGGCGGCAGAGTATAGGTAATGGTCACATCTCTGAGTTTGACATAAGTGCGGCTCTGATAGGTTTGAGACTCCGTACGATAATAACTGTTGCTGGAACCTGCCCATGCCTGATAAAGCACCGGAGTAGTATTAGGAGCAAATGTACGGGTATCGGACAGGATATTTCCGTCGGCATCGCGTTTCAGCTCACCGCCGGTTACGACTACCCCCGGAGCTACCAAAGTCCCTTTATAGGTATTGCCATATCCTTCGGGATTAGCTTTATAGGCATTCCAGTCAGCCAGTCGCCATTCATTATCCGAATCTTCGTGGCGTCCGGACTTCCATAAGTTCATTGCAATTTCATTGTAAATCTTGCCGCCCACGTTTCCGTCGAGGCTGAAAGAGAAGGTCACATTCTTGTATTTGAATTCGTTATGGAATCCGAAAATAAAGTCGGGATCGTAATTCCCGATATGCTTCTTGATAGGGTCGCGTACGGGAAGTCCGTCTTTATAAATCACCTGTCCGTCGGGTGCACGCATAAAGTCCTGTGCCCAAATCTGGTCTACCCTCTCTCCTTTGCGGATATATCCGTAGTTCTCAATGCCATCGTATATCTTCTCGAGATAACGATGGGACTGCGAAATATTTCCCGAAAGATTCCAGCTAAAGTCTTTCGTCTGAACCGGATTGGCCGTGACGGTGACTTCGAGTCCACGACGCTTATAGGTCAGACCGTTCACCAAGCGAGTGTCATAACCGGAAGAGGAAGGAGTTGAAAGAGAGAATATCTGCGGACCATCTTTGGCTATGAAGTAAGAAACATCGACTCCCAGACGGTTCTTGAAGAAGCGCATGTCGATACCGAACTCGGCAGATGAGCTGAATTCCGGTTTTATATTTGCGTCTTTCAATTCGCTGCTTGTATAGAGAGGAGTTTGACCATTCCAGATACTGCCCGTGATATAGGCATTTTTGAGTTGGTAAGGATCGAGGTCACCACCTACACGAGCATAAGAAGCACGGGCACGCAGGTATGAGAAGACTTTAGAAATGTCGAACATTTCGGAAAGAACTCCACTTAAAGATACCGACGGATAAAAATAAGTATTGTTATCGATGGGCAAAGTGGAAGACTGGTCCATACGCCCGGTCAGGTTGAGAAACAAATAGTTTTTATAATCCAAATCGACATTGGCATATAAACTTCCAACTTCCTTGTCCCATTTCTCTGTTTTTCCTTTCAAGCCTTCAACAGCATTCTGAAAAGTATAAATGCCCGGTACAATCAGCCCACCATGGGTAGTAGTATAAGAATCTTTGTATGATTTCATTCGGTAAGCACCACCTAAGGCTGCCTTTATACCGAAGGAACGGCTGAACTGGTGTGCATAATTCAGCATGAAGTCCGAATTCCAATCTGTATATTGCGTATAAGTTTCGTCGTATCCGCCCACCCATTTCTTGGTTCCATAGTCATCGTCATAGAACGATGCGTTGACCGGATACTTTTCATTCTTGAACTTCTTGTTGGTATTCAGGTTGGTACGGATGCGGAGATCCAACTCCGGCAAAATCCGCCAGGTAAGTGCCAACTGACCGTTAACGTTGTCTTCGGAATACTCGCGGGTATTTTCGTAAGCCATGAACCAGGGATTGTTGTACTGTGCATAGTCGTAGCTGAACTGCTGTATGCCTTCCATACCGGGCACCCAATAATCGCGCAAATCATCGATATTGATGTGGGCTCCGGTCCAGATGCTTAACAGATAGATGGGGCTTCGCGGATTGTAGTATGTTTCGGGGTAATTGGGAGAAGTAGTGCGGTTGAAATTCAAAGTACCCAGAAGCTTGACACGTTCACTGAGGTTCATGGAACCGGAGAAATTCGTATTGAATGAGTTCAACTTTGTGTTGGGAAGTATACCTTTTTGATAAGTATCGGAAATGGAGATACGAAAGTCACCCGACTCCGACTTTTGAGCAATGGCAACGTTATTGGTAGTGATCAGACCGGTCTGCATGAAACGTTCCAAATTGTCTTTTCCAACGGCAAGCCAGGGAGTAGGCGTGCGAACGCCATTGGCATCCATCGGACTGTTGTACTGCTTGATGAGCTGGCCTTCGAAACGAGGCCCCCATACATCCGAGTCCTGGTTATAGATGCCGTTTATATTCCCTTTAAGCCCATCACCAAAATCGTATTTAAAGTTACTGCCGGAACCATAAGAGTTCTGCACACCGGGTTTGGCAATGAAAGAGGTTTGTATCTGGGTAGTGGACTTGACATCTACGCTAAAATTGCGCCCACCGATTGTACCTCTTTTAGTGGTGATTTGTATAGCACCGTTCTTTCCTTCCGAACCGTACAAAGCTGCGGCAGTAGGACCTTTCAGTACCGTTATGGATTCGATGTCGTCCGGACTGAAACTCCATGTATTGTCTGTCACGGGAACACCGTCTATCACATAGATAGGACTCACACCACGAATCTGCACGGAAGGACTGCTCAGCAAGTCGGTACCCGTATTGATACGCATACCTGCCACTTTGCCCACCAACGCACTGATAGGATTGGCATCACGCGATACAGAAATATCATTTCCTTTTACTTCCTGTACGGCATAGCCCAGCATCTTTTTCTGCTTAGGTATGTGCAGCGCCGTAACTACAACGCCCTCTATTTCCTGCACGTCTTCCTGTATTCTATATGTACCCGTAAGACGTGGTTTTTCGACTGTTAGGGGTTTGTACCCAATCATTGTAATACTTATTCCGGCTTTAGGATCGGAAAGCACGATTGTAAATTCTCCGTCGAGATTGGTTATCACGCCGTTCGAAGTCCCGGTTTCTAATATATTTGCACCGATTATAGCCTCATTTGTAGCCGCGTCAATCACTGTTCCACTGATTTTTGTCTGGGCTCGGAGAGCCGTACACATTATCAGCAGAAGACAAAATAATATATTTTTCTTCATACGTTTGCTTGTAGATGATTCAATTATTTCTTACTAATAACTGAAAGTATTTTCTTGGATAGTTTCTTGAATTGTTTCGTCAACTCTTCTTTAGACACATTACTGAAGGTTGCAAAGCGATGGTTGCCGGAATAGACTTCGTTCATATTTTCATCGTAAATCACATACTCAATTGTATGTTGGAAGTTGTTGTATGGATATCCGGCGGCAGACAAATCATATTGGTTCAAATTCAGGAAATACTTCGAGCCGCCCTCCTGTATACTCTGTTTGGTCTCTTCCAGAGCATCCTGAAACAGGTTACGGATGTAATCATTCAACTCACTCTCCGTTGTTCCGATACGGGTTGCAAACTCTTCATTCGTCCAGCAATTGATGTTAATGTTCTTGTTCGTAACTTCCATCAGTTTGATGACAGAAGCAAGATTGGCATTTCTTTCATTCACTTTGGCGGCATTCGCCAGAAGGGCAAATCCAAGACATGCAATCAGCATGATTAGCTTTTTCGTTTTCATGTTTTTACCTTTTAAATAATTATTACCTTTATTTCCGATACAAAAATAGTGAAGGATGAACACGTATAAAATGAATTAAAGGCATTCATTTTATTTATGAGGATTCGTATTATTAATGAAACATTTATGTTGCCTGAATGCAAAAAGCACAGCAAGAAATGTCAGTATAAGCCCACTGTTTCCTCTTTTCCCTGCAATTCCCTGATCAGGGCCGGTAACACTTCTGAAACATTGCCGATTATTCCATAGTCGGCATACTGGAAGATTGGTGCATAAGGATCGTTGTTTATGGCAATAACAGTCTGTGCCTGACTCATAGCAACCGTGTGCTGAACCTGACCGCTGATGCCGCATGCAATGTAGAGAAGCGGTTTCACCGTCTGTCCCGTCTGCCCTATCTGGCATTCATAAGGCAACCAGCCTGCTTCGACCGCAGCACGAGACGCAGCAACCTTACCTCCGAGAAGACGCGCCAGCTCATACAGCAACTTGATGTTCTCCTTATTTTGCATCCCCTTGCCACCGGCTATCAGTACAGAAGCATCTGCAACAGAAGAACAGGAAGTTGTGATTTCTTCTGCTAAAAGCTCTACCCGGTTCTTCGTTGCCAAATGACGGATATCGCATCTGGTAATCCACCCTACCCTACTGTAGTCCAGTTCAACGGGACTCATCACTCCCGGACGGACGGATGCCATTTGCGGTCTGTGAAGAGGCGTTTCGATGGTAGCCAGCAGATTGCCGCCAAAGGCAGGACGAATCTGCAACAGCCTCTGGGAAGAAGGATCGATTTCAAGTTGTGTACAGTCGGCTGTCAGTCCGGTATGCAGGATGGAAGCGGTACGGGCAGATATGCCTCTGCCGAAATGGGTTGCTCCAATCAAAAGAATATTTGGATGATATTGGCGAACCATTCCGACCAGAACATCCGAAACCATTTCTTCCAACTGATCGGCCAGATAAGAACCTTCTGCTATATAAATATGATCGGCACCAGCCGCAATGAGAGACTCTTCATACCCCCTGCATGCATCACCAATCAAGATGACGGAGACCTCTTCCGAAGCAGAATCCGACAAACGACGGGCAGCACCCAGCAATTCATACGTTACAGGCGCTATAGCACCTTTATGGAACTCCGCCATCACCCAAATGCCTTGTGCTTCGGTGCTGCAAGAAAATTCTTCGTGTCCGGCTGTTTCTTCCATGCTTATCAATCCCGACGGACAAGCCTCGATACAGCTTTTGCAAAGCAAACAACGACCTTGATCAATAACGGGGTATTCGTCCATGTAGATAGCATTATATAGACATGCAGATACACATTCACCGCATTGTACACAGTCTGCCAACTGAATTTTAATTGGATTCATAACTGAAAAGTATTATTGGAATTTAGTACAGATCTTTTTCAATTCGGATACATCCTTCATCCACCGAATCGATTTACTATTAGATATGGCATGTGTGTTTACCACTTTTGTAGGCGAACCACTCAAACCCAGGAATGCAGTTTCTACGTTCAATAAGCTTGCATCCCAACACATTATTTTCTTTTGCTGCGCATCCTCCCAATCTTGCAGAGAAGGAGCAGGCAACGTATTTGCCTCTTTGCTTACGGTGAATACACAAGGAAAAGTGGAGCGCAGTATACGAGTGCCCGAATCGAAACTCTTCTTCACTACAATATTGGCAGCTGATATGTCAAGCACGGATTGCACCTCCGTCAGTTGGGGGATGTCCAGCTTACCGGCCACGCCGGGGCCTACCTGCGCTGTATCTCCGTCAATGGCCTGCTTCCCGAACAGCAACAAATCGGCATTTCCTATTTTCTTCACCGCCGCACTGAGTACATAGGCAGTACTCCACGTGTCGCTACCGGCAAACATTCTGTCCGAAAGCAGTATAGCCTCATCAGCACCATAAAGAAGAGCTTCCCGGAGTACAGCTTCCGCTTGCAGGGGGCCCATGGTTACAGCTATAATCTCACCGCCCACTCTGTTACGAATCTCCACTGCCATCCGAAGTGCATGAAGATCATCCGGATTGGTCTGAGATTTATTTCCATGACGAACCAGGGTATGAGTGACGGGATCTATGGAAATTTGCGTCGATGCCGGAACTTGCTTTAAGAATACGATTTGTTTCATCTCATCCACTTTTTTTATGACTACGCGCCAGGGCGCAACTATTCTGGAAATTAATATCAAAAGGATTTATCTCTCCGAAACGGGATGGAGCGAAAGGAGCGGCATCTACAAATGTTGCCTCACCCAATATCTGTTCGGCTATCAGTCTGCCCATTCCTCCACCGGCGGCAACACCTGCCCCACAACATCCGGTCAGTGCATAGAAACCTTTCAGTTGCGAAACGGGACCGATTACAAACATAGCATCGGGCACATAACATGAAGGTCCTGCCACATAATGGGCAATTCCCGTACGACGTATTTGTGGGAAGTAGGCTGCAAAGCCGCCAGCACATGCCGAAAGGATAGACCAACCGTTATCGGGCGTGAAGTCCATGTGCTCGATAGATGGGGGTAACTTATCAGGAGCATAGGAGGCACATTCCGGTTCTCTAAGACCTATAATCAATCCGCCGACATCAGGCCGTGTAAATGCCTTGGCATCGGGCAGCACGGCAAAAGGCTGATGTGGAGGAAACAGCTCCGGATTGTTCTCGGTTATCCAGAAGTGACTGCGTACGGGAGTCATAGGAAGACCGATGCCCAGCGGATACGACAACAGATTCGACCAGGCTCCTGCAGCATCTACCACGACAGGGGCATAGTACTTTTCTCCCGAATCCAACAATACACCTTTCACCGTACCTTCTGAAATCAGAATTTCCCTGACAGCTGCACGCGGACGAATGGTTACTCCGCGCTGCCGGGCAGTTTTGGCATAACCGTTGCACAACTGAGCCGAGTCGATAAAAGCATCGGTAGGCATATAAACAGCCTCACGAACAGTATTCTGCTCAATCCAGGGAAGATGTTTTTTGACACTTGTCGCATCGATCCGCTCCACGGGAATGCCATAATCCAGAGCGGCTGCTTCCAAGGCATCGACTGCATACAGGGACTCGTCAGTAGAAGCAATAGTGATGCTTCCCGTCTGCTGCAAATCGAGCGATTCGCCCAACTCGTCTTCAATCCGTTCAATCGTATCATAAGTTTCCTGCACAATGTCCATAAGCACCCTTTTCGTACGAGCGCGGGTAAGAAGGCATGCGGCACGACTACTGGCTTGTGAGGCAATATCCATACGCTCGAACAGCAGAATCCGTCCGGCATGCCGACAGGCCAGGTGATAGGCGGCGGAAGTACCCAGCAAGCCGCCGCCTATAATGATTATATCAGCTATCTGACTGTCCATATCTATTCGAGTATTTCACGAATGCAAGAAATCAATCTTCTCATATCTTCAGGATATACATCCCCGATATTGCCTATCCGGAATGTTTCGGCATCCGAAATCTTTCCAGGATAGATAACGAATCCTTTTGCCTTCAGACTTTCATAGAAAGACTGAAAGTTGAAATCGCTTGAAGGATAAAGGAAGGACGATATGATGGGGCTTTGTATTTCTGCAGGAAGAAGCGGAGTGAAGCCTAACTCCTGCATACCTTCAATCAAGATCGTATTGTTCTCTTGGTAGCGTTGGTGACGCACCTCAACCCCACCTTCCTGTTCCAAATCCAGAAGAGCCTGATAGAAAGCACGTACCACGTGGGTGGGAGAAGTGAAACGCCACTTGCCTTTTCCTTTTTCCATCACTTCCCATTGGTCGTAGATATCCAGTGAGAGCGACCGGGCAACTCCCTTGCATTCCAGCAGTTTCTTTCTGGAAGCAATGATAAAGCCAAAGCCCGGAACACCCTGAATACATTTATTGGCACTGCTTATCAGGAAGTCTATTCCGTACGCCTTTACATCGATGGGGATACCTCCGAAGCTGCTCATAGCATCTACGATAAAAGTTACCGGATATTCCTTAACCACCCGGCTCACTTCTTCCAGCTGATTCAGTATTCCGGTAGTAGTTTCACAATGAACCATGGCAAAGTGCGTAATGTCTTTATGGGCTTCCAAAGCCCGGCGAACGACTTCCGGGGTAACAGGTTCGGCTTCATGATAAGAGACCAGTTCGTAATTCAACTCATAATAACTTGCAATGGTTGCCATTCTTTTGCCATAAGCACCGTTGGCAATAATTAGCAGTTTATCGGTCGGCTTCACCGTTGCTCCCAAAGTAGCTTCCACACAATAGGTACCACTACCCTGCAGAAGTACAGTGGTGTAATCGGCATCGTCCACTTTGGCCAGCTTGAGGAGGCTTTGGCGAATGGGGGTTACAATACCTTCGTTATAGTCTTTATCCCAAGTGCACCAGTCTTGCAGCATTGCCTCCCGCACCGTTTGTGCTGTGCTCAACGGACCGGGAGTTAACAATAAATAGTTTCTCATAAACTTTCGTGTTCTTTATTTAATTGGTTGATATAGTCCGGCAGTTCGGAGATGGTTTCGAGAACGGCATGAGCTCCTGCCTTCAACATGCGTGCACGGACCTCTCCCATAAGGGAATCTTTTTGTTCGACTGTGAGAAGATTGAATTCAGACTCGGTCAGCCCCATTTCGTTGCTTCCCACAATGACACCGAGGGTATGTACTTTGGCGTTTACACCTTCACGGATATCAGCAATGGTATCGCCTATTTTCACGACCTGGTCTACGGAGGGTACAGCCAGGTCTATCATATTACGATAAATCATATAAGGGGCCGGACGTCCGGCCGGAAGGGAGTCGGGGGTCACCAGATTATCGACTGTATAACCTTTTGATGCGGCTTCCGGGCATACTACGTCCATCATCTGCTGCGTATACCCGGTGGTCGAACCGATTTTTATTCCCCGGTTGCGGAGGGTTTCTATCGTTTCGAGTACCCCCGGTATCGGATCGGTAAAGTCTCGCAGGGAGGCAAACAGATGTTTCTCAAAACTCTGATACATTTCTGCAACATCCTCTTCATTCCAGTCGCGTTTGTAAAGAGTCTGAAATTGTTGTTTCACTTCGGGCATATTCAGTATCGCCTTGATATGGTCTATTTTTAATAAGCCCATCGGCTCACGTGCCTGTCTGTAGCTGATTTCGATTTTCTTTTCCTCGAAGATTCGCAGGAAAGCATTCAAGGGGGCAAAGCATCCATAATCTATGGCTGTACCGGCCCAATCCATAATAACACAAGTAATTTTATTCATACGTTCCTTTTTAATAAGTTATATTTTTCTATTTATACCACATTGTATGCAGCCGTCTCAAGTTCGAGTATTTTTATCTCAGGCATGGCAGGCTGTGCATGTTCCTTTCTGTAGCGCTGATGCAGATAGGCCAGCGAGAAGACAAAGGCAACGCAGCAGATGATGCCCACATAGCCGGCCATAAGATTATAGAAATGAGCCCAGTCTATATTGGGACTGAACAGTTCTTTCGCCACCAATACGATAATGGTACCCGTATATCCCAAAAAGTCATTCAAAGCTATGAAGAAACCTACATTGCCGCGGATCTGGAAGCAGGCAATAAAACGGTCGAAGAAGATAGTCTGAAAAGTAAGATAGGCCAGATAAAGGCAAAGGCTTTGGGCAAACAACCAGGTAACCGTGTTCAGTTGTAGCCGCTCGTACCCGAAGGAGAGGAATATCATGCAAAACATACTTACGACAATCAACGACAGCAAGATGGTCAACGCCTTCAGATTGTTCCGGACGTAAACCATCAGACCGAAAATAACCAGGATAATAACCGTTACCACAGAATCGATCTGCGCAAACAGCCACGATGAATATTGGGAAACATCTACAATCTTCACCAGGAAATCTTCCTTGATATCGCGAAGTATCACCAATACCACATTTGCCACAAAAAGCAGTGTGAGGAAAGGCATAAAGTTGCGGAACAGCGCCCAACGTTGCTTTCCATCAAGCGGTTCCCTCTTGCTGCGGCAAGCGATGTCTTCGGCATCGGGCTGGGGCAACCGGTTGAGGATGATGCCTGCCAACCCGAGCAACGGGAGTGCAGCGGCGCCAATCAATGCGGGCATCCAGAATTCGCTTACCCCCAAAGTATTTGTAACGAACAGTCCCAGCGACTTCGCCGTGCCGGAACTGATAACCATACTCACTCCCATCAGACTGGCCAGAATATCGGTAACGCGCCTCCCTTCCAGAAAGCTGAAGATGACACCCCACATGCAGCCCAACGACAGACCGTTCAGAAACATACCTATTATATTATAAGGAGCAGGCAGCCACCCGAAAAGAAGCAGGGAAGCTTCGGCCATAACCACCGACAACAGGATAAACTTCAGACGGTCTTTCTGCTTCAGTTCGGAAATCAACTTGATTCCTATAAACTTCGAGATGACATATCCTATAATCTGCACAATGGTGACAACCACCTTATAGTCGATATCAAAAACCTCATAACCGGCAAAGGCTGCGGCGGTATATGGCTTGCGCAGCGCATAAACAAGAGAATAGGACAACAGGGCCGTGCCGCCTGCCCAAAAGATAAATAAGAGGTCCGCGAACTTCTTCCTTAATCCGTTTACTTCTACTTTACTACTCATATTATTTGCTTTTATCTGCGGCAAAAGTAGAGGGGCGATGTTACAGAAATATATCTGAATACATAAATAGATATTATTTATAGCAACACCGAAAACAGTATATCGGGGCGTAACATTTATGTCATATTAATGTAACTCATCCATAAAGGAATCGTGCTTAGATTTGTACATTCAACAAATACACTGCACACATGAACAGTCTTCAGAATCTGTATCAACGAATCGAGTACCTGCGCAACAGCGGAGTTAAAATGAAGGAAATAGCCGACTGGATAGACATGGCGCCAAGTGTACTGTCGTCTTTATACACAACGGTACTGCCCAACTACTTCAGCAACCTGAAAACATATCCTCCGGAGGAAGCGCTGGAGCAAGCTTTGGTGTTGGTAAATAATGTATCGAAAAGAAAGTTGCTGAACTCGATAGATAGCACCATAGCACGTCTCAACGAACTGGAGCCCGACGTACAGACCAATCCCCGGGACAATGTATTTGCATGGCAGTTTCAGGAAGAAATGCTAAGCTCCGCGCAGCGGGTGGATAGCATCAAGGGGACGTATATAAGCTATAGCCTCTCGTCTTCTTCGGATTACCTCAAGGTAGAACCTTTCCTCATAGCATTGTCGGAGAATAAAGAGTATGTGCGGATAGGCAGGCTGAGCGCTTATAAAGATATCCAGTGGGGATTTGGCATCATCGGCGATTCACAAAACATGTACTGCTTCTTTAATGAGAACGAACCGCCTCACTTTACCCCCGTAACCGTATATCTGCAACTCCCCCTGTTCCGCCAACCCAGACAGCTGAGAGGGCTCTATCTGGGGCTGGACTATAACCGGAACCCCGTAGCCCGCCGAATTGTACTGGTGAAAGAATCGGAATCTACCGATATTGAAGAGTTTTCGAACATGAGGAGCGGACTGGTGCCGCAGGAGGAACTGACTCCCGAAGAGCAGGCCTATTATGACTATACGTGCCAGGAGGGGGATGTCATCAAGATGTGTACCGTACCTTCCCTGCAGATGAATGAGAATGATTTGGTGAAGGAGAAGAAGATGCTGGCACTTTAAGAAGAAAACCCCTCCACCGTTTCGGCCGGCTCCATATTCCGGAGGGCGTCACGATGAAGGGGCGAGTGAATGAAGAGAGAGTATGCTGTGTTAATCTCGGCCGCCGCCCAGGGCTTGATACAGGTTGATGACACCTTGTATCTCGTCGAAGCGGTCGGCTACCTGCGTAAGCCGGGCAGAGAGTAGGCCCTGCTGGGCGGTGAGGACTTCCAGGTAGGTGGAAGTGCCGTGCTGCATCAGCAACCGGGTGCTGCGGACGGCGGTTTCGAGGGAGGCAATCTGCCGGGCGCGAAGTTCGGTCTTTCCGCGGGCCACCTGCACTTGGGTGAGGGCGTTGTTCACTTCGCTACCGGCATTGAGTAAGGTTTGTTGGAAAGAGAGTTTCGCCTCTTCCTGTTGGGCGCGGGCTATCTTCAGTTGGGCTACGTTCAGGCCTTTATTGAAGAGGGGTTGCGTCAGGGAGCCGACGGCGGAAAGGAGCAACTTGCCAGGGTTGATAATCATGCTACCCGCCGAGTTGGTCCAACCTGCCGTACCACTCAAAGTGATGGAGGGGTAGAAGGCGGAACGGGCGGCGTTGGTGCTATAAAAAGCAGCTGCAAGGGAGAGCTCGGCACTACGGACGTCGGGACGGCGGGCAAGGAGGTGCAGAGGCACGCCGACGGCCAATTCTTCGGGGAAAGTCTGGGCAAAGAGTGGACTTTGAAGCGCAGATGACTCCTCGTCCGGGGTGCCGCGGCCGGAGGTAATACTATCGGGAGCAATACTGCCGCGCGCTATGCTGCCGGGCACGCGCCCCAGGAGAATGGAAAGCGAGTTTTCCACTTCCGCGGTCTGTTGCCGGAGGTCGAGCAGGGAGGCTTCTACCTGGCGGCAATTAGCTTCGGATTGGGAGACGGAGGCTTCGTTCGTCATGCCGGCTGCCATCATGGCGCGCATGGTGCGTACGCTTTCCTGCCAGCTGGCGGCGGTTTCCTGGGAGATGCGAAGCTGCTCGTCGAGCATCAGCAGGGTGTAATAGAGATTGGCAACGTTGGCTATCAGCGAAGTGGTGACGGCCTGCTCGTATTCCAGGCTCTGAAGATAGAGGGCGCGGGCACGGCGCTTGGCGTTGGTCAGACGGCCAAAGATGTCGAGTTCCCAGCTGGCGGAGGCGATGCCGGTATAAGTCCACGAGCCTTTCGAACGGTCGAAACTGCTGACGCCGCCTTGCGGGGTGAGCATGAACGAAGGCAGATAAGAGAGACGGGCAGACATCAGCGTGGCTTCTGCTTCCCGGATGCGCCAGTGGGCAGAAAGCAGGTCAGTATTTCCCGCCAGGGCCTGCTCGATGAGCGATTGCAGCTGCGGGTCGGTGAAAAGTTCGCGCCAGGAGAGGGAGGCGATGGAGGCGGTGTCCTGCAACTGCAAGCCCTGACCACCCGGCACGTCCTGCCTGTAGAGTCCATCGGTCGTGATATCCTCCGGGCGTTGATATTTGGTATAGATGCCGCAACTGCTCAGTGTGAGGGCAAGAACGGCTAAAACGATCATTTCTTTCTTCATATTGTATAACATTCTATATATTGTTTGAAAACGATAAATGAGAATTTACGGAGTATCCCAAATTCCTCCGCCTGAAAGGGGAGGTGCCC
>ERZ791737.936-NODE-936-length-17422-cov-20.885645_pt1 | contig 17422 bp, 15 predicted proteins | sample MGYA00510042_ERZ791737 | MGnify/ENA primary metagenome ERZ791737 (study PRJEB30046, sample SAMN00791965) | human gut metagenome | study: EMG produced TPA metagenomics assembly of the A metagenome-wide association study of gut microbiota in type 2... | reverse complement strand
GGCGTAAGCCAGCAGATTTACAGTCTGCCCCATTTGGCCACTCTGGTATTTGCCCATGCATTAATATAAAGAACTCTTTTTTCCTTACCGACTGTTGCAAAGTGAACTTACCTTGAACAATCTTCTTCTTTTTTCTTCGAGCCTCTTGTCGGATTCGAACCAACGACCCCGAGATTACAAATCACGTGCTCTGGCCAACTGAGCTAAAGAGGCAGGCTTAAAAAATGCAACCGTAACGTTCTATCGCGAGCGAAACGGCTGCAAATTTAGGCATTTATTTTTTACCCGCAAATTTTTAGCGAGATTTTATTTGCTCCGTTGTTTTTCCTTGTACTTAACCAGCTGTTTTTCCAAAGCTTCCACGCATAAATCGACAGCTTCTTCAAACGAATCACAAACCTTATTAGCATAAAATTCACCGTTGGGAACCAATATTTTCACTCCGGCTTCTTTATTTTCGGCTGTTTCTGGCTTCACCACCTTTAATGACACCTCTACTTTCTTTATATCGTCGTAATATTTCTCCAACTTAGCAACCTTTTTCTGAACAAAAGCTTGCAATTGCTCTGACGCGTCAAAGTGAATCGATTGAATTCTTACTTCCATACTAACCTCCTTTTTACTTTAGGCCCGAGGATGAGCCTGGTTATACACTTTTTTAAGTTCTTCAAAAGTAGTATGCGTATAAATTTCAGTCGTCGCCAAACTTTCGTGCCCAAGAAGTTCTTTTATCGAACCCAAATCTGCACCATTGTTCAACATTGCTGTTGCAAAGGTGTGCCTAAGCACGTGGGGACTTCTTTTCTTTACAGTCACTACCTTCGAAAGATTTCGTTTCACAAGAGATGATACGATACTTGGATAGAGCCGCTTCCCATTTTCCCGGACAAAAAATGCATCCGAGCGAACCGAAACCGCTTCATTCCGTACGTTGACATATTCCCGCATCGAGCGTTTTAACTCCTCGTCAAAAGGTATCAGACGCTGCTTGTTTCGCTTTCCCGTCACCTTAATGAGGGAGGTCGAAAAATCGACGTCTTCATCATCCAACCCTATCAATTCCGAAAGTCGCATGCCCGTGGCATAAAACATTTCGATAATCATGTGGTCGCGACACCCTTCAAATCCTTCTCCAAAGTCTATATCGTCCAGCAACCTATCCATATCCTTCTCTCTCAGAAAAACAGGAAGCGGCTTTGTTTTTTTCGGTCCCGTTATCTTTTGCAACGGATCCACCTCCACCTCTCCTCTCCGCAAGAGAAATTTATAATATGTCCGGAGCGAACTCAACTTTCGGTTAATCGTAGCTGGAGCACAACCTCTATCCATCATGAATATAATCCATTCACGAATAAGCTCAGCATCCACGCCCGAAGGAGTCAATTCCTCAATTTGTTCTTCACCAAACTTCTGCAACTCCAGGATATCCATCTGGTAGCGTTTTACCGTACTTTCGGCATAATTCCGTTCATACAGAAGATAGTCAAGAAAAGAGTCTGTCAACAACATATCGCTACATATCTAAATCATGCAACGAATGTATGAAAAAGAATTCAATAATTCAAAGGAATTTACGAATTATTAATCTTCTACTTGCTGAAGTTGCTGAACGTAAACGGCACGCTCTTTCTTAAGTCTTTTGGTTACAGACGGTTTGTCAAACTGCTGTCTGCGTCTCAGTTCCTTAACGATGCCAGTCTTTTCAAATTTTCTTTTGAATTTCTTCAGCGATTTTTCAATGTTTTCGCCTTCTTTTACAGGTACTACAATCATTTTCTTTTTATTAATTGTTAATGGTTTAAAAATCTCACGATTAAATTGAGCGGCAAAATTACACATACTTTCTTTATTCACAAAACTTTCGAGGAAAAATTCCATAAATCAAGTGTAAATTACGTGCAAAACAGAAAGATTCTATTTTCAGATTCCTCAGAAACTAAATCCTGCGCAGGCAACAATTAATCGTTCGACAATTGTCATATTATCGTCCGACAACTGTCGAATGATTATACGACAACTGTCGGATGATTGTTCAACGTATGTCGAACGATTAATTATTAGTAACCACAGATTAGTTTTAGACAACAGCAGAAATTGTTTATCGCAGTTGCAAAGATAAAATGCAGCATCCTGCAAGGTAGTTTGTAGAAAGATAAGTATCTTTGAGGAGAAATTTCTTATACCTTATAATATATGAATCAAACAATCAATAACCGAATCAATGCCTTGCGGGGTATATTCGGCAAGGAAGGCATCGCTGCCTTCATCGTCCCCAGTACGGACCCGCACCTGAGTGAATACGTCGCTCCACACTGGCAATCAAGAGAATGGATCTCCGGTTTTACCGGTTCGGCAGGAACCGTAGTCGTCACCCGCGAAAAAGCCGGTCTATGGACAGACTCTCGCTATTTTCTTCAGGCTGCCCGGCAGTTGGAAGGAAGCGGCATCGACTTATATAAAGAGATGTTGCCCGAAACGCCCTGCATTCCGGCATTTCTTAGTGCAAACCTGAAACCGGGAGAAGTGGTAGGGATTGACGGCGCCGTATTCTCTGCCGAAGAAGTCAAGCAGTTGCAAGGCAAACTGGAGAAAGACGGTATCTCCGTCAAAAGCATTACCGACCCTATGAATCAGATATGGGCAGACCGCCCTGCGATGCCGGAAGCTCCCGCCTATATTTATGAGACTAAATATGCAGGAAAAAGCAGCCAGGAGAAGATTGCTATCATCCGGGAGGAAATGAAAAAGCAGGGTGCGGAAGCCTTGTTGATTTCAGCCCTGGACGAGATAGCATGGACGCTGAACATCCGTGGCAACGACGTACATTGCAATCCGGTAGTAGTGAGCCATCTGCTGATAGGAGAACAGGATGCACACTTCTTCATCCAGCCTCAGAAAGTTACCGGCGAACTTTCTGCTTACCTGAAAGAAACTGGAGTTTCGATACATCGCTATGAAGATATAGAGCATTTCTTAAACAGCCTTACAGCCGGCAGCATCTTGCTAAATCCCGGCAAGACAAATTATGCAGCCTATTCGGCTATCTGCCCCGACTGCCGGATTATTGAAGGGGCATCGCCCGTCGCCATGCTGAAAGCGATCCGCAATGAGCAGGAAATTGCCGGCATCCATGCAGCCATGCAGCGCGATGGAGTAGCTTTGGTGAAATTTCTGAAGTGGCTGGAAGAAGCTGTTCCCGCAGGTGGGGAAACAGAGATCAGCGTGGACAAGAAGTTACATGAATTCCGCGCCGCGCAACCGCTCTATATGGGCGAAAGTTTCGATACCATTGCCGGTTACAAAGAACATGGAGCCATTGTGCACTATGAAGCAACTTCCGAAACGGATGTTCCACTGAAACCGGAAGGTTTCCTGCTGCTGGACTCGGGAGCGCAATACCTGGACGGAACAACGGACATCACCCGTACCATCGCACTGGGGGCACTGACCGAAGAAGAGAAAACAGATTATACCTTGATATTAAAAGGACACATCGACCTGGCAATGGCAGTCTTTCCCGAAGGCACGCGAGGCGCGCAACTGGACGTACTGGCACGCATGCCGATATGGCAGCATCACATGAACTTCCTGCACGGAACCGGCCACGGGATAGGACACTTCCTCAACGTACACGAGGGTCCGCAGAGCATCCGCATGAATGAGAATCCGGTAACCCTGCAAGCAGGCATGGTAACTTCCAACGAACCGGGCGTCTATAAGGCCGGCAGCCACGGCATACGTACCGAAAATATCGTTTTGACTGTGAATGCCGGCGAAGGCATGTTTGGCAATTACCTGAAGTTCGAGACAATCACCCTCTGCCCCATCTGCAAAAAAGGCATTATCAAAGAGATGCTGACAGCAGAAGAAACAGACTGGCTGAATGATTATCACCGGAATGTGTACGAGAAGCTCTCGCCGGACCTGGACAAAGAAGAGCAGGAATGGTTGAGAGAAGCTACAAGCAGAATTTAATTATTAATCAATACATAAAAATGGCATTAATAAAATCAGTAAGAGGATTCACTCCCGAAATCGGGGAGAATTGTTTCCTGGCAGACAATGCTGTTATCATCGGCGACGTCAAGATGGGACGTGATTGCAGCATTTGGTTCAGTACGGTATTACGGGGTGACGTCAACTCCATCCGCATAGGAAACGGAGTAAACATCCAGGACGGAAGCGTACTGCACACTTTATACGAGAAATCGACCATAGAAATAGGCGACCATGTATCCGTAGGACACAATGTCACCATACACGGAGCTACCATCAAGGATTATGCTTTAGTAGGGATGGGATCTACCATCCTGGACCATGCAGTGGTGGGAGAAGGAGCGATTGTAGCCGCAGGCTCCCTAGTGCTAAGCAATACGGTGATTGAACCGGGCAGTATTTGGGGAGGAGTACCCGCCAAGTTTATCAAAAAGGTAGATCCGGAACAAGCCAAGGAATTGAATCAGAAGATTGCACACAATTATTTGATGTATTCGGACTGGTATAAATAAAGTGATAAGATGGTAGGGTGATAAGGTGGTAATTGGCTGCGCGATGTTGACGCCGCATGGTTATTACCACCTTATCACTTTATCACCTTATCACTTTATCTCCTATTAGCACATTAAAAATTAATCATATTCAAGATCTTCTCCGTTGCCCCTGCATTACTGGTCACATAATGGCTGGCATTCATGCCCGCTTCACGCAGGAAAATTTCATCGGTCAACAGACGGTCGAGCAGGGTTTTCAGTTCTTCGTAATCTTTTACTGAGAATGCACCTTTAGCTTCGAGCAACTGGATAGCTTCCTGAAACTTCTGATATTTTGGACCGAAAATTACCGGGATGCCATAGACTGCCGCCTCGAGTGTGTTATGAATACCCACACCGAAACCACCGCCGATATAAGCTATTTCCCCATAGCGATAAATAGAAGAGAGCAACCCGAAACAATCGATTATCAAGCAGTCCGCCTTGCGCACATTCTTCTCGTCGGCACGGGTATAGCGTACATACGGACGCTTCAACTTACTGATAATCTCTACTAGGTGGTTTTCGTCAATGACATGCGGAGCAATGATTAATTTCACTTCCGGATGCTGGTTGAAGTATTCGATAAACAAATCTTCATCCGGCTGCCAGGAACTGCCCGCAACAAAAGTCATTGTATCATTTTTGAAGAGTCTCACCAAAGGCAGTTCTTTAGCCTCTTCACGAATCTGCAGCACACGGTCGAAACGGGTGTCGCCTACCACCGTAACACGGTTGATGCCGATCTTTGCCAAATAACGTTTGGAGCGTTCGTTCTGCACAAACAAATGGTCGAAATCGCGTAGCACATGCCGGTACGTACCGCCATACCACTTGAAGAAAACCTGCCCGCGACGGAAAATAGACGAGATGCTATACACCGGAATACGGCGTTTATGCAATTCATCCAGATAGTTTTTCCAGAACTCGTATTTGATAAAGAATGCCATGCAAGGATTTACAATATCCAAGAACTTTTTCACGTTGCGAGGCTTGTCAAAAGGCAGATAACAAACCACATCGGCTCCTCTATAATTTTTGCGGACCTCATAGCCCGAAGGCGAAAAGAAAGTCAGCAAGATACCATAATCCGGATATTTTGCACGGATTTTCTCAATCAGCGGCCGTCCCTGCTCAAATTCCCCCAAAGAAGCAGCATGAAACCAGATATAGCGTACATCCTTCTCCAACTGCTGCCGGAGCAGTTCATAGACCACCCAATGCCCTTTCATCATCTTGCGGGGCTTGCGGCTAAACGGAGCAGCTAGATGTATCAGGATATCGTAGACGGCTATTGCCAAGTCGTAGAGCATACTTTATTAATTTAGAAATTGAGAATTGAGAATTAAATCTTCAATCTTAATTAAGAAAGCACTTCAATGGCACGCCCGATGCGGGCCAAGGTTTCTTCCTTACCGAGCAGTTCGGTAATGTCGAACATGTGAGGTCCCTTACACTCTCCTACTACCGACAGGCGGAAAGCATTCATCACATTGCCCATGTGATAACCGCGTTCGGTAATCCAACCGATAACGATATCCTCGGAAGGTTTCGACGAGAAGTCTTCGATGCCACGCAGTACGTCCATCAACTCGGTCATGATGCGCGGAGTATCCTCGGACCAGCGTTTCTTGACATCTTTCTCCGAATATCCCACAGGAGCCACGAAGAAGAAGCGTGCCTGATCCCACAACTCCTTCACGAAGTTGACACGACCTTTCACAAGAGAGACCACTTTAGTGAGGAACGCATCGCTGTATTGTTCTGCATCGATGCCATTGTCCTTCAGCACAGGGCGGAAAAGAACCGCTATTTCTTCATCCGGCTTCATCATGATATATTCATGATTGAACCAGATACCTTTTTTATAGTCAAATTTCGCCCCCGATTTGCTGCAATGGCTCAGGTTGAAGAGTTTCACCAGCTCGTCCATAGACATCAATTCCTGATCATTGCCCGGATTCCATCCCAGCAAGGCAAGGAAGTTGATAACCGCTTCGGGCAGATAGCCGGACTCACGATAACCGGAAGACACATCTCCTGTCTTAGGATCGTGCCACTCGAGCGGGAAAACGGGGAAACCAAGACGGTCGCCGTCGCGCTTGCTCAGTTTGCCATTGCCCTCGGGCTTCAGCAACAAAGGCAGATGGGCAAAGGCGGGCATCGTATCTTCCCAACCAAAAGCACGGTATAAAAGCACATGCAGCGGTGCGGAAGGCAACCATTCTTCACCACGAATCACGTGGGATACCTCCATCAAATGGTCGTCTACGATATTGGCCAAATGGTAAGTAGGAAGCTCATCGGCCGATTTATAAAGAACTTTGTCATCGAGAATGGAGGAATTGATTACTACTTCCCCGCGGATCAAGTCGTTGACATGTACATCCTCATTGGGTTCTATCTTGAAACGTACCACGTACTGTTTTCCGTCGGCAATCAACGCATCGACTTCTTCTTTGGAGAGTGTCAGCGAATTGCGCATCTGCATACGGGTGGAAGCGTCGTACTGGAAGTTTGCAATCTCGGCACGCTTGGCCTCCAGCTCTTCGGGAGTATCGAAAGCGATATATGCCTTTCCGGCATCGAGCAAAACCTGCACATACTTCTTGTATATTTCGCGACGCTCCGACTGACGGTACGGACCGTGGTTTCCACCGAAACTCACTCCTTCGTCGAACGGAATGCCCAGCCACTTGAAAGACTCCAATATATATTCCTCTGCACCCGGCACAAACCGGTTGGAATCAGTATCTTCAATACGGAAAATTAAGTCTCCTCCATGCTGACGCGCAAAGAGATAATTGTATAAAGCTGTACGCACACCACCTATGTGCAAAGCCCCCGTAGGACTCGGGGCAAAACGGACTCTGACCTTTCTTTCTGTCATAATCTACCTTACTTATGAATATTTTAGACGGCAAAATTAAATCTTTTTTTCCACACTAATGTTTTTTTTCGTACTTTTCGCAAAAATTTCAGCCGATATGAGTTATTTCAAGACGAAAAAAGAGTTCTCACTCAGAGATTTGCTATACAGAGCACTGATATTTATCGGTACAGTGGCAGTTATTGTTTATTTTCTGCCGCGCGACGGTAAATTCAATTATCAGTTCGACCTCGACAAGCCGTGGAAGTACGGACAGTTAATGGCTACCTTCGATTTTCCCATCTATAAGGGAGACGAAGTGGTGAAACACGAGCAAGACAGCATACTTGCCCACTTCCAACCCTATTTCCAGTTGGACAAGAGCACTGGAAAAAGTATCCAAACTAAGCTGAGAGCTGATTATCAGACGCACCTGCGTGCTTTGCTCCCATCCAGCGACTACGTACGGTTCCTGGAGAAGAAACTCGCAGAAGTGTACCAGGCCGGTATCGTCTCGACAGACGAACTGGACAAATTGCGCAAAGACAGCACCAGTGCCATCATGGTGATTGACGACAAACTTGCCAACCAGCGAAACATCGACAAGTTGTACTCCGTCAAGGATGCCTACAACTATATACTCACCGCCGACACCGTCCACTACCGTCCCGAAATCCTGCGGCAGTGTTCGCTGAACGAGTATTTGTTCCCCAACCTGACCTACGACGAGATGCGCACCCAAACCGCCCGGAAAGAAATGCTCGACAACTATTCGTGGGCCAACGGCATCGTACTGAGCGGACAGAAAATCATCGACCGCGGAGAAATTATCGACCGGGAAACTTACAACATCCTCGAAAGCCTCCGGAAAGAGTCCATCAAGCGTAGCGAGTCCATCGGACAGAAACGGCTGATGCTGGTAGGACAGATTTTGTTTGTCGGTATCTTCATGCTGTGCTTCATGCTCTATCTCGACTTGTTCCGCAAGGACTACTACAAGCGCAGGGGCAGTCTTTCCCTGCTCTTTGCACTGATCATGTTCTATTGTGTGGTGACGGCTCTCATGGTTGCCAATAATATATTCAACGTCTACATCATCCCGTATGCCATGCTGCCCGTCATCATCCGCGTATTCCACGATTCGCGTACGGCATTCATCACGCAAGTAGTCACGATACTGATATGTTCCATCTGCCTGCGCTATCCGCATGAGTTCATCCTGCTGCAACTCTCCGCCGGAATGGTTGCCATTTTCAGTTTGCGCGAACTGTCCCAGCGCTCGCAACTCTTCCGCACGGCAGTGCTGGTGATACTGACGTATGCCGCCGTGTATCTTGCATTTGAACTGATTACGGAGAACGACTTGTCGAAACTCAACGGAAGCATGTATACCTATTTCGTCATCAACGGAGTATTGCTCCTGTTCACCTACCCCCTGCTCTTCCTTGTGGAAAAGACATTCGGCTTTACCTCGAACGTTACCCTGGTGGAGTTGTCAAACATCAACAACAACCTGCTGCGCCGCATGTCCGAGACCGTTCCGGGCACATTCCAGCACTCCATGCAAGTGGCCAATCTGGCAGCAGAAGCAGCCAATCGTATCGGTGCCAAAAGCCAGCTGGTGCGTACCGGTGCCTTGTATCACGACATCGGCAAAATGGAGAATCCGGTGTTCTTCACCGAAAACCAATCGGGAGGCGTCAATCCGCATAAGAACCTGAATTATGAGCAAAGCGCCCAGGTAGTCATCAGCCACGTGACGGACGGACTGAAACTGGCAGAGAAGAACAATCTGCCCAAGGTCATCAAGGATTTCATCACCACCCATCACGGCCGCGGAAAAACGAAGTATTTCTATATCTCCTGGAAGAACGAACACCCCGGCGAAGAACCGAACGATGAACTCTTCACCTACCCCGGTCCGAACCCGTTCACCAAAGAGCAGGCTATCCTGATGATGGCCGACTCGGTGGAAGCAGCTTCACGCAGTTTGTCCGAATACACAGAAGAAAGCATCAGCAATCTGGTAGACAAGATTATCGACTCGCAGGTGGCAGATGGCTATTTCAAGGAATGTCCCATCACCTTCAAGGACATTGCTATCGTGAAAACCGTGTTCAAGGAGAAACTTAAAACGATTTACCATACCCGTATCAGCTATCCCGAACTAAAAAAATAAGACCATGAAAGTGACCGCAAAAGAACAGAAAAGAGCCGAACGATTGCTGCAAAGCCAGCACATAGGGCTACATCAGATTCAGAGTTTCAGTTTTATGAAACGTTATCACCAAGCACCCCGCAAAGACGGCAAGCCTGCGGGCAAGGACAAATATGGTCCCGGCGTACTGACATTGCATCTGAAAGGAGGGCAAGATAAAGCCGTTTACGTGCCTCCTTTCCGCCATCCGTCGTCAGTCATCCGTTTTCTGGTTTCAAAAGAGATACCTTTTGACAACTACGTGCCTCAAGAGGAGGTTATCCTCAGATCTCAGGAAATAACATACCAGCGCCCTTCACTCTATATGTTCTGGTTCTTCATATTATTCCTCATGTTCCTGATACTGGGGTACTACTGCATCAGCAGTTCAGTGTGGTGGGGATTCATACCTGCCATCATCTCCTTCGGGCTGAGCCTGTTCTTCATCAGCATGCTGATGACCCGTTTCTGCTACCTGACGCTGGCAACAGACGGACTCCTGGTGCACAGTGTAGGCCGGACCATCTGCTATCAGTACGAAAAACTGCGCAAGGTGAACTTCGACTTCGCCCGCGAACAGAACTTTACACATGTCATGGAATTGCTGGATGAAAACTATCGCTACCGGCTGTTCTACATCGGCCGGGTTTCAAGAAAGAAGCTGAACGAAATTGCTAAACGCCTGCAGGAATCCGGTGTGGATGCGACTTGCAGCCTGAACGACAATAAACGGTTTTATCAGGACACGTACGTCAACCATTGAGGCTTGCCAATAGCCCTGCACATGCATCTTCCAGCAGGTCGAGCACGTATTCGAAGCCTTCGGCGCCTCCGTAGTAGGGGTCGGGTACGTGGTCGGCGTGTGTAAACCGGGTGCAATACTCCGTCATGCGATGAATCTTGCTCCACGCCTCGGGTGAAGGAGCACGGTCTTTCAGGTCGTCGATGTTGCGGTCGTCCATACCTATTATCAAATCAAAGTTGTAGAAGTCCTCGGTGCGTACGGGGCGTGAGCGGTGAGTCAAGTCGTATCCGCGACGGGCGGCATGGGCGCGCATCCGGCTGTCGGGCAGTTCGCCCTGGTGATAGGACAGAATACCGGCAGAGTCTATCACAAATTCATCTTCACGGCCGGCTTCTTCCACCAAATGTTTCATCACTCCCTCGGCCGACGAGGACCTGCAGATATTGCCGAGGCATACAAAAAGGATTTTATGGGGCTTGTTCATAGCTACATTTTTTGCTTTGGGGCGTAAAGATAGATTTTTTTTGTGTTTCCCTAAAATATTTCTCCACCACGATTGTCTGCATAGATAGAGAACGTCCTCAAAGCAGTATGAACCAATAAAAATTAGCACATTATGAAAAAGAGATTCTTTCTTATACCCCTGTTTTGGATATTGGCAGTCGCAGGTTTCGGCGCAGCCATCATGTTATTGTGGAACGCAGTGATGCCGGCAATACTTGGAGCAGCCTGTATCAGTTTCTGGCAGGCACTGGCACTGTTTGTCCTGGCACGGCTTCTTTTCGGCAATTTCCCTTTCCCCGGAGGAAGAGGGCGACGGATGCCCCGAAGCGGCAGAACCGGAAACCCATTCCGTGAAAAATGGGAAAAGATGTCGCCCGAAGAACGTAAGAATTTTATCAGCCGGAGGCGGAATTTCGGTTTCGGAGGTCCTTTCGATAGAGAAGATTTCTTCAGCAGAGGCGGGTTTGACAATCAAACGGAAAGATCGGGAGAAAGCGAAAAAGCACAAAGGACAGAAAAGCCCAAAGGAAGCGAAAAGCCGAAAGAAGATGAATAATCAACCCGGAAAAGACAGCAACCTGGAAGAACTGATAGCCGAGCATCAGCCCCGCCTCAAGGCATTTATCCGGAAGCGGGTTTCGAGCAAGGAAGATGCCGAAGATATTCTGCAAGATGTCTTTTATCAGTTGGTGAAAACCATCGAAACAACCTTCAACCCCATCGAGCAAGTGACTGCCTGGTTGTATCGTGTGACGCGTAACACGATCATCAACAAAAGCAAAAAAATGCAAGAGGAAGAGTTACCCTCACCGAGCTACGATAAAGACGACAACGTACTGGAAGACTTTTCGGAAGTACTGTTCGGTGAGTCCGCCCCCTCTCCCGAAACGGAGTACATGCGCTCGCTCGTCTGGCAAGAGTTGGAAGTTGCACTCTCGGAACTACCACCCGAACAGCGGGAAGCATTCGAGCTCATGGAAATGGAGGGCATACCGGCAAAAGAACTTTCACAGACCACCGGAGTTCCTGTCAACTCCTTGTTATCGCGGAAACATTACGCAGTCCTCCACCTCAGAAAACGGCTGAAAGGGCTGTACAACGACCTCCTTAACTACTAAATACGAATCAGGAGTTGGATTTAGCACCTGTTCCTGCCGGAAATGAAAGGAACTTTTAGTGCGGCAGCACCTTCGGACACCCCAAAAGTCGGATTTTTGCTCAAATGCGGCACCTTCGGACACCCCGAAAGTCGGATTTTCGCTCAAATGCGGCACCTCGGACACCCCGAAAGCCATATTTTTGCTCAAATACGGCATTTTCGGACACCCTGAAAGTCGGATTTTTGCTCAAATGCGGCACCTCGGGCACCCCAAAAGCCATATTTTTGCTCAAATACGGCATTTTCGGACACCCCGCAGGCCATATCTCGGGCTGATTCGATGTATGCAGGCAATAAGTAATCCGGCTACTGATTCGCATTACCAACTAATTCATTATTCAAACCTTTGCCTGGCACATCAGGCAGCAATCCCCCTACAATAAACATTTATGAAAACCATCGTATCATTTATGACCATACTGTTCTGTATGGTTATCCCCTCTCGTGCGCAATTAATTGCCAAAGATTCTACAGGCGTCATGGCGATCGAGTTGGACGAAGTAACCGTAAAAGCCCGCTCCGTCATCGAGAAAGGCGACCACAAAGTCGTCCTCCCCACCCGGAGCCAGTTGAAAACCTCTTCGAGCGGTCTGGAATTGCTAAATAAGCTGCAACTGCCCCGCATCATGGTCGACGTCATATCCGGCGAAGTGACCGTCTCCGGCAATGGAGAAGTACAACTAAGGATCAACGGCATCCAGGTCACTTATGCAGAGATTGCCGCTCTCAACCCAGAAGATGTTCTCCGCATAGAATACCACGACAGCCCCGGAGCGCGCTATGGAGGTGCTGCCGCCGTGATTGATTACATCACCAGAGTCCGCAACTCAGGCCTCAGCCTGAACGGAGAAGCACTCCACGGCATCGGAAGCGACCGTACTTCCATCGATGATATGTTCTCCGGCAGATACAACTACGGGAAGTCCGAAATATCTGCAAACGTGCACTACTTACAGCGCAAGGGAGACTGGACGCGCGAATACGACGAATGGTTCCACTTCCCCGACAAGCAACTGCACCAGCTGGAAACCGGCGAACCTACATTGTTCAACAAGAAACTGCTGACCTCCAATCTGACTTACAGCCTGCAGGATAAAGGAAAATATCTTTTCAACGCCCAACTCCGATATACCCTGCAAGACAATCCTGCCGGTTACGAGGACCGGAAAAGCAAACTCTATACTTCCGACTCCGACATTCCCCTGTCCATCTACGACCATACCCGCGAGCGAAACCACCTGCCGGCTCTCGACCTGTACTACCAGCAAAGCCTGAAACACAACCAGCAACTCATCTTCAACCTGGTGGGCACCTATATCAACAGCAGCAGCACCCGCACCTACCACGAAGAAGCTGAAAATGCAGCCAATGCCGAACTCCACTCCGATGTATCCGGTAAGAAATACTCTCTGATAGCAGAAGGTATTTATGAAAAGGAAATGGAATATGGCACATTATCCGGCGGACTCAAGCATATGCAGGCTTACACCGACAATCAATATCGGGGCGGCAACCAGAAAGACATCCTCATGAGGCAAGCCGAAAGCTACGCGTATGCCGAATATCGAGGCAAGATACAAAACTGGAGCTATATGGCAAACCTCACACTCAGCCGTTTCTATTACAGCCAGGAAGATAACCGCAGTGAGAAGTACGCCCTTCAGCCCTCCTTCCTGTTATCCTACAACCCGACGGATGAGTTGCACTTCCGCTACCACATCAATCTGAAGAACAACGTTCCTTCCATTGCCTACCTCAACGACATAGAGCAGGGCATTGACAACCTGCAGATACGCAGAGGGAATCCTAATCTGAAGTCATTCCATAGCACCATCCAGGACTTCAATGCAGTATACTCCTCAGGCATTTGCAGCATAGACGCCCTGGTACGCTACTCATACGAAAAGAGCCCTATCATGGAGAGTGTGCTCTACGAACAAGGAGTATTTGTGCATACTTATGAGAACCAGAAGTCTTTCCGGCAGCTGGCAGCAGAAGTCACCTTCAAGATAAAGCCTTGGAAAGACCACCTCAGCCTCGCCGTCACACCCGGCATAAACCGCTACATCAGCACCGGAAACAACTACCTGCACACCTATACGCTGAAAGAAGTGCGCATCGACCTGGATGCCTCGTTCGGAAATTGGATGATGAACTTTACCACCATCGCCCCACCCAACCGGCTTGTATATGGCGAACAACTGATGAAGGGAGAACTGATGCATGCGCTCATGGCGGGCTACAAACAACCGGCATGGTCCATCATGGCGGGAGTATACAATCCCTTTGTGAAAACCTACCGCTCCAAAAATGAGAACTGGTCGGCGCTGAATCCGGTGAAGTCCGATATACACAGCAACAACATGTCGAATCTCGTCGTCGTCAAAGCCAGTTTCAACCTCAACTTCGGCCGGAGCTACAAGGGGGCCCGAAAGAGCATTCAGAATATGGACAATGATACGGGAATCCTGCAGGGAACCAAGGAGTAAAACTGAAGCATCGGGGACTTAAGAGGCACAGCTACATCGGGTCTACATCATAATAGACAATCAGCGACTTGAAGCGGTCCTCCATCAGCATTTCCTTCTGAACCTGCACCAACAATTCACGGGCACGCGCCATCGGGGCATTCGTCTCTATCTTCAACACAATCTTGCGGATGAACAAAGTCTGGACACGCGCCACGGGGGGCTTGTCAGGACCGAGTACGCGGTTGCCGAAGACGGCGCGGAGCTTGGTGCCCATGGTTTGTGCCATCAGGTCGAGCAGCGTCTCATTGCGGTTCTTCAGGTAGACGTACACCAGGCGATAGTAGGGCGGATAGTGGAACATCTGCCGTTCGGCAAGCTGTCCGGCGACCATGCCTTCGTAATCGTTGGCGATGACCTGCGGGATGATGGGGTGGTCGATGCTTTTGGTTTGCAGCACTACCCTGCCCCGTTTGTTCTTTCGTCCGGCTCGGCCGGCTACTTGTGCCATCAGTTGGAAGGCACGTTCGTAGGCGCGGAAGTCGGGGTAGTTCAGCATGGTGTCGGCGTTGAGGATGCCTACGATGCTGACGTGGTCGAAGTCCAGGCCTTTGGATACCATCTGCGTGCCGATGAGGATGTCGGTCCGCCCTTGCTCAAAGTCGGCAATGATGCGTTCGTAGGCTGAACGGGTGCGGGTGGTGTCAAGGTCCATGCGGGCGACGCGTGCTTCGGGGAAGAGAGTTTTGATGTCGTCTTCTATTTTCTCCGTGCCGAAGCCGCGGTGGCGCAGGTCGGTGCCCTCACAGGCGGGGCAGACACGCGGCACTTGGTAAGTGTATCCGCAGTAGTGGCACGTCAGTTGGTTCAGCCCCTTGTGGAACGTCAGGCTTACATCGCAGTTCTTGCACTTCGGCACCCAGCCGCAGGTGTTGCACTCTATCATCGGGGCAAAACCGCGGCGGTTCTGGAACAGGATGACTTGCTCTTTCTGCTCCAGTGCCTCGCGCACATATTGCAGCAACAACGGGGAGAAAGGCCCTTTCATCATCTTCTTGCGGTGTAGTTCCTTGATATCTACCGGAATAATCTCGGGCATCTGTATCTCCTTGTATCGCTCCTTCAGTTCCACCAGCCCGTACTTGCCGGACGTGGCATTATGCCAACTCTCCACCGAAGGGGTGGCCGTGCCCAGCAACGTCTTGGCACCGTACATGGATGCCAGCACGATGGCAGCGTTGCGGGCATGATAGCGGGGTGCGGGGTCTTGCTGTTTATAGGTATTCTCGTGCTCCTCGTCCACAATCACCAGTCCCAGGTTACGAAATGGCAGGAAGACGGACGAACGGACGCCGAGGATAATGTCGTAGCCGCTTTCAGACAGTTGCTTTTGCCAGATCTCCACCCGCTCGGCGTCGGGAAACTTGGAGTGGTAGATACCGAGACGCGAGCCGAAGACACGCTGCAAGCGCTCCGTAATCTGTGTAGTCAGGGCAATCTCCGGCAAGAGATAGAGCACCTGCTTTCCCTGCCGGAGGACTTCTTCTATGAGATGAATATAAACCTCGGTCTTACCGCTCGCAGTGACACCATAGAGCAGGCAGACGTTCCGGGTTTGGAAATCTTCCATAATCTCGTGGTATGCCCGCTGTTGGTGTTCGTTCAGCGGATGAAGGGGAACGGTTTCCCTGACAAGTCCGGCATCCAGCCTACCGATTTCCTGCTGGTAGACCTCGAACACTCCCCGTTCCACCAGTCCGTTGAATACGCCGGGAGTGGCAGCAGCACGCTTCAGCAGTTCCGCTTTGGAGACTTCCTTCACTGTTCCGGTGGCGGAAAGGCAGCCGGAGAGTTCAATGTATTTCATCAGCAAGTCCAACTGTTTGGGCGCACGGCGCTGCAATTCATCGAAGAAGAAGTGCAGGCGGCGTTCGTTGCGGGCGGCGGACGTCAGGCGTACGCGGGTTTCGGTCTTTGGTTTGTAGGTGCGACGCATCTCTTCTTTCACGAAGATGGCCTCACGGTCGAGCAGTGACTTGATGACGGCGAGGATATTCTTGATGCCGCTATCCTTCTCGAGTTTCGTCACGCATTGTTCCGGGTCGGCGGAGAGGAGATACAGTATCTGCTGTTCGCGCTCGGGCAGACGGGTTTCGGATACGAAGTCGGGATTGTACTCCACCATCGTTTCGCTCTCCAACTTCAGGCCCGATGGCAGGGCGGCTTTGTAGACGTCGCCCTGCGTGCAGAGGTAGTAATCGGCCAGCCACTCCCAGAACTTGAACTGGCGGGGCAGCAGGATGGGCGCAGCGTCCAGCACAGCGGAGACTTCTTTTACTTCATATTCGGTAGGCGCGGAATAGTGTACGTTGCGCACGATGGCGGTGTAGTACTTCTTCCGGCCGAAGGGCACTACGACGCGGCAACCTATTTGCACCTCGTCGGCCCACTCCGCAGGCAGGGAGTAGGTGAAGCAGCTGTGCAGGGGCAGGGGCAATATGACGTCGACGAATTTTTTCATTGCGGGGGCAAAGATACGAAGTTTTTGGAAAGAAACGTCCCGCCCCGTGCAGTTGTTGATGCAAGGGACGGGACGAAACCACATTAATAGCGAAGTGAGAGGGATTACGGCATCTGCATATCTCCCCTGTGTCCCTCCGTGCACTGCGCAGGCTTATCACTGCCGCCTGTGGCAGCGCCGCCGATACCGTTAGTCTGCGGGTTGGCAGGCACGCCATCCACGGTGACGCCGGGGGCGATGGTACAGCAGTCGTAGAGGAAGCCGAAGGTAGTGGTGGTACCGTTGCTGCTGCGGCCGCTGTTGTAGCCTATCCAGGCACCGGTAGCGATGATGGTGGCGTTACTAGCAGAGGGCGACCACACATTGCCTCCGTTATGGCAGAGGTGGATGGGACGGATGTCGAGGTTATCGCCCGCAATGCCGCCCGTGT
>ERZ791737.933-NODE-933-length-17506-cov-10.135465_pt1 | contig 17506 bp, 15 predicted proteins | sample MGYA00510042_ERZ791737 | MGnify/ENA primary metagenome ERZ791737 (study PRJEB30046, sample SAMN00791965) | human gut metagenome | study: EMG produced TPA metagenomics assembly of the A metagenome-wide association study of gut microbiota in type 2... | reverse complement strand
ATATAGCTAATTTGTGCGAGCGAGTAGGGGCTAACGTAGACCATGTACGCAAAGGTATTGGAGCTGATGTGCGTATCGGGCAAAAATTCCTTTATGCCGGTTGCGGATATGGCGGTAGCTGCTTTCCGAAAGATGTGAAAGCTTTGATGCATACAGGTATCGACAACGGTTATCACATGGAGGTGATTGAAGCGGTGGAACGTGTCAACGACCGTCAAAAGAGTATTGTTTATGATAAACTTATCCGTTTGATGGGTGATGTAAAAGGTAAAACTATCGCTATGTTAGGTTTAGCTTTTAAACCTGATACTGATGATATGCGTGAAGCTCCAGCTCTAGTAGTCATTGATAAGTTGCTGAAGGATGGTGCTACCGTGAAAGTGTTTGATCCCATCGCTATGCCTGAATGTAAACGTCGTATCGGCAATGTTGTGACTTATACTGAAAATCTCTATGACTGTGCCGATGGTGCTGATGCGTTGCTATTAATGACTGAATGGCGACAATTCCGCCTGCCTACTTGGAACGTGATTCAGAAGGTGATGACTGATAAGTATATCGTAGATGGACGTAACATTTGGAATCGTGTGGAGCTGGAAGAAATGGGATTTAGTTATACACGGATTGGAGAGAAATAAAATAAATTAGAATATTATGCTCAATGCTGGTAAACACTGAGTATTTTATACACTTGTTGATGGAATTCAATTAGGTGTATTTGGTCTTGCCTATCTTTTTTATAATCTAAACTTTTTATGAGAATACAAGAAAAGTACTACTGCTTTGTAACTTACAAAGCATATACTTTATAAATAATGGGAGTGTTAAAATATAAAAATAGAACCACTATAATTGCTAGATAAATATTAATGTCAATAGATAAAAGCTTAAATAACAAACGCATAGCAAAAAATTCCATATACCTTTATTTGAGAATGTTTTTTTCTATGGCGATTTCCATTTACACCTCACGTGTGATATTGTCTTCGCTCGGAGTCACCGACTATGGTATAAACAATCTTGTGGCTGGTCTTAGTGGAATGTTCTCCATGATCATGGGAACAATATCATCTGCGTCAGCACGATTTGTGACTGTTGCCTTAGGTAAGAATAATCGAGAGGAACTGGTTCGTGTGTTTTCCACTTCAAAACTCATTCATATCATATTTGCAGGTGTTATGTTCCTACTTTTGGAGACAGTGGGCAATTGGTTCCTATTCTACAAACTAGTAATACCCCCGGAGCGACTTATGGCAGCTTTTTGGGTGTTCCAGTTTTCTATTGTCAGTTTATGTCTAGGTATCATCGTAACGCCATTTAATGGCTTGGTCATTGCGCATGAACGTATGAGCGCATTTGCTTATATCAGTATTTACGACTCGGTTATGCGTCTGTTTATAGCCATTGTTATTTCCATAGCTTCATGTGACCATCTTATACTTTATGGCTTCTTAGGCTTATGCGTGCAGGTTTCAATTCAAATACTTTATTCGTGGTATTCTCATCGTAACTTTGAGGAATCACGTCATGGATTGCAATTGGACAAGAAGATGTTCAAGTCAATTCTTGCTTATAGTGCATGGACGCTAAATGGAGCTTTCGCAGTCATTGGCTGCTCACAAGGTCTTAATATTTTGCTCAATCTATTTTTCGGACCAACAGTCAATGCAGCGCGCGCTATTGCTGTCACTGTGCAAGGACACTGTGTTAATTTTGTCAATAATTTTCAGTCTGCTTTTAGTCCTCAAATAATGAAGTCATACGCTGCAGGCGAATTGGAATACATGCACAAGCTACTCGTCAACAGTTCAAAGTATTCGTTCTATATCATGCTTTTGGTAATGATACCTATTACCATGAATATAGAATTCATTCTTAATCTTTGGCTTGGCGAATATCCAAAGCACACCATAGACTTTGTACGCATCACGTTGATGATAGGTCTCGTAGGTACATTCCGTATGCCAGTTATCAACTCTATCCACGCCACTGGTGACATCAAACGATTTCAGATGGTGGAGGCTACAGTACTCTTGCTTGTAGTACCTGTTGCTTATTTTACTCTGAAGAGTGGTGTTACATCACCAGAAGTTGTTTTTGTCGTATCGCTGTTTATTGATATTATTACTCAGGTAGTGCGCGTATTCCTTGTGATGCCCAAGATACAGATGAATGTAAAGAAATATTTTACACAGATATTCCTACCTGTAGGCATGACTCTTATTCCAATCGTTTTGTTTGCCACAACCTATCACCCCGAAGTAAATTCCGTTTCATTTCTTCTTTCATCCGTTTTGGCAGAAATCATAATTGTTTCGTCTGTGTGGATTTTGGGTATCAACCGTCATGAACGTATTGTTATTTGGGAAAAAACTAAAGATGTTATAAATAAAAAACATAATAATAAAAGATAATTCATTATGCCTAAAGTAAGTATAATCGTTCCGGTATATAATCGAGCATCGTCCATCCGTTTCTGTCTGGAAAGTCTTTATGCAATGCATTATCGGGATTTTGAGGTAATAGTGGTGGATGATGGTTCATCGGATGATAGTCCATGCATCTGTCAGGAATTCTGTAACACACATCCACAGTTTCGTTATATTCGACAGGATAATGGTGGGGTATCCAATGCTCGTAATCATGGTATTCGTGAGGCTGCTGGTGAGTGGATAACGTTTGTTGACTCTGACGATGCCGTATGTCCTGAACATCTATCTGTGGTGGAGTTGGAGGACAAAAATGATGTTGATTGGATTTTGGAGTCGTTCCGGATAATTGGTACAGTGAATGATGACGTACAGATTCCTTCTCTTGATGTAGATGTTTTTAAGACAAGAGTTGAGTCGAATGAACCGGTAAAATATGTTTTTACATCCATGCAAAAGACAGACACCCCTATATTTTCAACATGTGGAAAGTTTTTTAAACTTTCCACATGTATTCAACATGGGGTTCGCTTCAACGAGCGTCTCTCGCTTGATGAAGATCAACTTTTTGTTAGCACATACATACAGCATGTACGTAAAATGGTGCACTATCCGAAAGTGAGATCATACATTAATATTGATAGACCTGTGGTAAGGCTTAGTGGTAAATTACTTGCTCCAGAAGTTTACTTATATGGAATAATTGAGAACTATAATGCATTCTGTAAATTGGATGAATCACCAAGGTGTACGAGTATGCCATATGCTGTTAATTATCTAGTCTATTGCATAGTCAGTCGTATATTGATGGGCTATACTCGTCCAAAGAATCGTGGTGTAATATCTAGTAAAAAACTTAAGAAATTTGCAGAACAAGATATATGTCCTATATTTCAGCAAATATCCGAAAACGAGAACCTACTGAACACTGGCGTCTACAAGACTGTATATAATTTGATAATGAAAAAGCATAATGTACTCGCATTATTCGTTTGTAAGGTGTATAATATTTGTCGCTCAGTTAAGTATAAACTAATTCATTATGCCTAAAGTAAGTATAATCGTTCCGGTATATAATCGAGCATCGTCCATCCGTTTCTGTCTGGAAAGTCTTTATGCAATGCATTATCGGGATTTTGAGGTAATAGTGGTGGATGATGGTTCATCGGATGATAGTCCATGCATCTGTCAGGAATTCTGTAACACACATCCACAGTTTCGTTATATTCGACAGGATAATGGTGGGGTATCCAATGCTCGTAATCATGGTATTCGTGAGGCTGCTGGTGAGTGGATAACGTTTGTTGACTCTGACGATGCCGTATGTCCTGAACATCTATCTGTGGTGGAGTTGGAGGACAAAAATGATGTTGATTGGATTTTGGAGTCGTTCCGGATAATTGGTACAGTGAATGATGACGTACAGATTCCTTCTCTTGATGTAGATGTTTTTAAGACAAGAGTTGAGTCGAATGAACCGGTAAAATATGTTTTTACATCCATGCAAAAGACAGACACCCCTATATTTTCAACATGTGGAAAGTTTTTTAAACTTTCCACATGTATTCAACATGGGGTTCGCTTCAACGAGCGTCTCTCGCTTGATGAAGATCAACTTTTTGTTAGCACATACATACAGCATGTACGTAAAATGGTGCACTATCCGAGTGTGAGAACTTACTTGTTCCTTGATTGGGGGGATGTTCATCTCAGTGGAAAGTTACATACACCGGAGAAATACATGGAAGGATATGAAATTAACTATAAAGCCTTTATGGAACTCGATAGGGCAGAAGGCTCACCATGTGCCAATTTTGCAGCAAATTATATGGTGACTGGTAGCATGCGTAATATTGTATTTCGCTATAGTCGACGCAAATATCAGCACCTCTATTCATTTGCGGAACTATATACGTTTATAGATGAACGTATATATCCTTATTATGCAGGTTTTAAACAGCCAATCAATTACGTTTCGTTTCATCATGCATGGGCATACAAGTTAATAAAACATCACCATATCAAGATTGCATTGTATTGTTGTGTATTATATAATATATATATGTCAGTTGTTTTTAAGTTGGGAAAGAAATGAGAAACCATTCTTTTGATATACTCAAGTTGTTCTTGGCACTGCTCGTAGTGTTCATACACATTCATGTACCTTGGCGTGATTCCATATTACCGCTCACACGTTGCGCTGTGCCTTGCTTTTTTATGATTTCCGGTTACTTTCTCTATACTGCTGATAAGGAAAAAATGCGTCAGAGAGTAAGGAATGGTATCCGACGTATGTTTAATATCACACTCTTTGCAACATTGCTTTATATGATACCATGGATCTGGCATCATATGCAAACACCGGATGTGTATCAGATAGGTTTTGCAGATTCTGTGAATTTTGTATTTCTAGGCATTCCTTTGTTTTTGCCTGAAGGTGTACATTTATGGTATCTGCAAGCATACCTGTATGTATTGATAGTATTGTACGTCTTGTTACGCAAATCATATTTTAATCGTGTATTGTTTATTTCAGTACCTTTGTTGCTTACACTTCATATTTTGTGGAAGCATATTGTGCCAATGTTTGCTACATACGAAACGCCGATATTTGCTCTTCTTGGATATTTCCCTGCATATATGTCTATTGCCTTTCCTGTTGTGGGGTTGGGAATGCTTGTCAGGAAGTATCAGGTTAAAATTAATTGCTATCTTGATGATAAAGGTTGCTGGGTTCTATTGATTGTCTCTGTAATAATGTGTTATATAGAGAACTTCATACTTAGAAAATTAGAAATTGTTAATACCGGTGATATATTGGTTTTCACTCCTCTTGTGGCTTTTGCATTATTGATGATTACTTTTTTTACTTCTATGAAAAATTCTAATATGATGTCGGAATGGGGTGAAAAATACTCGTTGTATGTGTATATCTATCATCCGTTCATGGGATTTATTATCGGTTTGATACGAGAGGATATGCCCCCTTTTGTGGGTAGTGTGTATCATTGGTTCTCTCCCATAATCATATTCTTTATTTGTATCATGGTCTCAATGTTTACATTAAAGATAAAAAACTATTTAAACGCATATAATGTATTATGATGAAGTGTCGCTTATACTATATTGATGTCTTGAAAGGTCTTGCTATCTTGATGGTCATAATGGGACACCTTGAAATCTATGTCTTTGGCTTTACACCTTCAGAACTCGTTTGGAATATTATATACTCCTGCCATGTTCCTTTATTCATGTTCTTGTCAGGGTATGTCCTTTCGAAGACACCGGATTTTTCAAAGGCACTGAAACGCACCTTTGCTTATCTATGTCCTGCGATAGTTATAGGGGGTGTGTTTTGCTGGTTTAATGGAAATAAGTTTATAGACTTTTTTACAGGGGAATATAAGGGAGGTTATTGGTTTCTATTTGTACTAGCTTTATTCAATTGGTTACTATATCTGATTGGTAAGTGTTCAGATAAACTAAGTTCTAAATATTTTGAGATCGTTTTAGGAGGGGGGATTTGGTTGATAATTAATGCTTTATGTTCTGTTTTGGGGGACTCTGGTGCAAAAATGACCTCATTGTCACTATGTTCATTACATTACCCATATTTCATAGGAGGCTATTTGTTGAGGAAGTATAAAATATTGGAAAAGACTGCTACTCACCATGATATAATTATGATAGTCTGCTTAGTAGTCTATGTGTTGTTGATGCTTATGGCAAGTAAAGGGTTATACTTCCCTTTTCAAGGGATGATAAAAGGATTCGTAGCAATAGTGGGCTTGCTTCTGTTTACGATGAGTATAAATTTTTCATCTAATGAAAAGAATTTGCGTATGGTATCATTAGGTACATGGACATTGGATATTTATATATTCCATTACTTTTTTCTGGTATCACTAAGCGATAGAGTGACCGATGAGGGATTTGTTGATTGGTTTAACGGACTTCATAGTCCATTCATTCAGACATTGTTATGTATTGTTCTATCATTGTTCATTGCTTTGTTATGTCATATTGTCGGAGTAGTGATAAGAAAAAGCAAACTATTAAATAAAATTATATATGGACAATTCTGATATAAATAAAAGGCCGAAAATATCAATAATCGTTCCAATTTATAAAGCGGAAAAATACCTTGATAGGTGTATAAACTCTATAATAAATCAATCTTATCAAGACTTTGAATTACTTTTGGTAAACGATGGTAGTCCAGATAACTCCTTGAATATCTGTCGTGCTTGGGCAAAGAAGGACAGTCGCATTAAAGTAATAAACCAAGAGAATCAAGGTGCGCAAGCGGCACGAAAAAATGGTTTCCTTCAGTCATCGGCATTTTACATTACATTTGTAGATGCAGATGATTATTTGCCCCTTGATGCGTTAATTGCATTGTATACTGAAGCAAAAAAAGGATACGATATAGTGAAAGGTCAGGACTTGGTTCGCCAGTCTGTTGAATCATTCTCTAATAGTAATATAGAATTGAATAGACAAGATTTTTTAGAAAAAACTTATCTAAGTGAAATTGAAGCCTATTTGTGGGGTACTATTTACAAAAGATCTTTGTTTGATAAATATATATTTGATATGTGCATTAATAATAAAATATTGATTGGTGAAGATTTTCTTACCAATCTGTATATTGGTAAGAAAATTAATAAAGCATTGATTTTGAATAAAGGTGTTTATTACTATTGTATAAATGAAGATGGAATGATGAATTCAGCATTCATGTCTGATGTTTATAGAGAGAGAATGAGACAGATGGCAGCCTCTATACTTGATATGAATAATCCTCGCTGGATGTATTTATTTCAGTTGAAACAGGCAGCTGGTATTGGTGAACTGTTTATTCCTGAACGTGGCTTTGTGGTTTCACAATTCTCAACTACAAAGAATTTTATAAATAGATATGGAATAGATGTACTATACCCTTATGTAAATCGCAAACATTTAAAGTTTATCAATAATGAATGTATTTTTCGTTTATATGCTTGGTGTTATAGGATTACTAAGTTATTGCTAAAATATAGAGGTAATACGAGGAGAAAAATACAATAAAATATAAGGTATGTCGTTAAAAAAGTTTTTTCAACGTGAGTATCCTATAGTGAAGCAATTGGGATGGATGCATCTTTGTTACAGCGTAGAAAGGGTACTTAATATAAAATTGCATCGTAGCAATTATGAGATCGCGCAAAAACATCATCGTTTAATGCGACGGTTTTTAGATAAAAAATTTGAATCATTTGTAGCAGAAAGCACTATCTTTTATGCCAATGATTCTTGCAATTCTTATAATCAGACAATTTGGATTTTATGGCTACAAGGAGAAGATAAAGCTCCTCAGTTAGTAAAGAATTGTATAGCATCAGTCAGGAAACATGCTAATGGACATTCGGTAGTAGTATTATCTGTTGATAATCTTGATGAATATGTGAAGTTTCCAATATTTATTGAAGAAAAATATCAAAATGGCATTATTTCGAATCAAAATTATTCAGATTTGATAAGAATGTATTTACTTAGTCATTATGGCGGGCTTTGGTGTGACGCTACAATATTCGTAACAAATGATATTCCAGATGATGTGTTTAATTATAATTTTTTCTCTTGCAAACATCATGTATATCTAGGGATTGAAGATTTTGTACCAAATGGTAAATGGTCTGCTTATTTGCTTGCATCAAAGCCGCAAAATGTAGTAACTACCTTAGAGTATCAATTGTTTATGTTGTATTGGAAGAACGAAAATCATTTGGTGGATTATTACTTGGTGGATTATATAATGGATTATCTCTATCGGCATCATACTTTATGTAAGAAACAAATTGATGAAATCCCTTTTAATAATCAAGATGTATTTTTTGTAGTTGACCATCTTAATGAAGTAGCTGATGATAGTCGTTTTGAAGAGATTGTGAACCTTAATTTATTTCAAAAACTCTCGTGGAGAGCAACTCCAAATAGTAATCCTGATACTTATTATAATAAGTTAGTGAAATTGCTTGATTATTAATTGTAACATTGTAAAATGTCTAAAGTTTCTATAATTATACCGATTTATAGTGTAGGACCATTTATAGAACGGTGTGTCCATTCATTTACTTTAATTGATTAACTATGCTACAGCTTTCAGTATCTGTTTTGTATTCAATGTTGCTCTATATCTGGAATACATACAGGTATTGCACTGAATACATTCTTTAGGATGGCAGATTGAGATGCAAAATATCATAGAACGAATGTTCTGGCATATAGTAAGCGATAAGCACTCTTACCTTTATTTACTATAGTAAGCAAATTAGAATTGTATAAAAGAATAATATTAATATTCGATGGAATCCCAGCCTTTAATATCTATAATAATCCCAGTTTTTAATGTAAAAGACTATGTTGCAGAATTGGCAAAGTGTTTCTTGCACCAAACCTATCGTAATTTTGAGGTTCTTTGGATAGACGACTGGTCTACCGATGGATCACTAGAAAAATTACAGTCGTATAGCGATAAGCGTTTTCGTTGTTACAAACGACCAGATAGTCTTCCGAAGGGAGGACAGTCTTGTCGCAACTATGGCATGGATATGTCGAAAGGCGATTATCTTATCATCATAGACTCCGATGATCTTATTCCAGGCTTCTTTGTTGAGCAGCGCTTAAAGGCTATGCTCTTGCATCCAGAAATGGATATGTGTATCTTTCCTGCTTATTCTTTTTATGATGGTAGTAACTTTAAACCTCAGGAATGGTGGGGTAAACCAACAGGTGAAGATGTTCTTCAGTCTTTTTTAAGAAATAAATTTCAATATACGGTTTGGACAAACATATACAAGGCTTCATTCATAAAGCAAATCCGATGGGATGAACGTATTAAATTGCATCAAGATTTAGATTTTAATATATCAACGTTATTACTTTATCCAAAGATGATGTTTGTAGAGGATGCTCAACCTGATTATTATTATCGTATCAGAAAAGGTTCTGTGTGTAGCAAATTCATAACCGATGAAAAGCATCTCTCGTCTATGTATTTATTTGATAAAATTTATAATAGGCTTAATCTTGGACTAAAAATGAATGAGAGTTTGAAAGCATGTTTTTGGGAACACATGCAAGATTACCGAGGTAGACTCGTTCCAGAAGGCAATTGGAAGCATAGATTCAGTTTCGTGTCTTTTGTACGAAATAAATTTGGTTTAGCTAAAGCAGTATATATATTCTTCTCGTTTTTATATAAAATACCAAAGTATAGACTTCACGTTTTGATAAAGAAGATCTAAAATGCGGAATTCTACTATTAGTATAATGAAAGGCATTGCTATTATTGGTGTGGTAGTCGGTCACTGCGGATTGTCACAGTGGACAGACTGTTTTGTCAACCAATGGCATTTAGCGATATTCTTCTTTGTGGCAGGCATGTGCTTCAAGGAGGTGTACACTATTCGACCATGGCAGTATGTCTGGCGGAGAATAAAGTCTCTGTATGTACCATTCGTTAAGTTTGGTTTGCTGTTTTTGGTGCTGCATAACGTGTTGTTTTGGATGCATTGTGCAGGAAACGAATACTCATTTGCTGAAGTCGGAAAAGAAGTGTTTAATCTGACAATACGATTAACAAGTTGTGAACCTCTTATGGGTGCTATGTGGTTTTGCCCTGCTCTTTTGATTACTTCTCTCTTGATGATGTTTACACAAATAATTTCTCATAATGTATTGAATGTTAATAAAATAAAAATGGGGGGGGTACTCGTGCCGATAATGATGTTTGTTTTGGGATATATGGCTATACAACTAAATGTTAAGAGTCCATATTGTTTGTGGCAATATATGGTGGTAACACTAATTATGTATATGGGATATTGGTTCAATCGTTATGTGAAAGCTGACGAGTGGAGTATATGGATGAATATTGCTGTGGCTGCTGTAGGCTTAAGTTGTATAGTTATTGCTACAAATTATGGATTCATTGCTCAACTACAACCTGCATCTGTCAATAAAGAAAGTGCAATGGCATTGGTGGTAGTGCCTGCATTTGCCGGAGTGTCTATACATAGTCTGTCTGCTTTAATAAAGAAAACTTCATTAGAGCGTATATTGGCTTATATTGGTGAGCATTCATTCTCGATAATGGCATTGCATTTTCTAGCTTTTAAGGTGGTGAACTTGTTACAGGTAAAGATGTATGGATACAGCATTACGCGTTTAGCAGATTTTCCTGTTATCGAGTATGAAGGTTTATTTATTTGGTTTTTGGCATATGTGTTTATAGGGGTAACACTTCCATTAATCTTATCTAATTTTTTTCATTTATTAATGTCTAAAGCGGAAAGATTTCGTACTTGATTTTTAATCAGTTTATAATGACGTTAAAACAGATTTATAGGTTGTATCCTAAGAAAGTGTGGATGCTAACCTTGATTACTTTTATTTTTATTGCACGCAAAACTCTCTTTAACGTGGCACGTGAAGTAGGTAATTATGCGACAACTGTAGATAGTGGGACTTCTTTGGCTCTTTTAGGCATTTCGATGTCGATGATTATGATTGTTCAGAACTCATCTAAAATAAGTCGGTTCTCATCGAAGGTGTTCCCGTTTTTGGCATATTATATTTTTGCTACTCTTAGCTTTTTATGGGCGGGGAGTGTAAGTACAATTTTATTTAAAGGAGTTGAGGTATTATGCAGTTTTATAATAGTAAGTTTAACCATTTATTATATCCGTAGCCTGAAACAGGCTCTTTTGTATATTGTGTTATTGGCTACTGCAAGTACGGCGATGGAGATGATGAATAAGATCATAAAATTTGGATTTAGTTACTTTCATACTAATGCCTATACTATGGTTTCTATGATAGCTTTACTGCTATTGTTGAGTGCTGTAAAACATAAGATCTTTTCTTTTAAAGAGATGAAATTTCTTATCTTTTACAATGCCTTTATGTTGGTTATAGGTACCAGTTCGGCTTCTTATATTTCATTTATTATCGGTTTAGTCATTTTGATGTCATCTCAATATAAGAGGGGGATGAATGTAGGTATTGTTGTTTTTATATGTATTATTTTGTATTTTATCTATTCTTACTTTCAGGATTTTATATTTGAACTTCTTTTTCCAGGACGTTCCATGGAAAAAATTGAAAATGGTTCGGGGCGAAAAGCTATTTGGGAGGCTGCTTTTAAATTATGGGACGAAAATCCACTTATGGGTAATGGTCTTATTGTGGGGGAGCGTCGTATTGTAGAGTATATTGGTCTTGCAGTCATTTCTGCTCACAACTCTTTTATATCAGTATTGGTTAATACTGGCATTGTGGGCATGGTGATATTTATGAACTTCTTATTTAGATGGTTTTTAAAGGTTTATCGTTATCTATCTACCAATAGATATGCTCTTATTCTCTTACCTGCTATGGTAGCTACTATCGTTAATTGTAATGCTTTTCCTGCCATAGGTTCTGACTGGAACTATGTAGCACCTACTGTATATGCATTAATCGCTTTTGCTTTTATAAAAATTAAAAAATATGAAGATAACATGGGTTACTAGGAGCTTTCTTGATTATCGCATACCGGTTTTTAAGGCTCTTGATGAAATGTCTGGTCATCAACTCACAGTGATATATTATAAAGATATTCCCCCGCAACGCACACAGGATAAATTAAAGAAGGTGTTGGGAGAACGAGCTATTGCACGTGAAAGGGAACTGCGGATCGGTAATAGACCTAAGGTGGATAATGCTTCAAAAGCTAACTCCAGCATCCGTATTCCTCTTAGTCCAGGTCTTATCAAACAGGTAATGCAAACAAAACCTGATGTGCTGGTATCTGACGGATTTATGCAATGGACTTATGCTGCTCTTGTTACACGATTTTTAAAGGGAGTACCACATGTGATGTGCTATGAACGCACGAAGCATACAGAACGGAATGCAGGCAAATTACGTACTGCTTATCGTAAGTTTGTGTCTCGTTGGATTGATGCTATTGATTGTAATGGTGTGCAGACAGAAGAGTATCTTGCAGAGATTGGTTATCCGAAAAATAGATTGACTCATGGGCATATGGTAGCTGATGTGGTTGGATTGAGTAAAGCTGTGGCTGAAACGTCTGATGATGTTGTTTCAACTCTTCGAGTTAGGTTGGGCTGCAAAGACGCCATGATATTATTCGTAGGGCAATTGATTCCTCGAAAGGGAGTTAAAGAACTTTTAGAGGCTTGGTGCTCTTTCAAGGAGATGGAAGAGAGTGATGTCACATTGGTTTATGTAGGAACTGGCGCACAAATGGGTGAAATTAAGCAATTGATTACAGTGAAAAATATTCCTGATGTGGTGTTAGCTGGTGCAGTGGATTATGACTTGATAGCTTCTTATTATAAAGCGGCAGACTGTTTTATTATTCCTACCCTAGAGGATAATTGGAGTTTGGTAGTACCAGAGGCTATGGCGTGTAATTTGCCAATAGCTACATCAAAGTATAATGGTTGTCATCCGGAATTGGTGCATCCTGAAAATGGATGGGTATTCGACCCTCTAGATAAAGATAGTATAGTGAGGACATTACATGAGATAGTGAAGCATTCATCCGATTTAAAGCAGATGGGTGAAGCATCACGTGAAATTGTATCACATTATACGCCTGAACGTGCTGCGCAGAGTATCATGGATGCTTGTCACATTGCTATTAATCATAGGAAGAAACATGGAAAGTAAAATAGGTGTTATTATTGTCTCCTATCATAACCCTAAGAGTACAAGAAATTATATTAAAGAGCAACTTTCTAAATTATCTACATCATATACTGTTGTAGTAGTAAACGTTGCGGCTACTTTGGATGATAGTATAGAGTTAGCAACTCAATGTGAATTAACTTTTGTAGATGATCCATGCAAAAGGCTGGATGAAACAAAACAAAGATATCTTATATGGAGTCAGGAAAACTTGGGATATGCTAAGGGAAATAATTTAGGCGTTAACTTTCTGGAGAGAATTGGAAATTTTGCTTATTATTTGTTCTCTAATGATGATATTGAGATAAGGCAAAGTAACATTTTGGATTATCTAGCACACAAACTTTCAGAAAATAATGAGATGGGATGTATAGGCCCTCGTATCTTAGGACTTGACAAATGTGACCAATCACCACACGATCGCTATGTGTCACCTTATCGTACTATAGGGTGGAACTTATTTCCTTTTCTTCGAAAGAAGAAAAATATAAATATCCCTACTACGTCATTAAGACTTAATGCTCATTATACTTATTGGGTGTGTGGGGCATTTATGATGGTAAAAGCAGAAGCCTTTAAGAAAGCTGGGATGTTTGATAATGTTACTTTTTTATATTTTGAAGAAGTTATATTAGCAGAACGATTAGCAAGTGTGGGTTATAAAGTCTATTTTGATCCTGCTGTAGAGGTGCTTCATTATGAAGGTGGTAGTAGTGGTACTTTTTCAAAACAAAAACGACGATTACTTTTGAGTAGCCAAATTTTGTATTACCGTAAATATAAACACATTTCTAAACCTATTCTTTGGCTGTACCAATTTTCTTATTTTATCCATAACATACTATATAAAATGTAACTTAAAGTTAGATGAAAATTAATACACTAACGACTTATGATGTTTATAATTATGGAGCATCATTGCAAGCTTATGCTTTGCAGCAATATCTTATAAATTTAGGACATCAGGTGGAAATTATTAACTATCAGCCCGATTACTTAACTCGTAAGTATGACTATAAATGGGTGAACCCGGAATCAAAGTTGAGTAGGCATGCATTGACGCGTTTTGTTTATCGTATTATGAAATATTTGCAAAGAAAAACGACTATGGGGAGAAAAAAAGTATTTGATGAATTTAATCATCAAGTATTGAAGGAAACTGCCACAAAATATACTTCTTGTGACGCTATTTGTCAGAATCCTCCGCAAGCGGATTTGTATTTGGTAGGCAGTGATCAAGTCTGGAATGTGTTTTATGAAGCAGGTCGTGATCCTGTTTTTTATCTTGACTTTGTAAAGAAAGGATATAAGGCTTCGTATGCAGCAAGTTTTTCTTATTTGGATATCGATTCGGAAAACAAAGCTCGTATCAAGACTTCGCTTGATACTTTTGATGCAGTTTCAGTACGTGAGGTACATGGTTTGGCAATACTGAAAGATATGGAGATAGAAGGAACATGGGTGCTAGATCCTGTGTTTTTGCTTTCAGCGGAACAATGGAAGGAAATGATGGCGCCTACTGCTTCTACAGAAGATTATCTATTGATTTATGATTTTGAGGGTAACCAAGAATTGAAGTTGTTTGCAAAAGAGTATGCCCGTAGACATAATCTGAAAATTTACGCAATAGCTGATACATATCCGTTGTTGTATGCTGATAAGAATTTTATGAAAGCCGGTCCGAAGGAATTTGTATCAATGATATACCATTGTAAGGCGTTTATCTCAAATTCATTTCACGGCACTGCATTTTCAATACTTTTCAATAAACCGGTATTTGTGTTCAATCGCCACCGACATAAGGTAAATTCGCGCATGCAAAGTTTGATGACACTTTTTGGACTAAACGATTGTATTCTTACTTCACAGAAAGAGTGGGAGGCAGCTTATGATTATCTTTTCAATTTTTCATATATAAATAGTATTAAAGAAACTGAATTGGTGAAGTCTAAGGCTTTCATCGATAATCTATTAATGAAATGTAGCAAGGAGAATTTATAATGGATATTTTGGTTATGGATTTATCAATAATAGTACCTGTATACAATGCTATTCCTCTTTTGGAGCGTTGTTTGGATTCTATCTTTCATCAAACTACGCAATATTCTTATGAGGTGATATTGGTTGATGATGGGAGTACGGATAACTCAGTGGGGGTGATTGAGGCTCGGAAAGAAAATAACATTGTATTGTATCGGCAGCAGAATGCTGGACCTGCTGCAGCGCGTAATAGAGGGGTAGAACTGGCCAAAGGTCGGTACATTGCATTTATTGATGCAGATGATTATTGGAATGATGGTTACATTGAGCAAACGATTAAGTTTTTAGATGAACATAAGGAGTGTGTGGCAGTGTCGGTCGGATGTAAATCTATCTCGTTAGGTAACTCACCTCGTTTCTGTCCATATACCTCAAATGATGATACAAGGGAGGAGCCTTTTGTTATTCCAAACTTCTTTGAGTATTGGGCAGAATTTTGTGCTCCAGGTACTTGTTCTACTACTTTACGTTTTGAGGCGGTTAAACAATCGGGTGGTATGCGTGGGGACTTACGTATCACTGAAGATTATGAATATTGGCTCTATATTTCAACGTTTGGTCAATGGGGGGTAATACCTCAAGTGTTTTATGTGAGTGATGGAGGAGCGGTGACTCAGATACAAGGGCATATTAAGAAAAATATAGAGCGGGCTTGTGAATCTCCTGATTTAGCCGAGTTTGAGAAACGAATTATTGAAAGAGTAACAGATGAGGAAATGTCGCATTATCAGAAAGCTCGTGGTAGAGTGTCGAGAGTGTTAACTTATAGCCATGTAATAACCGGTAGATTCTCCTTAGGACGTATAGAAGCATTGAAATATGGAAAATATTTTCCACAAGATAAAATAGGCCGGTTAATGAATTTGGCGAAACATACAGGACTGACGTGGTGGTGCTTAGCTTATCTACTACGTTGGAGGGAATACCATAGATAATAACAGAATGTACAATATGCCTAAAATTATAATTATACTTCCCTATTTTGGGAAATTTGATTCACTATTTACATTTTGGTTGCAATCATGCGCTTACAATAATACGATCGACTTCCTTGTAATAACCGATGATAAGACAAAATATAATTATCCTCAAAATGTAAAGGTTGTCTATGATACATTTGTACATCTTCGTGAAAAAATTCAGTTGCTTTATGATTTCAAAATATCATTGGAGACTCCTTATCGGTTTTGTAATTTTAAGCCTGCATACGGAGAAATTTTTCAAAATTATTTGGAAGGATATGATTTTTGGGGATTTAGTGATTGTGATATGTTGTTTGGAGATATTATGAAGTTCATCCCTTCTGATTGGAGTTGTTACGATAAAATAGGAAAATTTGGTCACTTATCATTAATCCGCAATACGGAAGAAAACAGGATGTTATATAAGGAAAATGATGCATATAAAATAGCTTTCTCTACTAATCGTCCTTTATTTTTTGATGAAGACGCGTTCCCTTATCTTTTTGAAAAGCATGGAAAGAAGATTTATCCGTTTCCTATTTTAGATTTCATGCCTAGGTTGAAAGAGTTGAAAGTACTTAATGATAAGCTAGGAAATAGAATGAGTGTGTTTACTTATGAAGAAGGACGTATTATGCGATATTTTTTATATGAAAATAAAATAGTATCTAATGAATATGCATATATTCACTTTTTGAAACGCCCCATTGAAATAGCCTGTAATGGTATACCTCAATCTTTTTTGATTGTACCCAATCAATTTATAAATATGGAGCCGATTACATTAGAATTGATTGTTAAACATGCTGGCAAAGGAATTTTTTGGGCATACTGGCGAAATAGCTTCAAATGGAAGAACTTTAAGGATAGGCTGTACAATAGGTTGTGGGGAAACCGTGCGGATAGAAATCTAATTCAATGTATGAGGAGGAAGATTGATAGAGCAGGCTAATCAGTAATAGAATATGTTTCGTTTGAAATGTTATTATCATGAGTGTCTGTTAAATATTATATGTGTTTTTCATGTGCTTTTATATTAATTAGTAGATTCTTTATAACTGTTGAAATAGGGATTTCATGAATTATACTAATTGTTACTCTTTAGAAATATAGACATGCATATATTATACAGTGTTACCTTATTTTGATATTTTCTTTAATAATCGATAGTTGTTGTTCTAAATAGATGATTTATAGGCTATTATTTCTTTATGTGCTATTTGTGAATGGCGTTTGAATACAGAAATATATCGTACTCTTTGATGACGCGATATGTAAATTGTTAGCGTCCAAAAATGCCGTATAGTATAACCGATATAAAATCCAGATCTTTGC
>ERZ791737.916-NODE-916-length-17885-cov-4.017162_pt1 | contig 17885 bp, 15 predicted proteins | sample MGYA00510042_ERZ791737 | MGnify/ENA primary metagenome ERZ791737 (study PRJEB30046, sample SAMN00791965) | human gut metagenome | study: EMG produced TPA metagenomics assembly of the A metagenome-wide association study of gut microbiota in type 2... | reverse complement strand
ACATCGGCTTCGCGCGGTTATGTTTTGTTCAGCGGCATCCATAAGGGACACACACGAAAGTCCTAAAATTGTCTGCTGACTTGCGGACACAGTCCGTAGAGTGTTCCAAACTTGGGAAGACACGGATTATCGCGGATGCAAGCATCCGGCGGGTTAGAAATGCCACTTTTTTTGAACAGAATTTCCATTTGCATTTTCAACTGAAATCCCCAAGTGTGCCTCTTGTAATATTCCTTATCGCTTCAAGGCAAACTGGCTATTCCCGATGCGACAGTCCTTTCTTCTGCCTTTATGCGCGGAGGTGTTCTTTGATGGTTTCAAGAACGGAATAGGGAATGTAGAGATGCCCGCGTCCGGTCCCGATCTGGATTGTGGGTTTGTTGGTGCCGTGGAAGTCAGAGCCGCCGCTGATGAGAAGCCCGTTCTCTTTTGCAAGCCGCTTGACGTACTGTTCCTCGCCGGTGGTGTAGGTCGAGTAGATCGCCTCGATGCCGTCAAGGTGGACTTCTTTTAACTCGTCGATCAGATGCTGTAAGGTCGTCTGGTTCATGTGGTAGAGCAGCGGATGGGCTAATACAGCGATGCCCCCTGCGGCGTGGATCAGTTCGACTGCCTCCATCGGGGAGACTTTAAAGCGGCCGACATAGCATTTGCAGCCGTCGCCGATATATTTTTCAAACGCCTCCGAGACGCTCCTAATCTGATGGCTGTCGTAGAGAAAACGTGCGATATTTGCGCGCGTGATGACACTGTCGGGATTGGCAGCAAGGAGTGCTTCCGTGGTAATGGAAAAGCCTTCGCGCTGCAGGGCAGCCACTATTTTTTCATTGCGCGCATCACGGCAGCGGCGGAACTCGTTTGTTTTCTCGATAAGGAGCGGGTGCTCCGGATCAATGTAGAGACCGACGATATGGACTTCTTTTCCACCGCCGGCTCTGGTGGGCAGCTCATATTCCGTGGAAAGCTCGATGCCGGGGATTAATTCAATACCACAGGCGGCAGCGGCGGGAGCAGCTTTAGAGACACCTGCCGCGGTGTCGTGATCTGTGAGCGCAAAGGCGGACAGACCGGCAGCCTTTGCGGCAGATACGATCTCGGTGGGAGTAAGGGTGCCGTCCGACTCGGTGGAGTGGACATGAAGATCTATGATGCGGTGTTCCATGGTAAAATCCTCTCTTCAGATAATCTAATTCAGACTAATCATAGAGAAAAAAATCACATTTGTCAAAAAAATATGGAAACCAGTTGAACACGTAGTAAAATAGAACTATAATATAAAGGTACTAAAAAATATACACGGATGTAGAGAATACAGCACACAGGAGGAGCGAAATTGTTTGAAAATGTACGAATCAAAGAGAGACTGACAAAAGCATTTGTTATGGTGGCGGCAATCACTGCCATAGGAGCGGTAGTCGGGCTGGCAGCGATGCTTGTGATGTCGAACCGTTATTCCAGCGCACTTGTGAATTACGGTTTTTCACAGGGAGATATCGGCAAGGCGATGATCACATTTGCCAACACGAGATCAGCGACCAGAGGAATCATCGGATTTGATGAGCAGGGACTGTTGGATGATGCCATGACAGAACATGACGAACAGAAAGCAAAGTTCGAGAATTACTTCGCAACCGTTGGGGATGTAGTAACGACGAGCGAGGAAAAGGCACTCTACCAGCAGATTTCAGATAAACTGCAGCAATACTGGGCAGCGGAGGAACCGATCATCGAGCAGGGTGCAACCACCGATGCTACACAGTCCACAGCGGCACAGCAGCAGATGAAGGAAAGTCTGGATCCGATCTACGAAGATATCTATGCAGATATGATAGAACTGATGAATACGAAAGTGACGGAGGGAGACCGCTTGTCCTCCACTCTGACGGCAGTCAGCGTGATTCTTGCGATTGTGATTGTGGCAGTGTCAGCTCTGGCAATGGTTATGGCCAACAAGCTTGGCAATCAGGTGGCAAAGGGAATCTCCGAACCGCTTGAGGCACTTGGCGAGCGGTTTAAAATGTTTGCACAGGGAGATCTTTCTACTCCGTTCCCGGAGGTTTCCACGCAGGATGAGGTCGCAGACATGGCGCGTGAGGCGGCAGACATGGCAGATAAGCTGAATCTTATCATCAATGATGCGGGAAGAATTCTCGGATTGATGTCACAGGGCAATTACGCAGTGCAGTCGGAGCACAAGGACGGTTATACGCTTGATTTTGAAAAATTGATTGTGGCGATGCGCGTTCTGCGCGATCAGATGATAGAGACGCTGACATCAATCGAAGATGCGGCAAACCAGGTTTCTGCCGGTTCCGGCAACCTTGCAGAGGCATCTCAGAGTCTGGCGGAGGGCGCAACGGATCAGGCAGGAGCTGTGGAAGAACTGCAGGCGACCATCACAAGCATTACAGAGAATATCCAGAAGACCGCGGAGCAGGCAGAGGAATCTTACCAGCAGGCAAAGCAGTATGCAGGTGAAGCGGATCAGAGCAAGAATCAGATGCAGTCCATGATTGATACCATGAGCCGCATCAACGAATCTTCCAACAAGATTGGAAACATTATTACAGATATAGAGAATATTGCGTCACAGACGAACCTGCTGTCCTTAAACGCTTCCATTGAGGCGGCGCGTGCCGGCGAGGCAGGAAGAGGATTCGCTGTCGTTGCAGAGCAGATCCGGCAGCTAGCAGAGCAGAGTACACAGTCTGCGGTGGACACCAGAGAGTTGATTGAGGCTTCCCTCAAAGAAATTGAAGAGGGCAATCAGGCAGTAGAGCGTGTGTCCACGTCTCTTGAAGAGGTAATTGACGGAATCAAGCAGATTGCGGAGACTTCCAAGCGCTTGAGCGATAATTCCAAGGATCAGGCAGAAGCCATGAAACAGGCGGAGGAGGGAGTCAACCAGATTTCCGAGGTTGTACAGTCCAATTCTGCAACGGCGCAGGAGTCCTCTGCAACGAGTGAGGAGTTGTCTGCGCAGGCGATTGCACTGGATGAGCTGATTGGAAAGTTTGTATTAAAAAATTAAAAATTGACAGATTCTGCGGTTGCCGAACCGAAAGAAAAGGGATATAATAGCAAGAAGAAAAGTTTCAGAACAGGGGGGAAGTCACATGCAGCTGCTGACATTTACATTAACGGGAATGGATTATGGAATATCACTTGAGAACGTGGAATCCATTGAGAGTAAGATGAATGTCGTGGTTGTACCGACTTCTCCTGCCAATATCAGAGGCATCATCCGCCTTCACGGAGAGATCCTGCCGGTGTTTTCCCTTGCATCCAGATTTGGACTGGGGAACATTGCGGTGGACAACCTTGTGGTTGTCAATGTGGGCGGCATGAAGCTGGCACTTGAGGTGGAAAAGGTAAAGGAAATTGTGGACGTGGAAGATTCCAGAGTGCTTCCGATGCCGACACTGATGAGCGGACAGCAGTGCTGTTTTAATGATGTGGCTTCCTGTCAGAAGGAGCTGATTGTGATGCTTGATGTCAAGAGTCTGGTATCACAGGAGGAGCAGGCGGCGATCCGCAAGATGATCAGCGACAACACCAGCGACAAATAATAAAAAACACTTGACACGGATACGTGTGTGTGATAGATTTAAATAGTTGTTAGAAAACAAAGTAGAGTATCCACTCTCACCGGAGCACAAATACGTGACTCATGGTTCATATTTCAAAGTATTGCGAACATATCATGTTCCGGGTTTGAATGTTTAGTGGATAGTCTGCCTATCCACTTTTTTATTTGGAGGTACGATACCATTAGCGAGTTAATGATTAACGAACAGATCAGAGACAAGGAGATTCGTCTGATCGGAGAGAACGGAGAACAGCTTGGCATTATGTCAGCACGCGAAGCAATGAAGCTGGCGGAAGAGGCAGAGCTTGATCTGGTGAAGATTGCTCCAACCGCAAAGCCACCTGTATGCAAGATTATCGACTACGGCAAGTACAGATATGAACTGGCACGCAAGGAAAAGGAAGCCAGAAAGAAGCAGAAAGTGGTTGAGATCAAAGAGATTCGCTTGTCGCCAAATATCGATTCAAACGATTTGAACACCAAAATGAACGCTGCGAAGAAGTTCCTTAGCAAGGGAGACAAGGTGAAGATCACATTGCGCTTCCGTGGACGTGAGATGGCTCATATGAATGCGAGCAAGCACATTTTGGATGATTTTGCCGCAAGCCTCGGCGAAATAGCAGTAGTGGAAAAAGCACCAAAAGTTGAAGGTAGAAGCATCAGCATGGTGTTGGCAGAGAAAAAATCATAATTAAGGAGGAACATATCATGCCAAAAATGAAAACAAGCAGAGCAGCTGCAAAACGTTTCAAAGTAACAGGAACAGGAAAGTTAAAAAGAAATAAAGCTTACAAGAGACATATCTTAACCAAGAAGACAACCAAGAACAAGAGAAATCTTCGTAAGCCGGCAATGACCGATGCAACAAACGTTAAGAACATGAAGAAGATTTTACCATATTTATAGGAATAAGTTAAGGAGGAATGCAAAATGGCAAGAGTAAAAGGCGGATTAGGCGCTAAGAAAAAGCATAATAGAACATTAAAATTAGCAAAGGGTTACAGAGGCGCACGTTCCAAGCAGTATCGTGTAGCAAAGCAGTCTGTCATGAGAGCCTTAACAAGTTCTTATGCAGGCAGAAAAGAGAAGAAGAGACAGTTCCGTCAGTTATGGATCGCACGTATCAACGCAGCTGCAAGAATGAATGGTATTTCTTACAGCCAGATGATGCACGGATTAAAGGTAGCTGGTGTGGACATCAACCGCAAGATGTTAGCAGAGATGGCTGTAAACGACGCACAGGGATTTGCAGCACTGGCAGAGCTGGCTAAGAGCAAGGTAGCTTAAGGAACAGCAGACAGAACCTATCTCGTATGTGGGACAACCCATATGAGATAGGTTTTTTTATGTAACAGGAAAGCAGGATTTTTTGGTATCGGTATTATACAGCATCTGAATTTTGTATGTTCCAATTTACAGCAATATACGGTATAATATTAGCGATTTTTGAACGCAAAGGGAACTACGAAAGGGAAACGGGAATATTTATATGAAGAATATATGGCGTATTTTTGCAAAAGACATTAAGGGACTGGTGAAGAATCCATTCGCAATGATTATTGCGCTGGGACTCTGTGTCATTCCATCGCTGTATGCATGGTTTAACATCTATTCAAACTGGGATCCTTATGCGAATACTTCCAATATCAAGATTGCGGTCGTGTCGGAGGATAAAGGATACACCCTTTCGGATGGAACGACAGAGAACATGGGCAATGAAGTTGTGGAGGAACTGAAGGAGAATACCAAGATCGGATGGGTGTTCCTTGAGGATTCGGATGCCGCACTTGAAGGTGTCAGGAACGGAGATTACTACGCGGCTGTCATCATCAGCGATAGCTTTACATACAGTATGTATAATGTGTTCAAGGAGAACTTTAAGAATCCGACGATCACATATTATGAGAATGAAAAACGGAATGCGGTTGCAACCAAGATTACGGATACCGCTGTATCGACGGTAAAGCAGAGCATCAACGAGAAGTTTATCGAGGTGGTTGCAAGTACCATTTTTACACAGACGAACGAACTGTCCTCTGAGATGGAGAATCAGGATGTGTTCAGCGAATTTGAGGGCAAACTGACCAACCTGAACAACAATCTGATCGGTTACAGTGATATGATTGATGAGTTTATTTCGGCGAATGCAGTGCTGGAGGCAGAGATCAAAACCGCAGACGGAGAACTGCCGAAGCTCAGCAGCCAGATTCAGAATGGCGAGAAGAGTTTCCAGAATTCGCAGAGCAATCTGAATTCCACGAAAACTTCACTGGAGAATTTCAGCAGCAATGTGCAGACGACACTGGATGGCATCAATCATTCGATCAATTCCATCACAACGGATATCAACAACGCGAACCTGGCGCAGAATGCGCAGTCTACGGCAGACAATCTGAACAAGACGGCAACCGATACGGCGGAACTGATCCGACAGTTAAACCAGTTGAAGAAGAGTCTGGCAGATCAGGCGGCAAATTCATCGGGAACCACAGGCTCCACGGAGGGCACAGGCTCCACGGAGGATACAGGTTCCACAGAAGGAACAGGCTCCACAGAAGGAACAGGCTCCACGGAGGGGAGCGGTTCCATAGATTCGATCGTGTCCGATGAGGTGAATCAGCAGATTCAGGAGATCTTAAATACCTTAAACAGCATGAACAATGGTGCTGAGGATATTCAGAATGCATTAAATGCTTTGCTCCAGCAGGGCGGTGGTACAGACGGCTCCGGTCAGATTGTTGCGGATATGGTGAACAGATCTGTGGCAAGCGTGACACAGGTGTTAAACAACTGCAGCGAGTCGATCACCAATCTGAAGAATATGTATACCAACAGTCTTGTTCCGCAGATGGACGGAGTGTTAAACAGTGTATCGCAGATGCTCGGCAATGTGACAAAGCTTCTGGATAACTTAAATACCGCAGTAAATGATATGGGCGTGGTGTTTGACGGAATTCAGACAACGGTCAGTGACACGACGGAGAGCCTTGAGCAGATCCAGACCGTGATTGACAATGTGAGCACAAAGCTGACGGAACTGATCAAACGGTTGGAGAGTGCGGAAGATGATGAAAAAGTAGATGCACTGCTGAAGTTTTTGCAGGGTGATCCGGAGGATTACGGCGCCTTCTTTGCAGAACCGGTACAGGTGACGACACAGGAGATCTACGCGATTGCAAATTACGGATCGGCGATGACGCCGTTCTATTCCGTGCTTGCCCTCTGGGTAGGAGGAACGATTCTGGTGGCACTGATCAAAGTGAAGCCGGATACCGCAGGGCTTTCCAACCCGAAGTCCTATCAGTTGTTCTTCGGAAGATATCTGCTGTTCTTTGTGTGTGGGCAGATCCAGGCGGCGATTATTGTTCTGGGAGATATTTATCTGCTCCACTGCCAGATCCTCTATCCGGGCTTATTCTGGCTGACGGCAGCACTGGCAAGCTTTACCTTTACGCTGTTTATCTATGCGATGGCGCTGGCTTTCGGCGACGTCGGCAAGGCGGCGGCGGTCGTAGTCATGGTTATCCAGATTGCAGGTTCCGGCGGAACGTACCCGATTGAGACGCTTCCGGAGATTTATCAGAAGATTTATATCTTCTTCCCGTTCCCGTATGCCATCAACGCAATGCGTGAGACGATTGGCGGTATGTACGGAAGCGATTATATGAAGTATCTGGGAGAACTGCTGCTTTTTGCGGTGGCGGCGCTTCTGATTGGTCTTGTGATCCGGCTTCCGTTTGTGAAGATCAATCATTTTGTAGAAAAGCGTATGGAAGATACGGAAATGATGTAGGAAATGGGAGATTTTATGGAAAAGAAAGAAAAATACGAACAGATGTATGAGATGCTCGTGACGTATGAGCGCAAGATTCACGAGAAGAATCAAAAGAGAATCAGTATCGGTTTAAAGTGTATTATTATTATTCCGTTGATCTTCCTGTTCCTTCTGTTCTGGACAGAGAGCAATAAGGTTGTGTTTCTGATTCTGTGGATTGTATCGCTGTTTTTGCTGGCAGCCTATCTGATTCTGGTGGAGTATATGGACTATAACCTTCAGGAAAAGTTAAGCGAGATCAACGACGAGGGGACACGCGTGGATTCCCTCATCGGACTGGAGATTGATAATGTTCCGGGAAATCTCAGAAATGTGATTCAGAGGATTGACGACGGATTAAACTCAGAGGCGGAGACCCGGCTGATTGAGACTAAGGCATCCGGGGAAGAAACGCAGACTGTGGAAAAGGCACAGACTGCGGAAGAGACAGAGAAACAAAAGGATGCGGATGCACAGGCTGTAGAAGATGCAGATGCACAGAAAGATGCGGATGCACAGGCTGTGGAAGATGCAGATGCACAGAAAGATGCGGACACGGAGGTGAAGGAGAATGCGTAATATATTTAAGATTTTTTTCGCCGATGTCAAGCGCATCAGCACCAACGTGGTGGCTGTCGTTGTGATCCTGGGACTCTGTATTCTGCCGTCTTTGTATGCATGGTTTAATATTTTGTCAAACTGGGATCCGTACGGACCGTCCGCAACCAGAAATCTTAAGATCGCGGTGGCGTCGGACGACGAGGGAGTCACAATTTTAGGGAACAGTGTAAATGTTGGAAGCAGTGTCATCTCTGCGCTTGAGTCGAACACGACGATGGGCTGGGTGTTTACGGATACGACCGATGAGGCGATCGACGGCGTCTATGATGGAAGTTATTATGCGGCGCTCATCATCCCGGAGAATTTTACGGAAGATATGATCAGTTTCCTCGGCGGAGAGGTGGATCATCCGGATATTATCTATTATGAGAATGCCAAGAAAAACGCCATTGCCTCCAAGATCACACAGAAGGCCAAGACGGCTGTGCAGGAGCAGGTAAACAGCACGGTGGTGAGTACCCTTGCAGAGACCACGATGAAGGTGACGAACGCCCTCTCAGATGTGGATGCGGAAGATTCCGATCCGGCGGAGAGTGTTCTGGTAAGACTCAATAATTTAAGCAGCGACCTACAGAGTTACATCAATATATTGAACTCGTTTGTCAGCATTATGAATTCCGCCCAGAGTATTGTGGAGGCGAGTCAGACCATGCTTCCGAATGTGAACAACATGGTTTCCAACGGTCAGGCATCCATCAACAGCATGGAGAGTCTGCTGGTTGCGGGCAACAGCACGGTGAGTTCGACGGCGGATATGGTGTCGTACAGCTTTGACATGATGAACGATTCGTTAAATAATGTGTCGTCCGTCATTACCAATGCGTTAAACCGTCTCTCGGAGTATTCCCAGGGCACTTCTGTCACGGTACAGGGCTTATCGGCGATGATGCCATACGTGAGGCAGCTGTTTGATACTTCGGTATCCGGGTGGGAGGATACGGCGCCGGAGGATATGCAGGCGCAGATTAATGCAATCCGCACGCAGTTGGATACCATCACTGCGGACCTGACAGCGCTGGAGAACAATGCCGATACATCGATGGAGACGGTAAGGAATCTCAGTAATAAAATTGTGACGGAGATTGCAAACTGCCAGAAAGCGGTCGATGGACTGCGCAATGATTTTGCTTACAATGTCAAGCCGAAGTTAGAGAACACAATGAGCTCCATGCAGCAATCCATGATTGCCGCAGCGGGTATTTTAGACGGCGTAGATGCCGATTTTAACGGTGTGGAGAATGCACTTTCCGATTATCAAAGCACGCTTGAGCGTGGAAGCAACAGCCTTGGCGGATCACTGTCCATGGCGCAGGAGCTTCTCGCCAAGCTAAACAGCGTCACGGCGGATCTGGTAAGCTTACAGCAGAATGACCAGTATCAGGAGCTGCTTGAAATCGTAAAGAGTAATCCGGAGGAGCTGGGAGCCTTTATTTCTTCCCCGGTAAATCTGGAGACGGTCGGTATCTATGAGATTGAAAACTACGGCTCGGCGATGTCTCCGTTCTACACGATCCTCGCTCTCTGGGTAGGAGCGCTGATTCTGGTTGCGATCATCCACGTGAAGGTGCATCCGGTTGAGGGCGTCGAAAATGTGAAGCCGTACCAGGAGTATTTCGGAAGATACATGATCTTTTTCCTGGTGGGGCAGACACAGACGCTTTTAACGGTTCTGGGCAACCTGTTTTATATTAAAATCCAGTGCCATCACCCGGTATTATTCTGGCTGGCAGGCGCTGTGGCGAGCCTGGTATTTACCCTGTTTATTTACTCACTGACCGTGGCATTCGGCAATGTCGGTGAGGCGCTAGCGATTGTGGTCATGGTAATCCAGGTAGCCGGTGCCGGCGGGACGTTCCCGATTGAGACGCTGCCGAAGGTATACCAGATGCTCTATAAGTATCTGCCGTTCCCGTACGGCATGAATGCCATGAGGGAGACGATCGGCGGACTTTATAAGATGGATTACTGGAAGGATCTCGGAGCGCTCGGTATCTATGTATTGATTTCACTGTTTATCGGACTTGTAGTGGCAATTCCGTTCCGCAAACTCAATCATATTATCGAGAAGAACAAAGAGGGATCCGGAGTTATGATATAGCAACAGGGAGCAGATTATGATGCGTTTGATACAAATGGTTCTTTTACTCACGGGGCTGCTCATGGTGGCAGCTCCCGGGGCATGTACAAGAAAAGATGACCGGGGTAAGCCGGAGACCGAGAAGCGCACCCGCACGATTGGGGGATGGCTGACTGCGGCAGCGGTTATCTGGATGATTACGGAAGTATTGAGAAGTTTTTAAGTTATTTTGGGTATTCCTAATAGGTATACCCATTTTTTGTTCGGATATTGACAAAAAAAATGTACATTGTTATTATCAATGGTAAGTGTGATGTGTAATTTCAGATAGTAAGGAAGGTTTTCTTAAATGAGAAGACAGGTATTATCGCTTCTGGTCGAGAATAATCCGGGTGTGACGAGTCATATTTCGGGGCTGTTCAGCCGCAGAGGCTACAACATTGACAGTTTTTCCTCGGGAGTGACAGCGGATCCGCGCTATACGCGGATTACGATTGTGGCGAGCGGGGATGAACAGATTTTAGAGCAGATTGAAAAGCAGCTTGCCAAGCTTGAGGATGTGGTCGACATTAAGAAGTTGGAGCCGGGCTCGTCTGTGACGCGCGAGCTGATTATGGTCAAGATACGCGCCAGAGATACGGAACGCCAGCCGATTTTAAATGTGACGGAGATTTTCCACGGCAAGATTGTCGATGTGACACACGATTCCATGGTGATTGAGCTTACCGGGCATCAGGATAAGCTGGATGCATTTCTGGATCTGCTGCAGGGGTATGAGATCCTGGAACTGGCAAGAACGGGAATTACCGGTCTGTCCAGAGGAACTGCCGATGTGAAGATGATCGACGAAAACGGACATCTGCAGAGTTTGTAATACATACTAATTGTGAACGAGCGGCAGACATCACAGATGCTGCTGCTATGTATAAAAAATGGAGGAAAAAGATATGTCAGCAAAAATATTTTATCAGGAAGACTGTAACCTTTCACTGTTGGATGGTAAGACCATTGCCATCATTGGATACGGAAGCCAGGGACATGCACACGCATTGAACTTAAGAGATTCCGGATGCAAGGTCATTATCGGTCTCTACAAGGGCAGCAAGTCCTGGAAGAAGGCAGAGGAGCAGGGATTTGAAGTATATACAGCTGCAGAGGCAGCAAAGAAAGCCGATATCATCATGATCCTGATCAATGATGAGAAGCAGGCGGATCTTTACAAAAACGACATCGAGCCGAACCTTGAGGAAGGCAATATGTTAATGTTCGCACATGGATTCAACATTCATTTCGGATGTATCGTACCGCCGAAGAATGTCGATGTTACCATGATCGCTCCGAAGGCTCCGGGACATACCGTTCGTTCCGAGTACCAGGCAGGAAAGGGTACTCCGTGTCTGATCGCTGTAGAGCAGGATGCGACCGGCAAGGCACAGGATCTGGCGCTTGCCTATGCACTTGGCATCGGTGGAGCAAGAGCTGGTGTGCTTGAGACAACCTTCCGCACCGAGACCGAGACCGATCTTTTCGGTGAGCAGGCCGTTCTCTGTGGCGGTGTGTGCGCACTCATGCAGGCAGGCTTTGAGACACTCTGCGAGGCAGGATATGATCCGAGAAATGCATACTTCGAGTGTATCCATGAGATGAAGCTGATCGTAGATCTGATCTACCAGTCAGGTTTCGAGGGAATGAGATATTCTATCTCCAACACCGCTGAGTACGGCGATTACATCACCGGACCGAAGATCATCACAGAGGACACTAAGAAGGCAATGAAGAAGATCCTCTCCGACATTCAGGACGGAACCTTCGCAAAAGAGTTCTTACTGGATATGTCTCCGGCAGGAAGACAGGTTCACTTTAAGGCGATGAGAAAGCTTGCTTCCGAGCATCCGTCAGAGCAGGTCGGCAAGGAGATCCGTAAGCTTTACAGCTGGAACAACGAGGCTGACAAGCTGATCAACAACTAAGAGCTAAGAGCGGAGAATGAATCCGCAAAAAGAATAGAGAATCTGCCGCATGGAGTGCGAAGTGCTTCCGGCGGCAGATTTTTTATTTCATAGGAAATACCGTGATACATTAATGTGTGAAAGTGGAACTTTCCTATGAAAAAAAAACGCTCCGCGAGGATGCGCAGCTCGCGGTAAGGAAAATATCGCTTTGCGAACCGTTCGCGCGCGGAGAATCTCGCAAGCGAGATTCTTTTTTATGTGGATGCCAAAATCCGGTTGACAAATACATCCAGTATGTTAGAATAAATCATGTTCATGCATAAAATGAATCAAAGTATGTGACCGTGAGAAGGAGCATTAAGAACGGAAGAATGACAGAGAGCCGCCGGATGGTGTGAGACGGTATTTGGAAGTTCCCAACTCGCCTTTGAGTCCTTTGCCGGAAGCCAGTGGCAGCGCCAGCGGTGTGTAAGGCAGAGCGTGTGATTCGCGTTAAGAATGATAAGTGCGTACCTGCGCATAGCGCGGTGCGAAGCAGAGTGGTACCACGGAGTAGCGTTACTTCGTCTCTTACGGCAGATGCCGGGAGACGGAGTTTTTTTGTTATTTCAAGCGTTAATGAAAGATGAGGAGAGAGAAGATGTCAGAACTTTACAATCACAAAGTTGTCGAGAAAAAATGGCAGAAAGTCTGGGATGACAACAAGGCTTTTGCGGCGACAGACGATTACAGCAAGCCGAAATATTATGCACTGGTGGAGTTCCCGTATCCGTCCGGACAGGGACTGCACGTAGGACATCCGAGACCGTACACGGCACTCGATATTGTGGCAAGAAAGCGCCGTATGCAGGGATACAATGTGCTTTATCCGATGGGATGGGATGCATTTGGTTTGCCGACCGAGAACTATGCGATCAAGAACAAGATTCATCCGAAGATCGTTACCGAGAATAACGTGAAGCGTTTTAAGGAGCAGTTACATTCACTCGGATATTCCTTTGACTGGGACAGAGAGATCAATACGACAGATCCGTCCTATTACAAGTGGACACAGTGGATTTTCTTAAAGCTGTTTAAGGCAGGTCTCGCTTACAAAAAAGAGATGCCGATCAACTGGTGTACTTCCTGTAAGGTCGGTCTTGCAAACGAGGAGGTTGTCAACGGCGTCTGCGAGCGCTGTGGAGCCCCGGTTGTCCGCAAGGTAAAGAGCGAGTGGATGTTAAAGATTACCGATTATGCTGAGAAACTGATCGAGGGACTGGATCATGTGGACTACATTGAGCGCGTCAAGGTATCCCAGAAGAACTGGATCGGTAAATCCCAGGGTGCCGAGGTGGATTTCTCCATCAAGGGCAAGGAGGATAAGCTTCGTGTATACACGACCCGCTGTGACACATTGTTCGGTGTTACTTACATGGTTGTATCCCCGGAGCATCCGATCATTGATAAATACAAGGATGAACTGAAAAACTGGGATGTGATTGCGGCATATCGTGACGAGGCAGCCAAGAAGTCTGATTTTGAGCGTGCAGAGCTTGCCAAGGAGAAGACCGGCGTGCAGATCGAGGGTCTGACTGCGATTAATCCGGTCAATGGCAAGGAGATTCCGATCTGGATTTCCGACTATGTTCTGATGTCCTACGGAACCGGAGCGATCATGGCAGTGCCGGCGCACGATGAGCGTGACTGGGAATTTGCCAAGAAATTCAACCTGCCGTTAATTCAGGTCGTTGCAAAGAACGGTGAAGAAGTTGACATCAATGCGGCTGCATTTACGGATGTGGCAACCGGTGTTCTGATCAATTCGGATTTCTTAAACGGACTTGAGGTCAAGGATGCCAAGGCAAAGATGATCGCATTCTTAGAGGAGAAGAAGATCGGTACGGCGAAGACCAACTACAAGCTGAGAGACTGGGTATTCTCCCGTCAGCGCTACTGGGGCGAGCCGATCCCGATCGTACACTGCGATAAGTGCGGTTACGTTCCGATCGATGAGAGCGAACTTCCGCTGATGCTTCCGGAGGTGGAGAGCTATATGCCGACCGACAACGGAGAATCTCCGTTAGCTGCAATGACGGACTGGGTGAACACCACCTGCCCGTGCTGCGGCGGTCCGGCAAAGCGTGAGACAGATACCATGCCACAGTGGGCTGGATCTTCCTGGTATTTCTTAAGATATACCGATCCGCACAACGACGAGGCACTCGCAAGCAAAGAGGCGTTAAAATACTGGTTGCCGGTTGACTGGTACAACGGTGGTATGGAGCACACAACACTTCATCTGCTCTACTCCAGATTCTGGCATAAGTTTCTCTACGATCAGGGGGTTGTTCCGTGTCCGGAGCCTTACCAGAAGCGTACTTCCCACGGCATGATCCTGGGTGAGAACGGTGAGAAGATGAGTAAGTCCAGAGGAAACGTCGTAAACCCGGACGATATCGTAAGAGAGTACGGTGCCGATACGTTAAGAACCTACGAGATGTTCATCGGTGCGTTTGATTTGAGCGCTTCCTGGTCAGAGGATGGCGTCAAGGGATGCCGCCGCTTCCTGGAGCGTATCTGGAAGCTGCAGGATATCATGACCAACGAGGAGGGATATTCTTCGGATCTTGAGACAAAGATGCATCAGACGATCAAGAAGGTAAGCAGCGATTATGAGAATCTGAAGTACAACACGGCGATCGCGGCAATGATGGCGCTGCTCAATGATTTTACAAAGAAAGGCTCCATCACAAAGGGCGAGTACAAGACCCTGCTCATTCTCTTAAATCCGGTTGCGCCGCATATCACAGAGGAACTCTGGCAGATTATCGGCGGCAGCGGCTATGTATATGAGCAGACCTGGCCGGAGTACGAGGAAGCGAAGACCGTAGAAAATACCGTTGAGATTGCAGTGCAGATCAACGGAAAGACGAAAGGAACGCTGGCAATCGGAAGAGATGACGCGAAGGAGGATGTCATTGCCAAGGCAAAGGAATCCATCGCAGATAAGCTCACCGGCAACATCGTAAAAGAAATTTATGTTCCGGGAAGAATTGTCAACATTGTAATGAAATAAGATATGGAAAAAGGAACGAAGCTTTTAGAAGGTTCCATCTGGAAAGGGGTTGTAGCATTTGCAATCCCTCTCTTCTTGGGAAATTTATTTCAGCAATTATATAATACCGTCGATTCCCTGATCGTCGGCAATTTCCTAGGCAGCGATGCGCTTGCCGCTGTCAGTTCATCCGGAAGTCTTATTTTTCTTCTGGTAGGATTTTTTAACGGAATTGCCGTTGGCGCAGGCGTTGTGATCTCCAAATACTTCGGGGCGAGAGACTATGAGAATCTGAAGAAAGCGGTGCATACGGATGTGGCATTTGGACTTATCTCAGGACTTTTACTTACCGTGATCGGCATGTTTTTGGCACCGCAGATTCTGGTGCTCATGGGAACGCCGGAGTCGGTACTGCCGAATTCAATCCTGTATTTCCGCATTTATTTTGCGGGATCGCTTGCATTTGTCATGTATAACATTGTGATGGGCATTCTGCAGGCGGTGGGAGACAGCAGACATCCGCTGTATTATCTGATTTTTTCTTCAATCGTAAACATTGTGCTGGATCTGCTGTTTGTCGGTGTCTTTAGAATGGGCGTCGGATCGGCGGCGCTTGCCACGGCAATCTCACAGGCGGCAAGTGCGCTGCTCTGTTTTATCCGGCTGGTGCGCACGAATGATATTTACCAGGTAAAAATACGGGAGATCCGGTTTCATCCGGCGCAGCTTCGGCAGATTATCAGCTTTGGTCTGCCCTCCGGTCTGCAGAACTCGATTATTTCGATTGCCAACATCGTGGTGCAGTCCAATATTAACAAGTTTGGCGTGATGGCAGTCGCAGGGTGCGGCGTGTATTCCAAGATCGAAGGGTTTGCCTTCCTGCCGATTACCTGTTTTGCGATGGCACTCACAACGTTTATTGGGCAGAACCTGGGCGCAAGGCAGTATGACCGGGCGAAAAAAGGTGCGGCGTTCGGTATTGTCTGTTCCATGACGCTTGCGGAACTGGTCGGCGTGATCGTGTATTTGCTGATCCCGTACCTGGCGGCAGCCTTTGACAGCAGCGCTGAGGTTGTGGGATTTGCAACGAGGCAGGCACATGTGGAGGCACTGTTTTACTGCTTCCTGGCGTTCTCACACTGCATTGCAGGAATCATGCGTGGTGCGGGAAAATCCGCGGTGCCGATGTTCGTGATGCTGGTTTCCTGGTGCATCATCCGGATCACTTACATTACGATAACCGTGCATTTTATTCCGAAGATCCAGGTGATCTTCTGGGCGTACCCGCTGACGTGGTCGATCAGCTCGATTATCTTCCTTGTATATTTCCTGAAAGCGGACTGGATTCACAATTTTGAGCGGACCGGACGGAGATAGGAAGGGGAAAACGGAGAAAACGGGGGAAAGAGATGAAAAAGAGTGTAAAATGGCTGTGGATGGCAGGTATTTTATGCGTAACCATTGCCGGATGTGGCAAAGAAGATGCGTTACCGGAAAAGGCAGAGACAGAGCAGGAAAGTGAGACGGCATCAGAGTCAAGGGAAAAGGGAAAGATACCGGAGAAAGCAGATATCGAAGGCAGTGAAACGACAGGGATGCAGGCGACAGAGGAGGACAACGTACAGGCGGGACTTACTTTTGCAGATCTTGCAACGCTGCAGTTTGAATTTTGCAGTGGCGCAGGCGGATGGTCAACGGATTTTACTATTGAAAAGGATGGCTCCTTTTCTGGGGTATACCATGATTCCGATATGGGGGTTACCGGGGACGGCTATCCGAATGGAACCATGTATTATAGTAGTTTCTCGGGACATTTCACAGATCTGACACAGGTAGATGAATATACTTATGAGATGTCGCTTTCGGATATTTCCTATCAGGATACGGTCGGTGATACGGAGATTATAGATGGTGTGTATTATATTTACACGGATGCCTATGGTTTAGAAGGAACGGATACTTTCCGGATCTATCTGCCGGGTACTTCCAAGGAAAGGCTGACGGAGGAGGAATGGTTCTGGATCGCGGTGGGAAATGAGAGCGAAACAGAATTGACGATGACGGTGATCGTCAATGAGCCAAATGAATATGCCATGTATTCCTTTGATCGTCCTGCTCCGGTAGATGAGGCACAGGGAATTTATAATAGTCTGCTGTGTTACAATGAGGAACTGGAACAGGAATTACAGAATGCCACAACACAGCAGCAAATGGATGATATCACGGCGCAGATGTTCCGGAATAGTGATGATAGTTTAAACCGGATCTGGCATATCGTGAAATATAATTCAGATGAGACAGAATTTGCTCAGATTCTGGAAGAACAAAAAAGCTGGATCATTGAAAAAGAGGCAGCGGCGGAAGAGATCAGAGCGGTAGATGGTTCTTTGGCAGAGATGGATGTCAACATAAGACTCAATGATCTCACTGAGGAACGCTGCAGGGTATTGTTGGAGTACTTAAAAGATTTATAGAAAAGATGAGATAAAAAAGCGGGAATATTTCTCTTTGTGGTGTACATGGAGAAATATTCCCGCTTTTTTTGTTATTCTACCTGAAGTAGAGTGAAAAAATGCAGCAGATGTAGTAGGATAGAAGCAGGAAGGAGAGAGGGTGGATGATTGATAATGTGACGTTTGGGGCATTTGTACGGACTCTTAGAAAAGAAAAGCAGATGACACAGCTTGAACTTGCAAAGATCCTGAATCTGTCGGATAAAACGATATCCAAGTGGGAACAGGGTGTTTGAGTTATAATAGGACCAAGTTAGATGAAACCCAGTAAAATCAAGGGGT
>ERZ791737.902-NODE-902-length-18273-cov-2.793775_pt1 | contig 18273 bp, 24 predicted proteins | sample MGYA00510042_ERZ791737 | MGnify/ENA primary metagenome ERZ791737 (study PRJEB30046, sample SAMN00791965) | human gut metagenome | study: EMG produced TPA metagenomics assembly of the A metagenome-wide association study of gut microbiota in type 2... | reverse complement strand
ACTCTTAATCAGGGTGTCCAGGGTTCGAACCCCTGAAGGCGCAGGTAGAAATCACTGTTTTTGGAGACAAAGAAGCTCCGGGGGCGGTGATTTTTTGTATAAGAACATTAAATATTTATAAAATACTCCAAAAGAAAATCAGAGTATGATATAATGAGCGAGATATGCAAATGTCAATGATACTTTTGAAAATGATTTGATTGGAAAGAGGGAAAAATCTTGTTTGGATATGTGACAGCGTATAAGCCGGAACTGAAGATGAAAGATTTTTACAAATATAAGGCGTATTATTGTGGACTGTGTAAAGTCTTAAGAGAAAAGCATGGATTTTTAGGACAGTTGACGTTGACTTATGATATGACATTTCTTGTGATTCTGTTACATTCTCTTTATGAGAGTGACATGAATTTTGAAGAGCACCGATGTGTGGTGCATCCGGCGAAAAAGCAGAAGATGTTATATAATGAGATTACCGAATACGCGGCAGATATGAATATTGTGCTGACCTATTTTCATTTTGTGGATGATTGGAAAGATGAGAAGAGCAAGGCGGGACTTGTTGGAGTTCGGGCATTCCGAAAGACATATCTTGAGATTGAAAAAAAATATCCAAAGAAATGCCGGATAATTCGAAGCTGTCTAAAAAAACTGCAGGCATGTGAGGAGCAGAAAGAAGAGAATATTGATATTACGGCAAGATATTTTGGGGAGTTGATGGCAGAACTATTGACTTACAGGCAGGATGTGTGGACGAAAACTCTGCGTAGGATGGGATTTTATCTTGGAAAGTTTATCTATATTTTAGATGCGTATGACGATGTTGAACAAGATTTAGAAAGCGGCAGTTATAATGCGTTGATTTCGCTGTACGGGGAACCGGACTTTGATGAGCGATGTAAAGAGATGATGACCTATGTGTTGGCAGAATGTACCAGTCAGTTTGAACGTCTGCCATGTATTGAAGATGCGGACATACTGAGGAATATTTTGTATGTAGGCGTGTGGGAAAAGTATGATAAAAAGCAGTTGGAAAAAAATAAAGAAGAGGAATAGAAGATTATGATAGCAAATCCATATGAGGTGTTAGGTGTTTCACCAAGTGCAAGTAACGATGAAGTAAAAAGAGCATACAGGGAGATGAGCAGAAAGTATCACCCGGATTCGTATGTAGACAATCCGCTGTCAGGGTTGGCAGAGGAAAAGTTTAAAGAGATTCAGGAAGCGTATGATCAGATTATGAAGGAACGGGAGGGCGGTTTTTCAGGATCTTACACAGGTGGTCAGCAGCAGTCTTATTCCGGAGGTAGTCAGGAGACTGTGGAACTTCAGGCGGCAAGAAACTATATTAATACACGGCGTTTCCGGGAGGCATTAAATGTGCTTTCTAATATACCGAATCGAAATGCGATGTGGTATTATTACAGCTCGATAGCCAACATGGGTTTGGGGAATAATCTCGTGGCGGTAGATCATGCGAAACAGGCTGCGGCAATGGAGCCGAACAATATGGAATATGTAAATTATGCAAATCAGCTGCAGTTTAGAGGACAGCGTTATCAGAATACGGGATATGGCTATGGTCGTCCATCGTATGGAACGGGAAACTTATGTTGTGATTTATGGTGTGCAGACACACTGTGCGAATGTATGGGAGGCGATCTTTGCTCATGCATGTAAATGCGAAAAAAATGGCATTCACAGGAGTGCTCGCAGCATTTGCGGTCATTTTACTTGTGTTGAGTGCAGTGATTGAGACAAGCAGCCTGTTCCTGATCGCAGCGGCGGCATTCTGTGTCGGGATTGTATTGCGGGAATGGGGAATCAGGGCAGGTGCAGCGTTTTTGACGGCAAGTTTTCTGGTGGGGCTGATTGTGGCGCCGAATCGTCTGTACTGTATTACATTTCTTGCAATGGGAATTTATTTGGTGTTGAGCGAGATCCTTTGGGAGAAGGTTGCCCAAAGTTCCAAGATTCAGAAAAAGACAGTTGCGGTGTGGATTGGAAAATACATAATCTTTAATGCCATGTTTATTCCGGTGCTGCTCATTTTTCCGACTTTGATTTTGGCAGAAGAAGCAGTAGAAAAGATGTTTTGGATTGTCTTGATCGGAGCACAGGCAGGTCTGTTTGTATTTGATAAAGCGTATATGTATTTTCAGATTTTTATCTGGGGGAAATTGCGAAGTAAAGTTATGAAGTGAGGACAGAGAATAATCTGTCCTTTTTGGTATAGAAATAAAAAAATTTCTATAGTAAAGAAAATATAACATGTGGTATTATATGATGTGAGGAAATTAAACATATGATTAGAACATGGATTGCAGATGTAACATCTCTGCTGGAGAAAGAAAAATATTTACAATACTATAAAATAGTTCCGGATTTTCGGAAAGAGAAGGCGGATAAAATTGTTTACCAGGAAGGGAAAGCTCTGAGCGTGGGCGTGTGGGTACTGTATGAGAAGATGCGCAGAACATATGGATTGTCGAAAAATGCGGTTTTTAATCTGTCACATTCCGGACAGTATGTACTTTGCTCTGTTGTGGACAGTGAACGTCAAATATGGCATCTCGGATGCGATATCGAAGGTGTCAAGCAGGTGAGACTGGATGTTGCCAGACGTTTTTTTTGTGCGTCCGAATTTCAAAGAATTGTAGAACAGAATACGGAAGTGGAAAGAGCGGAGGAGTTTTATCGCTACTGGGTGTTGAAAGAAAGTTTTATGAAAGCGACCCGGCTTGGGATGAAATTAGGATTGGATCAGTTTGAGATTGGATTTTCGAAAGAGGGAAGTCCGTACTTGCTAAAACAGCCGGAAGAGTTTCCTCAGAGATATTATTTTAAAGAGTATACGATAGCCGATATTCCTTATAAAATTGCAGTGTGTTCTAATTGCAGTGAGTTTTCAAAAACAATAGAAAAGATTGAATTATAGAGGCAAAAGAGGAGAAAATTATGCAGATTTCCAAAGTGTTGAGATATTATGGCGGTTTGGTGAAAAGAAAAATAAAACGAATGAGCCGAAAGAGAAAGCAGATCATAGTTGTCGGAACGAGTTGTCTGGTGTTGGGGCTGGTGTTTGGAAATATATTTGGCGGTATAAGACAAAAGAAACAAGCAGAAAAGCAGATTAAAAAGGTGACAGCGCAGGTTCAAAAGGAAGAGCAGAAAAAGACAAAGGCAGTACAAAAAGAATTAGAGCAGCTGCAGCAAAAACAGGCAGAGCAAGAAGAGGAACTGCCGTGGAATATGGTGCTTGTGAATTCATCGCATCCAATGACGGAAGGATATGTTCCGGAGCTTACGGAGGTGGCGGATGGATATAGTGTGGATTCAAGAATCGCAGAGCCTCTCAATAATATGTTGAAGGCAGCAGAGGCGGATGGAATGAACATTATTATCTGTTCTGCGTATCGTTCGGTGGAAAAACAGGAGCAGGTATTTAACTCATCTGTTCAAGATCGTTTGAATACAGGGATGAATTACTGGGAAGCGTACAGTGACACTGCTATGAGTGTTGCGCTTCCGGGGACAAGTGAGCATGGACTTGGACTTGCGCTTGATCTTATTTCAAATCAATACTCGGAGCTGGATGAAAAACAGGCGGAGACAAAAGAGGCAAAATGGCTGGAAGAGAACTGTTATAAGTATGGGTTTATTCTTCGTTATCCGCCGGAAAAAACAGCCGAGACAGGAATTATCTATGAGCCTTGGCACTATCGGTATGTAGGCCAGGAAGCCGCAAAGGAAATTATGGAATCAGGTGTGACATTGGAAGAGTATTTGGAAGAGAGTTACTAAGGAGGAATCGGACATGGAGAATCTGACATTTGGTGAGCAGGTAAAAATTATCTTAAGTCGCAAGGGGATGACGATCAAAGAGCTGGCAGAGCAGATTGAGGAACGAACCGGGAAAAATATGTCCAGACAGAATATGACGCAGCGGCTCAAAAGAGATAATTTTCAGGAACAGGATATGCGTATGATTGCAGAGATATTGGGATGTTCTTTCCGGCTGAGTATAATGGAACAGATAGAAATGGAGACGGAAAAAGAACAGATTAAGAAAGGAAAACCACAATCGCAGAAGCATGCCGCCGAACGAGATATTACGGTTGGCGAGCTAGTGAAAATGAGCGAGGAACTTCAATTGGAGCCAGTGTCAGAGCCAGAGCCTGTTAAAGAACTTCCGAAAAAGGTGGAAGAAAAGGAGAAGAGAACCGGATTTAGCGGAATCAGAGGCTATATGCGGAAACCAAAGTTTCGAACTGCGGATACAAAGAAAGAGTCAGAGAAGAAAGAGCCGGAAACACCGGTTCTTGGCGAGATCAATCCGTATACGGGAAAAGAATACCAGACAAACAGTGTACGAATACATCCAAAGCGGATCGGCTATGTACAGGTATATGATCAGGAACAGCATAAATGGACAGATATGACAGAGTGGGCATTTCTAGGGTATCAGGAGAGGAAAAAAGCGCTTCTCGGAAAAGATTATGACCCGCCGATTTATTTGGATTAGAGAAACAGTCAATTGGCAAAGAAAGGGGTGAAAGTATGAAGTGGGAGCAGTTATTATCCAGCAAAAGAAACAGAGAGTTTGGCGGTCGGAGTAAGGCGGCGGACCTTCGAAGTGAGTTTGAAAAAGATTATCATCGCATTATTGGGAGTGCCTCGTTTCGAAGACTTCAGGATAAGACACAGGTATTTCCGCTGGATAAAAGTGATTTTATCAGGACAAGACTGACACATTCTTTGGAAGTGTCTTCTTTTGGGAAATCGTTGGGACAGAATATTGGAGAATCGATTTTGGCATATCAGAAAGATTCGGATTTTACGCCGAAGATGAAGGAAGAGATATGTAATATTTTACAGTGCGCGGGCTTGATACATGATATTGGGAACCCGCCGTTTGGACATTTTGGTGAGACGGTGATTCGGGATTGGTTCAGGAGAAACCTGCCGGCGCTGCTGTTTCGTGGAGAGTGCATAGATCAGGTCCTGGAGAAACAGATGTGTCAGGACTTTTATCATTTTGAAGGAAATGCACAGGCGCTCAGATTGGTCAGTAAACTGCACTATCTTGTGGATGAGCATGGGATGAACCTGACATATGCACTGCTTGGAACGATTGTAAAATATCCGGTTTCTTCTCTGAAAATCGATAAAACAACGGGAAATATCAAGGATAAAAAGCTTGGGTATTACTATGCCGATCAGGAACTTTATGAGGCGATTTGCAAGGAGACCGGAACGAACGGAAGGCGTCATCCGCTCACATATATATTAGAGGCTGCGGATGATATCGCATACAAAACAGCAGATATCGAAGATGCCTTTATAAAAGGTTTTCTTTCCTATCATCAACTGAAAGAAGAATTAGCAGCTTTGGAAAAAGAGGAAAGTGCCGTTTCTTTTCATGCATTGGAAAAATTAGAAGCAAAATATGAAAGTGGGCAGAGAAGAAAAGTGGAAAATCCAGAAGAATATTGTGCAGATGCAGGGATTTTTGATCAATTGTGCAACATATGGATTTACTTCGAACTATGAGAAGATTATGGATGGAGAGTATGGTTATGATTTGTTCCACGGGACATATGGAGAAAAATTGATGAATCTTCTGGGAGATATTGCGTACCGAAGAGTGTTTTCTACATCGGTCATCTATAAGATGGAGATGGCAGAGTCGGTAATGCTTGATTTTCTGTTGGATAAATTTGTAAAAGCAGTGATTGATTATGATACAGATGAGGAGTTGAGCGAGATTGATAAACGGATTGTCTCGTTTATCTCAGAAAATTATAAGAGTGCTTATCACTGTCATGCAAAGGGGAAAAGCGAGCAGGAAAAGCTGTATCTCAGACTTCTCCTTGTGACGGATTACATCTGTGGAATGACAGACAGCTATGCAAAACGGCTTTATCAGGAGATGAATGCAATTATATAGATAGGGCGATGGCGGTATGCCGTCGCTTTTTAGTTCTTTTCTTTTGTCGAGGTGAATAAAGTGTCTTATAGAGACAAGACTAAAGGAATCAAATTATGAAACAGGTCATCCGCTATTTGTACGAGTATGAGAATGGAAACAGAATCCGCAATGTCGGTTTTATAAAGCTAGAAAAACGAATGGATAAATGTGCGATTCATATACATGGAAAGAACCTTGATTTTGGACAGAAAAAGAAATTGGAGGTGTTTGTATTCTATGTGCAAGGAGGAGACTGTATCGGAATCCCGCAAGGGGTAATTGAAGGAGAGGCTCCGATGATTAATTATATCCTGAAATTTGAGCCGGAAGATGCAGGCGGACAGGAAATGTTTGACAAGCTTGCAGGGATTATTTTGAGAAATGCATCGGAAAAAACATATGCTGCGATGTGGGAAGAAGAAGCGGCGGATGTGGAACATATGACGACCGGGCAGAGGGAAGTCTTGGAAGAGGCAGCGACTGAAGCTATGCCGGAGGAGGCAGCGACTGAAGCTGTGCCGGAGGAGAGACAACAATCAGAGGAACCGAAAGTAAGAGAGAGTCTGATCGAGCATGTGGAGAAACTGGTAGAACAACAGGAATTTCAGGAGGAAATAGAAAAATATATCCCGCCGAAGACAAGAACATATGAGAAGATTCAGAGGCAGGACATTGCAAGACTTCCGAGAACACAGTGGCATCTTGCGAATAACAGTTTTTTGCTGCATGGATTTTATAATTACCATCATCTTCTGTATATTGAGGAAGGGGAAAATCGATGGATCGGTGTGCCTGGAATTTATCATGAAAAAGAACAGGCAGCAGCAAGAGCATTTGGATTTCCGCAATTTCACCGTGTTATGGATGCGGACCTTGAATTGTCGGCAGAAGAGAAGAATACGTTTGATGATTTTGGATATTGGTGTCGACAGATTTAGAAGAAATCAGTATAATTAAGAACGAGTTCTATTTGGAAGTCTGAATTTGCAAGATACAAAAGGTGAGTGTATGATGAATAAAGATGAAAAATATATGAAAGAGGCGATTAAACAGGCGAAGAAGGCATATGCACTTGGAGAGGTTCCAATCGGGTGTGTGATCGTCTACGAAGATAAGATTATCGGACGCGGATACAATCGCAGAACCATTGATAAGAATACGATTGCGCATGCGGAGATGATGGCAATCAAAAAAGCGAGCAAGAAAATGGACGACTGGCACCATGTATGTGACACTGGAGCCGTGTCAGATGTGCTCGGGAGCGATTGTACAGTCCAGAATGAAGAAGGTTGTTGTAGGATGTATGAATCCAAAAGCGGGCTGCGCGGGGTCGATTCTTAATTTACTGCAGATGGAAGAATTCAACCATCAGGTAGAATTGGAAATAGGCGTGCTGGAAGAAGAATGCAGTGCGCTGATGAAAAACTTTTTTAAAGAACTGAGGGAGAAACGAAAAGCTGAGGTGAAATAACACTCTGATGATAGAATTGTAACAGTTCAGCCTTGCCATAGGCAAAAGGGAGAAATTGAAAAAGTTTTTGCAGTTACTTTTCCACATAGGAATCTGTAACTTCACGATTTTAATTGTCCTATTAGTGCCATGTGGATAACTTCCTGATGGAATGCCTGATTTAGATTCTTTTTTCCTGATTTTATAGCAAATATTCCACAGGATCTCCTGACTATCCAATAATAATCCAACGTCATTTTAACGGATCTGTTTTTGAGCGGTTTTTCTTTTTGTTCCGTTCATGATAAACTATGTTTATCATGAACGGACGGAAGGAGATGCCTCATGGGAAGAAAAAGCAGCTATGAAAACGGAATGTACCAACAGCTCATGGAAATCATGGGGCGTCTGGATACCATTGAAAAAGAACACAAAAAGGAAACAGGGGAATTAAAAACTGAAATTGCAGATTTAAAAAAAGAAAATCTGCTCTTACGCCAGGAAAACCAACTGCTCAAGGATGATAATGCACGTTTGAAAAGCATCATTAACAATGACAGTTCTAACACTTCCCTTCCACCCTCTGCCGACCAAAAAGGAAAGCCTGCCAATACCTATAACGGAAGAAAAAAACGGAACGTAAAACAGGTGGACAGAAAGGCCATAAAGGGACAACACTTTCAAAAGCTGAAATAGAGGAAAAAATTGCTTCCGGAAGATACAGACATGAAGTGAAAACGATCGGTAATACATCCGGACAAAAATATGTCACAAAATATGTGGTGGACTTGGCGGTAGAACCCGTAATCACAGAAGTCCGCATTTATGCAGATGAGAATGGGGTTTTACGTATTCCTGCTGAATACCGCAGTGACGTTACCTACGGAGCAAATGTAAAAGCGCTGGCAGTTTCCCTGTACAGCGAAGGCGTTATGTCAAATGACAGAATTGCATCTTTCCTGAATTCAGTAGGTAACGGGGAATTGAACTTATCGGAAGGAAGCATTTATGATTTTTGCAAAAAAATGGAGAATGTATCGGTTACAAGCATTATAAATCTAGAAAAAGAACAGCTGAACCAAAAAGTTGTGGCAACTGATGCTACAACCGTAACTGTGAATGGGAAACTGAACTATATCCGAAATTTCAGCACAGACAACAGTGTTATCTACCATGCAATGAGCAGTAAATCCATAGATGCGTTAAAATAACTGAATTTCCTGAAATGTTATGTAGGAACGCTTCTTCATGACCACGAAACCACTTTGTACCATTTCGGAACAGAACACGCAGAATGTAATGTCCATATTATCCGTTATCTCCGCAAAAATACGGAGGAAACAGGTAATATATGGTCCGATGAAATGATTTCCCACCTGTGTGAAATGAACAGAAAGCGAAAAGCACTGACTTAACTATAAGGCTGAACTGTTACATAGAATTTATCGATTTTAATGAATAGCATTGACAAATATACTGTCTGGAGAGTATAATATAGACTCGTGCAGCCGGGGCGTTAGCGGTGCCTTGTACCTACAATCCGCTATAGTAGGGGTGATGTTACACGGAGGGCTTTTATTTGTGGAGCTGCCTTTTGAAAGTGGCGTTGATGTTTGGGTCTCACGCGACGGGAATCTGTGAACCGTGTCAGGTCGGGAACGAAGCAGCACTAAGCAGAACCTTCCGGGTGCCGTGAGGGTGCCTGGGCTGAGTTAACTGCAAAAGTAACGTTCATGGAGCGAGTTCGAAGTGTAACGCACGAAAAGAAAAATGCTATTGTATGGACAGTTTGAGATTGTCTATACAATAGCATTTTTACTATATCAGGAAATTTGATTTTCAGATACAAAAAGAAAAGGAGAGATATGTTATGAACATTGTTTTGGCGGCGATTAATGCGAAATATATTCATTCGAATCTGGCTGTGTACAGTCTGAGAGCGTATGCGCAGCAGTATAAGGATGAGATACAGATTGCAGAATATACGATCAATCAGCAGATAGACGATATTTTGATGGATTTATATAAGAAAAAACCGGATATCTTATGTTTTTCCTGCTATATATGGAACCTGTCTTATGTGGAAGAGCTGGTTCGAGAGCTTGGAAAGATATTCCCGAGTGTTCCAATCTGGGTGGGGGGACCAGAGGTATCCTACGATACAAAAGATGTGCTGGAACGTCTTCCGGAAGTGACAGGAGTGATCTTCGGAGAGGGAGAAAAGACATTTTTGGAAGTGGTGGAGTATTATCACGGAAAAGATATGCAGCTTTCGGAGATTAAAGGAATTGCCTACCGTGGAGAAGAGGGAGAATTTTTACAGAATTCATGGCGTGAAGTTATGGATTTGAGTGAGGTTCCGTTTGTGTACCATGATATGGCAGATTTTAAAAATAAGATCATCTACTATGAGTCGAGCAGAGGATGTCCGTTTTCCTGCAGTTACTGCCTTTCTTCGATAGACAAATGTTTGCGTTTCCGCAAACTTGAATTGGTAGAAAAAGAGCTTCAGTTTTTTATCGATGAGGAAGTGCCGCAGGTGAAGTTTGTGGATCGAACTTTTAACTGTAATCATAAGCATGCGATTGCCATTTGGAAATATATCAAGGAGCATGACAAAGGGATCACGAATTTTCATTTTGAAGTGGCGGCGGATTTGCTGAATGAAGAAGAATTGAAGCTGATTGAGTCGATGCGTCCGGGATTGATACAACTTGAGATCGGGGTGCAGTCTACAAATGAACAGACGATTCGTGAGATTCGGCGAACGATGCGGTTTGAGGAAGTGGCACGTATTGTGCAGCGAATCAATCAGGGGGAAAATGTGCATCAGCATCTGGACTTAATCGCAGGACTTCCGTATGAAGGTATGGAGAGTTTTCAAAAATCTTTTGATGATGTGTATCGGCTCCATCCGGAACAGCTTCAGCTTGGATTTTTGAAAGTGCTGAAAGGTTCTTATATGGAATCGCAGAAGGAACGTTATGGACTTGTATATAAGAGCCGGCCGCCGTATGAGGTGCTCTACACAAACTGGCTGTCATATGAAGAGATGATGCGGTTAAAGAGTGTGGAAGAGATGGTGGAGGTCTACTATAACAGTGGGCAGTTTTCGTATTGCCTGCGAAAATTGGAAGAAGAGTATGCATCACCATTTGTATTGTATCAGGAACTTGGCAGATATTATGAGAATCATGAACTGCATCTGATGAGTCATTCCAGAATTACAAGATATGAGATTTTACTTGGATTTGTCAGAGAGAAACATAAAGAACGCGAGAGACTTTACCGAGAACTTTTGACATTTGATCTGTATTTTCGCGAGAACGTCAAAAACCGACCGGAATTTGCGGGAGAGCATGAAGTGTCAAAGGACTGGCTGAATGCGTTTTATGAGACGGAATCAAAAGAGCATCAATATTTGATCGGATACGAAGCATACGATAAAAGACAGTTGCGAAAAATGACTCATATTGAAAAATTCCATTATGATGTACTTGGGACATGTGAAGAAAAAGAGAAATTCATTTTATTTGATTATCAGAATAGAAGCAGGCTGACGCACCAGGCAGCAGTAACTGAAATCGAGACGGAATAAGATTTCAACAATGTTTCTTGCAAAAATACAGTAAAGAGTTTAAAATGTAAAGAAATGTATAAAATCGAGGTGTGATCAATGAATTTTTATGACAAAAAAGTAAGAAAAATCATGGCGATTACGATCATGATTATTATAGTGGCGATGGTTGCAACAAGTGTGATTCCATATTTAGTGTAGAGAGGATTGGTTATGCAAAAAACGGCAAAGAATAGAAAGCGGAAAATGAGCGTAAAAAGGAGACGGAAAGTGCTTGCGACGGCGGGAATCATTGCGTTTTCGATTCTTGTTGTGTTGGGAATTGTTTATTTTGTCTTTCGAAGCCGGGTGAAGAGCACTGCGGACAATGAGATTTATAACAATGTCTATATTGAGACGGTGAATGTGTCCGGTATGAAAAAATCAGATGCCAAAAAAGCAGTGGAAGCAAAGATTAAAAAATATCAGGAGCAGAGCATTTCGCTTCGCATAGAAGAAGAGAATGTACAGGTGACATTGGGTGAGCTTGGTTTTACGATAAAAGATGTGGATAAGCTTGTAGAAAAGGCTCTTGCTTACGGAAAAGGTGGAAGTATTTGGAGTCGTTACTTTGAAGTGAAAAAGCTTGACAAAGAAAAGAAAGTCATTTCCGCAGCATATCAGATTGACAGCGAGAAGGCAAAAGCAGTTTTTGAAGCAAAGGCACAGCCACTGGAAAAAGCGGCAACAAATGCGACGATTACTCGTGAGAACGGCGCATTTGTCATTACAGATGAAGTTCAGGGAAAGACGATTGATGCAGAAGCCTCAGTAAAAGCCATTGAGACATATTTAAATAAGAAATGGAATAAGAAAGAGGCATCTGTAGATCTTGTGTCTGTCTCAGATGTACCGGATGTTACGCGGGAGCAGCTCGAGACGATTCAGGATACACTTGGAACATTTACGACATATTGTGGAAGCGGAGGCGGAAGAGTCCAGAACATTGAGTCCGGAACAGCGCATATCAATGGAGCTGTGGTGATGCCGGGCGAGGAATACTCTGCCAACGCAGCGATGGAGCCTTATACAACTGAGAATGGGTTTACAGAAGCGGGCTCTTATGAGAGTGGGAAGGTTGTGCAGAGTATGGGCGGCGGAATCTGCCAGGTGTCCACAACACTTTACAATGCCGTGATCCTTGCGGAACTGGAGGTGACGCAGAGACAGCCACATTCCATGCTGGTAGATTATGTGAAGCCATCTATGGATGCTGCAATCGCAGGTGACTATAAAGATTTAAAATTCAAGAATAATACAGAGACACCGATTTATATTGAAGGATATATATCGGGCGGGAATCTTACATTTACAATTTATGGAAAAGAGACAAGAAATGCGAACCGGAGTATTGAGTTTGTCAGCGAGACGCTGAGCACAACACCGGCAGGAAAGAAGTTTGTCGAGTCCGGGGACTCACTTGGCATGATGACAAAGAGTGGTTCAGGACATACGGGAAAGACGGCGAGACTTTGGAAGGTTGTCTATGAAAATGGACAGGAAGTGAGCCGAGATATTTTCAACAACAGCACATACAGCGCATCACCGGTTACAGTGAATGTGGGAACGGCATCAGATAATGCGGAGGCTTCGGCGCTCGTCAAGGCGGCAATTGCCACGCAGGATGAAGGGCAGATCAACAATGCAATTGCCGAGGCGAAGGCAAAGATTGAGGAGGCGGCACAAAAGGCGGAAGAGGAAGCACAGAACACACAGAATGCGACACCGCCGGAAGCGCCGACAGAGTAAGGAGGAAGTTATGAAGGTAGGAAAAGTATCTCAGACCGTGTTAAAGCGTTCGCTTTTAAAACCATTACAATTTCATAGAGAAGAATCGATGTTTCCTCCGTCTGTAGAAGAGATGTGTTATGGGATAAAAACAGGAGAGGGGGAGGAAGTGTTATCTTCTACCGCTGTTCTATATGGAAACGAGAAAGATTTGGGCGTGTTTGCGCTTGCGCAGGCGGCGAATGATCTTGCAACCCGCGGGGCAGTGCCTGTGGCGGCAGCAGTATATATTATGCTCCCGCCGTATGCGTATGAATCGCGTCTGAAAGCGATGATTGAGTATGTGGAACGAGCGGGAAGCGCGCATGGTATTCAGATTATATGTGCCAAAGCGGAGACAAGTCCCGCAATCAATCAGGCAATCGTATATGTGAATGGTATGGGCGTATTAAAGAAGGAAGAACTTCTAAGAAGCTGTATGGGGAAACCGGGACAGGATATCGTGCTTTTAAAGTGGATTGCGCTGGAAGGAACATTGCGCGTGATGCGGGAAAAAGAAGAAGAATTGTCAAGACGGTTTATCCCGGCATTTTTGAATCCGATTCGACAGATGGAAGGAGAACTGTTCTCTGTCGATGAACTGCAGACTGCAAAAAAAGCGGGGGTATCAGCGATGCACCAGATTACCGAGGGCGGGATTCTGGCAGCTTTATGGGAGATGGCGGAAAGCTCCGGTGTGGGGATTGAGGTTGATTTGAAAAAGATGGCGATCAGACAGGAGACGGTGGAGATTTGTGAATATTTTCATCTGAATCCGTATCAGCTTACATCGGCGGGAAGGGTTTTGATCTTTGCAGAGGATGGCGAGAAGCTTGTAGAGAAATTCCAAAAAGAAGGGAGACAGGCGGTCGTTCTTGGAAGGACGACTGTAGATACTGCAAGAGTCATTTTGGGCGGCGAAGAGAAAAGATATCTTGACAGACCGGCGCCGGATGAATTATTAAAGATGTATGAGTCAAAGTAAGGAGAGTTTATGAGAACAACAATTTTAAAATATATCGAAAAGAACAGCCGTGTAGATTTGGGCGAGCTGGCAGTGTTACTTGGGACAGATGAGGTGACTGTGGCAAATGAGATTGCACAGATGGAAAAGGAAAAGATTATCTGCGGTTACCATACGTTGATCGACTGGGATAAAGTCGGAACGGAAAAAGTGACTGCACTGATTGAGGTGAAAGTGACTCCACAGAGAAATCAAGGATTTGACAGAATCGCAGAGCGTATCTACAATTATCCGGAAGTGAATGCAGTCTATCTGATTTCCGGAGGATATGATCTTCTGGTGACACTGGATGGAAAAACATTAAAAGAGGTGTCCCAGTTTGTATCGGAAAAGCTTTCTCCGGTTGAGGCTGTAATCAGCACGGCGACACATTTTATCCTGAAAAAATATAAGGATCATGGAACGATACTTGTGAAAAAAGCAGAATCAGAAAGGATGTTGGTGACACCGTAATGAGAAATCCATTATCACAGAAAGTGGTTGGCATTCAGCCGTCAGGAATTCGTAAATTTTTTGACGTGGTAAATGAAATGAAAGATGCGATTTCACTTGGAGTAGGAGAGCCGGACTTCGATACGCCTTGGCGTATTCGGGAGGAAGGAATCTATACATTGGAAAAAGGGCGCACATTTTATACATCGAATGCCGGTCTGAAAGAATTAAAAATAGAAATTTGTAAATACTTAGATAGAAAAGTGAATGTACAATATGATTACAATCATGAAGTGATCGTAACTGTAGGGGGAAGCGAAGGGATTGACATTGCACTGCGTGCCATGCTGGATCCGGGGGATGAGGTTCTCATTCCACAGCCAAGCTACGTTTCCTATCTGCCTTGCACAATTCTTGCAGACGGAGTTCCGGTCGTGATTCCGCTGCAGCATAAGAATGAATTTAAGCTCACAGCAGAGGAGCTTGAAGCCGCTATTACACCGAAGACAAAAATTCTTGTCATGCCGTTTCCAAATAACCCGACGGGTTCTATTATGACAAAAGAAGATTTGGAACCGATTGTGGAACTTGTGAAGAAGCATGATCTGTTCGTAATCTCGGATGAGATTTACTCAGAGCTCAGCTATAAAGGAGAGCATGTGTCAATCGCAAGTTTTGAGGGAATGAAAGAGCGCACGATTCTGATCAATGGATTTTCAAAGGGGTATGCGATGACCGGCTGGCGGCTTGGTTATGCGTGCGGTCCTGCGAACATCATCGAGCAGATGGTGAAGATTCATCAGTTTGCGATTATGTGTGCGCCGACAAACAGCCAGTATGCGGCGGTGGAGGCACTTCGCAACTGTGATGAAGAAGTAAAGGAGATGCGTGAGTCTTATAATCAGAGAAGACGCTTCCTTGTGCATGAATTCAAACGGATGAAGCTTGAATGCTTTGAGCCGTTTGGCGCATTCTATATTTTCCCAAATATCAAAGAGTTTGGGATGACGTCAGAAGAATTCGCGACAAGATTATTGGAAGAAGAAAAGGTGGCGGTCGTTCCGGGAACTGCGTTCGGAGACTGTGGTGAGGGATTCCTTCGTATTTCGTATGCATATTCTTTGGAAGACCTGAAAGAGGCGATTGGGCGTCTTGGCAGATTTATTGACCGACTGAGAAATGAAAGGTAATGTAAGATGTTGAATATTGTATTATTTGAGCCGGAGATTCCGGCAAATACCGGAAATATCGGGAGAACCTGTGTTGCTACAAACACACGTCTCCATCTGATCGAGCCACTAGGCTTCCGATTGAATGAAAAAGCGATCAAGCGTGCAGGAATGGATTATTGGGATGATCTGGACGTGACAACGTATATTGATTTTCAGGATTTTATGGAGAAAAATCCAGGAGCAAAAATTTATATGGCAACGACAAAAGCACCGAATGTATATACTGATGTGAATTATGAGCCGGACTGCTATATTATGTTTGGAAAAGAGAGCGCAGGGATTCCGGAGGAGATTTTGATACACCACAAGGAGGACAGTATCCGTATTCCTATGGTGGGAGATATCAGATCTTTGAATCTCGGGAATTCCGTGGCAATTGTATTATATGAAGCACTGAGACAAAATGGATTTCAGAATATGACAAAAGAGGGGCATTTACACCGTTTAGAGTGGGATTAAATCCCCTCTTTTGTTTTGAAATATATAAAAAATAATACAGACGACAGAAAACTATCTTTTTTGTGCAAAAATTAACAATAAAAAATAAAAAAATACGACAAATTGCTGGACGTAGATAGTTATATGTTGTAAGATTGAGGTGACACTATGAAATACAAAAAAAGTGTGTACAGGACATTTGCATTGATTACTCAGCTGGGAATCAGCATGATCGTTCCGATTCTGCTGTGTGTCTGGGTGGGCGGATGGCTGGAAGAAAAGTTCAAACTTCCGGTTACGATCCCTTTTATTATATTGGGAGTATTGGCAGGGATGCGTAATGTTTATCTGCTTGTAAGACATGCGAATGAAGACCTGGAAGAAAAGAAAGAGGAAGGCAAAGATGAAAAAAGATAATACATTGTTGGAATTGGTTACCGGAATTATTCTGGTAGGCGTGGCAGTGCAGATCGTCTGCCTGATTGCTTTTCCGAACGATTTGTATAATGCGATTGGATTGTGGAGTGGAGTGGCAATTGGAAGCGGAATGGCGATTCATATGAAGCACTCCATAGAAGATGCATTGGATCTTGGAGAGACAGGCGCGGTAAAACATGTCAGAATGACGTATGCACTGAGGATAACGGTAGTTTTGATTTTGATGGGATGCGTACTCTATTTTGATTTGGGAAATCCTCTTACTCTGCTTGCCGGACTGATTGCATTAAAAATATCGGCGTATTTACAGCCGTATATGCATAAACTATTTTTAAAATTAAAAAAATCTAAGTAAAGGAGGGGAATTATGTGGGAAATGGATTAGGGATAGTTGCTGCAAAAGAGGCTGACTTTATGATACACAGCCTTTTGAAGTTTGAACTGTTTGGGCAGGAGCTATACCTTACGACGACGCATGTCAGTATACTGCTCATATGTCTGGGACTGATTATACTTGCACTTATTGCAAGGGTAAAATTGCAGGATACTGACGGGAAGCCGGGAAGGTTTCAAAATGCAGTGGAATACGTTGTGGAGATGCTGGATGGCATGGTGAAAAGTGGCATGGGCAAAAAAGGGATTCCTTACCGAAACTATATAGGGACCTTGTTTTTGTTTATTTTGTTCAGTAATCTCTCGGGACTTTTGGGATTGAGACCACCGACAGCAGATTATGGAGTTACATTTCCGCTTGGTGTGATCACATTTTTCCTGATACAGTTTAACAATATCAGGTATAACAAAGTTGGAGCGTTCACCAACTTGTTCAAACCACTGCCGTTTTTATTCCCGATCAACCTGATTGGGGAGATTGCCGTTCCGTTTTCGTTGTCACTTCGTCTCTTCGGAAACGTCTTGTCAGGAACGGTTATCATGGCCTTGCTGTATGGTCTGCTTTCGCAGATTGCAATCATATGGCCAGGTTTTCTGCATGCCTACTTTGACGTCTTTTCAGGGGCAATTCAGACATACGTATTTTGTATGTTGACGATGGTATTTGTAAGTGATAAGATACCGGATTAATTTAAGAGTAAAATTAGAAGAAGATTTTTAGGAGGAATTTATTATGAGTCAAATTACAAACGAAGCATTAATTTTAGCTTGTTCAGCAATTGGAGCGGGGTTAGCGATGATCGCAGGTATCGGACCTGGTATCGGACAAGGTGTGGCAGCCGGACACGGTGCGGCAGCAGTAGGAAGAAATCCGGGAGCAAAATCTGATATTACATCTACAATGTTACTTGGACAGGCAGTTGCGGAGACGACAGGTCTTTACAGTCTGGTTATCGCATTGATTCTCTTGTTTGCAAACCCACTGTTAGGAAAGTTGTAAGAAAAATAAAAAAGAAAACGAGAAGGAAGGAGGCTGAACCTTGGATCGTTTATTTACACTCGACGCACAGTTTCTGTTTGATGCGGTTGTGCTTGGCTTGAGTATGCTGCTTTTATTTACGATTCTTTCGTATCTTCTGTTTAATCCGGTCAGGAGTCTGCTTGAAAAGCGCAGACAGCGTGTTCTGGATGATCAGGAGACTGCAAAGCGGGAAAAACAGGAGGCAATCGCATACAAAGAAGAGTATGACAGAAAGCTGAAAGAAGTAGATAAAGAAGCGCAGGAGATCTTAAGCGCTGCGCGCAAAAAAGCGATGCAGAATGAGGCAAAGATCGTTGCGGAGGCAAAAGAAGAGGCAGCCCGTATTATAGAGCATGCCAATGCCCAGATTGAGTTAGAGAAAAAACGGGCGTTGGATGATATGAAACAGGAAATGATTACCATTGCATCTATGATGGCAGGAAAAGTGGTAGCAGCTTCGATTGATACAAAAGTACAAGAAGGTCTTATTGATG
>ERZ791737.884-NODE-884-length-18660-cov-5.217576_pt1 | contig 18660 bp, 16 predicted proteins | sample MGYA00510042_ERZ791737 | MGnify/ENA primary metagenome ERZ791737 (study PRJEB30046, sample SAMN00791965) | human gut metagenome | study: EMG produced TPA metagenomics assembly of the A metagenome-wide association study of gut microbiota in type 2... | reverse complement strand
GAATGAACTTATAACTGAATCCTGTTTCCATTTACACAAAATTTTGGACAGTGTCTTTAAATAATCAATTAAGCTTTCCCTGCATATAAGATATTGCATAAGTTCCATACAGTTATTTTTACATATTCAAAATGTTTATATTTTTGTTCGAGACATCTTGCGATTTATATTAATTATTGAAAGAAAAGATCCCTTAACCTGTCGTCTCATTTGATAATCCATCATACGACTATTGTTATTTTGCTTTTCTACATTTGAATTATCTTTTTACTCCTTTCGTCAAATTTTCCGACTTTGGAGGAAAATCCTCCGACCGCGAGGGAGGGCAAGTCGGTTTTTGTCTGACAGAATACTTTCTGTCGGACAAAAACACAACTTGCTCTGTTCGTTTGAACAGAGAATCCACTTAAAGTGGATTGTGGCTCCATGCCCATTTATAGCTATAAAATAGAGTCATATTTGCCTGATGAAAAATGTAAATATCAGTTTGTTTGTGACAAACATGTATGCAGAGTTGAATATCGTGTGAATGGAGTGCCTGATATTTAGTCATTTGCCGAAATTTAAATATTCAATATTGAAAGTTTTTATGCTGTATTGTACTATGGCATCCTGATTTACAGATATTACATATCAATCTGTATCATATAATAGTATGTAGATTTTATAGTAAGGTTGTATGCGCTGCTTAATAAATGCCGTAATATATTGATAATCAGTGTGTATATAAAATAAATTCTGTTGTAATATTGCAATAGTGTAATACCCTGACAACGTAATAACATAACATTGCAATAACATAATAACACAACAACATAATGCCCTAATAACATAATATTGCAATAACACAATAACATAACAACATAATACCCTAATAACATAATAATGCAATAACATAGCACCTCTATATTATAATAGTGTCAGGACATAGTATTATGTCAATATAATGTCCTGACAACTTTAATAGTATGATGTAAAAACACAAAACCGTAGAACAGAATCAAATATGCACTAATAAATTTTGCCATGGGCAAGTTTACCATCTACAATCCCATCTTGCTCCTTACTATATTCATGTTGTCCTTCAGGTTCCTGTCCATGACTCTTGCATAATGTTGTGTCATTCTTGTGGAAGCATGTCCGAGCATGGCAGAGACCTCCTGTAATGGAACGTTGTTGGCCAGCGTGACGGTCGTAGCAAACGTATGTCGGGCTGCATGTGTGGTCAGATTCTTTTTGATGCCGCAGAAGTCCGCAATCTCCTTCAGGTAGCTGTTTGCCTTCTGATTGCAGACAACAGGAAGGCAAGTCCCTTGTTTAAGACATATCGGATGTGATTCGTATTTCTTAAGTATTGCCAATGGAACAGGAAGAAGTGGAACATTTGCTATGGAACTTGACTTTCTTCTTCTCTCCAGCTTTACACGTCCTTTTCTTATCCACCAGTCACCGTTATTGTCCTGCTCCAGATGTTCCGGTCTTAATGTGGATACATCAGCGAACGCCAGACCGGTGAAGCACGCAAACAAAAAGATGTCCTTGACAAGCTCCAGCCTCGGAATTTCAAATTCCCTGTTCATTATAGCCTGAAGCTCGTTGTTTGTCAGGAATACCGGATCAGTCTCGTCCTGTTCCATCTTATATCCGTAAAACGGGTCTTTCCGCATCCATTCTTTGGCTATTGCCATATTGGTGATTTTCTTCAGGCATTTCATGTAGCGGACTATTGTGTTGCGGCACAGTCCGGCTTCTGTCTTCAGGAAAACATCAAAAGCCTTGATGAAATCAGGGGAAAGTTCATGGAATGTAATATCATCCTTCTCATAAAAACGCGGCACAAACGTTTCAAGTTTTCTGAGCACATTCTTATAACGGTTGATGGTGACGGGAGAATAGTCTATGTCAACAACCTTTTCCATAGAGGAAATTTCTTCTTTGACTGTTCCAAGCAACGTCCGGACAGTCTCATCCTTTCCGAACACACGCTTTAATATTGTCTTTGGAGTTATCAGTGCCGATTCAAAGGTCAGTTCCTTGTGCTTTTCGTATGCGCGTGTAGTGAGGGCGGAAATATAGTTGTTCAATTCGATGGAAGCCCTGTCTTTTCCTTTACTGCATCCCTTGGCCGGATTCCAGTTCTTTAATGGAACGCTTCTCTGTATTCTTATTTCTTCATATTGCCCGTTTATGGTAATCCTCATTAGGATTGGAGCCTCGCCATTTTTCAGCAGTTTTGTTTTCAGAACGAAAAATAGAATGTTCATTGTTCCTTGTTTCATGATCATTTTCTTTTTGAAGTTGCACATTCGGTTATTTCGTCAATCCTGAATGGAGCGGATGGCTGGAGAGAAATGTTAAATTCGGTGGCTTTTATTATTGCCGGCTCTAAAAAACCACCGTTTTTTGTTTCTCTTACTATTATCCGCCTGTAGGTACAATCATATCATCGGATAAGAAAGCCTGTAGCAGACGTTGTATTTCATCCGTCATTCAGTAGGGTATGCAAATGTAGAATTTCATCCCTGAAAATGATTCACGCAAATCGTTGAGAATAAGTGAAGTATGGTACATATCGGTGGTTTTTTCATGGGACTCAAAAAAAAGCCACCGAATCAGCAATTTTTTATTGTACCAGATTGCATATTTTTGCGGATAGTACATAAAGAAAAAACCGCCGAAATAACTGTATTTCAGCGGTTTTCATGATTTTTCGTTTTGTAAAAGTGGTGCCACCAGGAATCGTAATCTAACGATAAGTGGCTGAATATCTTTGATGTATCTTTTAGCTAAAGAAGTAATCTCCCGCTATTGCTCCACCAAATTCTTGCAATATTTTGCAGTGTCTTGCGGAGTCGATTTCCTATTGCTCTACAAAGGTAATGCTTTATTTTGAAATACAAGCAGATGCCTTGTGTTTTTGCTCCACCTAAAGAAGTCTAATACATCTATCTCCCAGATTGTTCCAATTATAAATCACGTGATGATATGATTGAACGAATACTATTAGAATTTCATTGTATGTAATTTATAATATAGACACACTTTTTGAAACTGTATCTAATTAACACAATAAGGGCTATATTTTATTTATAGCCCTATTATTAGCACCTCCTGACGTTCTGCATTATTTCTGTTTAACGCAAATCCATGCTTTCCAAGGTAGCAGATATGTGTTGTTTGCTTATACTTGCGTATAATCTCTTCCAACTCCTGTATTGATGGATATCCTTCCGTAGTATAAGATAAAGCAATTATAGAACTCCTATGCTTGTATATCAATTCATCCAAATCTCTAATGTAATTGCTTCGTTTCTCAAATTCTATATTCTTGCCAAACCCAATTTCCAGATTCACTTTTCCTCTATCTATGTAATTAGGTATTTCAGAATAATACATTAAACCTTCTAGAAAATGATATCTGTTATGATAGGTTATAGTGCTACTTTCTCTTTTTGGGAAATACGGAGTATCTATGTACACTAAATCTGCATGCTTGCAACAATTTAAAGCTGAAGTATTAGTAATCTCAACATTTGGTAATGTTTCAAATTGAAAATCATTCAATTCTTTTGTAAACTTAAGGAATAAATCTTTGAATGATTGTTCCCACGTAACTTTATTACCAAAATTTGCTTTTACAAAATTTGTCCTTAGGTTTAAATTCTTACGATGAAACAAGTTAAATGGCCTCTTTATCATGCAACTCTGAAATAGAACATAGTATGCGCTTGCCTTCTTTTCATCTTCCAAATACTGAATATTCTGCACAACAATATCAATAATTTCATCTTCATCAGGTGTATAATACACTTGATTGAAATTGTCAGCTATGATACTTTTATATTTTCTTCCTTCTTCTCTTTGTAAAAGCGTTAATGCATCAGTTTCTGTGAATGAACCACGAGGTGAGCATAATAGAGCTTTCGCTATTTCACAATTGAAGGATAGAATATCATTATATATTATGCTTTTGCCATTTTGAGCCATATAATACGAAACAATACCAGTCCCTCCAAACAAATCCAATACAGAATTGAATTCTATTTGGTGAATAGTCAAGGCGGCCCATATCTTATCTAATAATCGACGTTTTGAACCATAATATCTAGTTACAGGCAAATTCATCGGATTATAGAATTTATTAATGTTTTCATTTTTTCATATTCTGGCTCAACAATACATCTTAATGATATATTATCAAACTTTGCTAATGGAATTACAAAATTATATGTGTAATGTTTTATATCTTCTCTCGCTTCATAACCATTTTTAGCGAAATACCAATAGCTTTCCCTTATTGTTTCATCGCAATAAGGGGATATAATAATGTACTCAAATGTCAAATCTGGATACGCGTCCAATAAAAAGGAATGAAATTTTTCTATTTTGCATATTGTATCATCAATATTAAACTTACTTAAAGTGGTTTTATTCTCGAAATAGACTATTTGATGATCATTCTTTTTAACAAGTGCATCTATTTCAATAAAATCATTTTTAGGATCTGAAGTATTCGAAAGATGCACATTTGTAGCATAATCGCATTCTAACTCTTTTAAAATTTGTGTAAAAACATTCTCAAAATACTTACTCATGAAATAATAACTATATTGAGGTAATAAAGCATATACCTTCTGCGATTCTTTTTCAATGCAGTTATTACAACGGGTTATTTTATGTTTGTCATTTTCTGCATGATTTACCCAATTAAGGAGATTATATTCACTGGAGTTTTTTTCATATTCATATACACCTAACAATGTCTGACTACTTGTAGTGTTAGGAATACCTGTGTAGAAACAAAAATTAGACAAGTATTCTAATCCACTAATGCTATATACTTCTTCAAATAAATGCATAAACTGCGAAGGAATGTTTTTTTCGTTCCCCTTTATGTATAGATTATGATGTAAAAATGATAATAGTTTACAAAAATCACTTTCTTTACATTTTTCAATAAATGGTTTAAGTTGCTTTATATTCGGTACAGCGGATGCTACGCTTTTTGCTGGCGAATATACTTCTTTCAACATACACCAAAAATAATTTACAGCATTCTGCTTAACAATGTAAGCATCTATATTGTTAAGAGGCAAAAAATAATCTCCTAATGTTAAACCGATATTCTCACCATTATTATGAGTTACCTCATTAAAATTGATAGTTGATATTTCACCTACAATAGATGTAAGATGTTTGTCAATCCAAATAGAAGAGTTATCAATAGGACTAATTCTAAATGAATCAAAATTAATCCATTCTTTAGGTATTAAAGTCGATTCTAAGACTTCTGTTCGCTCAATTTTAACAATCCTAGCATAGTTTGCATCTGTCAATAAAGAACATATGCTTTCTTTGTGTTTTTGCAAATTAGCATCTTTGATGACATCAAAGATGCGCTCTATGGGGTTATATCTCTTTATCCAATTTGATATCACTTTTTGAGCACTACTCTTATCAGCACCTTTTATTATAATCAAGTTTCTTTCACGGTATAATAAAAACACATTTGTATTGCTAAAATAATCAAAAGTTGAATACAAACCTTCTTCCAAAAAAGATACTATATCAAACAAGAACGAATCTTTTGTTGTAGATTCTGTTAATTGTTTAATTTCACATATTTCATCTATATTGAAAAGATCTGTAATACATTCATTAAAAGGTTGGCTATTTCGCCTCTCTATAAATATGTCAACAACAAGATGATATATAGAGGAAATCAGTTCCTCCATATTGATCTTGTATGTAAAACAAGTATAATTACTTTTACTAAGTAGTCTCATATTTATTCAAATACAAATTTAGTAGCTATACCAATCAACTCAAGTATATCTGCTTGTTTGTCAAAATTCCATTTATACATATTCAATAGAATGAATAGCTGAGCAGGATTATACTCAATAATTTGAATACTATTGTTTTCTAATGAGAAATCTGAATATGATAAAGACATTTCGTATGGTACAAAAATGACGAAGCTATGTATACCTTTGTTTTCTATAAAATCATCGATCCGACTTTGAATCTTCAAATTATCATTGAACAAGAAAAAGTATGCTTTCTTAGTAGATTCATCTATAAATGATTGATAGTCGCGTCTTAACAAATTCTTGTCAACATCGTTATAACCTAATGACTCAAGATAATATTTCAGAGGATCAAAAATAACTCGAGAAAGATTACTAAATGCCGATTGGGACTCCAGTTGTACTTTTGTCTCTTCATACAAATCATTTAAAGATTTGTCTGATTTTAAAACGTCTTCTATGGATCGCTCTTCTTTGAATTCTGTATTTCTTATTAATTCTGCTGCAAATTGTATAATTCTTCTATTATTTAGAAGTTTTTGATTTCTAGTAAGTTTTCCTACTATATCTAAAATTTTCTTATTATCTATTTCTATAGATAACAAATCAGATAAAAGTTTTATAAGTTCTGTAAATTCTGCATCCGTCTTTATTTTTTCAATCGTTATGATGTCTTTATTTAACCTTTCATATAATGGAGGGCATAACGCTTGAACATCGACACCGTTAGTTATAGCTAATATTAGGTAATGCCCATTGATTTTATTAAATAAGTCAAGTAATTCGCGATAGGATGTAAAAAAATGAGCCATTCGCTTGTTGGACTTATCATTAATTTTTTCAAGTTCGTCAATTGCAAATAACAAATAAACTCCTCGCGATGCAAGAATATTCATAAATAAAACAAAGACCTCTCGTCGATTAAAATCGGTTAATTTTTGCAATTGATACTTTGCAAAAGAACCTTTCGAATATAAACGCCCCGTGCCCAAGAATATTAGATTTCTAATATCATCTTCCGTTAAATCGACATCAAATAATTTCTCAGTGTATTCCTTTATCAAGGAAAAATCATCATTGAAATTATTAACGAGATTTGCAATGTTGAAGTCTGGATCGTCTTTTAAATAGACGATTTGATCTACCAATTCTGTTAAGCATGAAGCCTCCAAATGCTGCATTAAAAATGTGCATAAATCGATTTGTTCAGGATTTGCACGACAATACACCATTTTGATGTTTAAATCATCATGAATGTTAAAGTACAACTCTAAGTATTTAAGAATATTAGTTTTCCCATCACCATATTGTGCTTGTATGACAGTCGTTTCCATACGAGTGCCATCTATTTTTGACAATTTTTCACCAATATGTTCTTTAGCTTTTGTTTGTCCAATCACTAAATATGGGAGTTCTGGAACTTTACCTTCTGACCAATCGCGACGTATAGCATCAAGCCTTGGCTTTTCCACATTTTGTCTCCCCCATAAATCTATAAATTCTTTCATACTACTATGATATTTTAATTTTCAGCACTGGTGTTTCTCGTATATAAAAGCGTTTCTTTTGATCTATTGTTGATACAATATTTATAAAAAAGATATTATGATTCATTCGCTCTGTTTCATAAAACTCATTTATAAATATATTGAAACTTTTATAACTCATTTTCATATATGCAGACAAGTCGTATAAGTCAACATATCCATTTACACAATCTTGTCTCTTTAACAATGCTTTATAAGCAGAGAAAAAACTTTTCTTCTGTCTGTTTAACTTATTTTTAGTTTTTAATTCAGATTTGTATTCGCTGATATTACTAAGGATGTCTTGATATATTAACAGATATGATTTCTCCTCTTTTATAAGCCTTATCAAAGTTTTATTAACAAGTCCCTTACTTGATACTGCCGATAACAATTTAACCCAATGATTTCGTACATCATAATAATTTTGATGACTTCTATGAATGTAGTCAAAGTGTGGTATTGGATAATATCTCTGTAAAAAATCAAATACAATTTCATCTTCTTTTAATTCATACCTTAAGGATTCTTTTCGGAGTAAACATATTGACAAAAAGAAATGAGCGTCATAATGTAGCACTTGCCGCAAATACATTTTTCTATCTTTCTGCGAAATATTTGAAATCCTCTTATTACGAATTATTTGTTCCGTATTCCACACAAGACTATTACCATCATTATCCAAAAAATGAAGTTTATCAATGGCTAGATTCAAGTAGTAACTAGCAGCTTTATATGTCGAATATATTTGTTTTTCTATTCCTTCCCGTTTTTCTTTTGATAGAATTTCTTTTAAGTACGACGGTCGTTCATCTACTGCAATCATTGAAAATTCTAAATACACAGCATTAATAGCGTCTTGTGATGGTATCCCATTAGAATCTTTAGGAAATCCATTATATAACCATTCTAGCAGTATAAAATAAAAATCAACGATTGTATCTTTGTAATAAAAACAATTTTCCTTCTGCTTTTGACGTTTTACATAAAAGAGACATACCCATTTCACAATCCATAATGGTCTATGAAATGGTCTATGAAGGCTATGTAAAACATTATATGTCAATTTCTCAGTTTTCACTTTATATGTAATTATTTAGATGTATATTATTTTCAAGTACAATACACCTAATTTAGATACAAAGATAATGATATTTCTCTAATCTATTTTGAATTCTATTAAGAATTTGCATCTTTGCCAACTGAGGACATTCCTTAGGTTATCACTTAAAGCTTTCAGCATCTATCGTTAATAAAGCAAATTGTTTTAAGGAATTAGAATATGGGTAATATCGAAAAAGAGAAAACTAAACAATCTATAAATTTATTAAAGTCCTAAGTATTAGGACTCTGCCTTTATCTTCAAGAATCCCATAAGGAATGCTTCAGGAAAGATAAATTTCTTTTCTCCTAATGAAAATCTGACATAGATAAACTTCTCATTCTTATTGATTTTTACGATAGCTCCTTTACCGAACTTTTTGTGAACTACAGTACTGTCAATCGCTAATTTCTCAAGTTGTTTTTTGATATCACTATCCTCTTTCGTTGATTGCATAGATGGTGACTTCGCAGTAGTAAGCTCATTTACAGGGCGAGATTGTACAACTGGTACAGAATGAGGTTGTGAGGTCTTTGTTGTTCCTTGTTCAGTTTGTTTTTTATTGACTGTCTCTGTACCTTTTGAATAGGAATCAGAAGCTACCTGTTTCATTGAGGATTGCTGATTGTAGAAGAGTTTTTCATACTGTTCCTTGCGGATGGTAGTATCCCAGCCACCTACTTCGTCTGCTATATGCCTATTGATACCAGTATATGTCAGACTCGCATCTTCATAGCGTTTGAATTTGAAGATAGCGTCGTTCATCAGCGGTGCATTAAATACACCGAGTGAACATAGCATATTAAAGTCCTCGACACTTAAACCTGTAACTTTCTTGAACAGTCCTGGCTCTAACTGTGTAATGACATCTTTCAGGCACCTTTCACGATAGTCGGTCAAATACATAAACACGGGAATACGAGTAGCAAACTTTATCAGTTTCTCTTGAATCTGTTTGCGTTTACTCTTTATTTCCTTTTCCTCGTCAGAAATTTCCTTTTTCTCCTTTGGGATTGGATTGGGATTTTCTTTCTTTGCCTTTTTGACGGCCTCGGATTTATTGATGATGGTAGTAAGGTCATTGTTCAGGTTACGGAACCCTTCTATATTCATTAAGGCTTTCATGGCTTCAGGACTCGCAAGCAAACGTTTCAGTGTATCATTGTCTACATTTACAAGCAGGGCTGATTCCCACCGTTTTGCTAATAACGTAGCCGAAGTTCCTGCCAAAGCGATATCCAAGATGTCTTGTGCATCAACTTCTTTCATGCTGCTTCCATCATAAGCCAGCACAGGAAGAAATTTTATGAACTCACCGACTTTCGCCTCTGGGTTGGATTCATTGATATCCAGTCTGCAACTGTAATCGGATATTTGCCGTAACGCTCTGTCAAGGGCAAAGTCAAAGACATAGCATTCATTTTTCATTATGATACGTCTTCCATCCTCATCCTTTACTTCCCATGGACTTTGAACTCTAAATGCTGCCTGAAAATATGTTTCCGGACTTTTCAAATTTCGTAGCATGAATATCCCAGTCCAAGGCTTCACGGTAACACCTGTTGTCAGTTTGCCACAAGTCAGTGTTATTGTCTTTGTTGTAAGAGGATCCCCCATATTCGCTTGAACCGGATACAAAGCATCTAGACCTATACCAGCAGCAGTTCCAGCACATACTGTTACTTTGTAATCATGGTAAAATTTGTTTTGCCGTTGAGCAAGCAGATTTGCCATAGCAAAACAAGATGCGATATTAGGCAGAAACCAAATTGTGTGTGAAAGTACATTGAGCAATCGAGTATCACTAAATGGCATTGGAGGACGTTTATCCTGTCCTAACTTCATATCATCTATACTAGCCGGGAGGTATGAACCACGAATAAGATTCAGCCATTTCTGTACTTCGTTCTCATATTTGAATCTGGCATTTGCACCTTTGCCTTCTGCTGCGAAAAACACATTCAGGTCAAACTCATCAAACTCACCTTGCTTTGCTACTTCCTGTATTTCATCAGGCATACGGTAAGTAAGCATAACCATTCGAGGTAAAGACGTATATGGATTGTCACTACCTTTCCATTCAGTTTTGGCTCGCTGCTCATCAGAATAAGTCCAGTTAAAGATCTGTTCTTCTATAAATTCTCCGGTATTGATGGCTCTGAATGGTGTCCCTGAGAGAAACAGATAATATCGTGTTGAAATAGGAAGCCATGTTTCATTGATGGCATTGCTTGCTTCATCTTTCTGGTATTTTTCCGCATCAAAATCTATCTCATTTTCTTCATCCTCCTTTTCAAACAATTCCTTCGCTCTCTCTTTCCAGGCTCCGAAGTGATATTCGTCAAATATTACCAAATCCCAATTTGTCGAATGGATAAACTCATTTTTGGTTTTTATTCCTCCACTTTCGTTTGTGCCAAGCAAATCCTGAAACGAACCAAAAACGACAACGGGCTTTGATTTATCCGCACGATTAAACTCCTGGTCAATATTCAGATTATTGTTGCGTGCATCTTTATTGGATATGTACTGCCACCCTTCAAAGTCGATATGGTATATAAGATCTTCTCTCCAGGCTGATTCTACAGCTGGCTTGAACGTAAGGATTAAAATCCGCGACAAACCCATTTTCTTTGCCAGCTGATAACTGGCAAATGTTTTTCCGAAACGCATCTTGGCATTCCATAAGAACTTCGGTATGTGATTGGGGTCTTCTTTCAATGCCTGCTCAAAATAATTTTTTGTCTGTTCTACTGCACGAAGTTGCTCAGGACGCATTTTGAAATCTTGCGTTCTGTTTTCCTCATTCTCCGAGCCTGTGCGAAGAGATAAAACAGCTGCTTCTACATCAGATACTGAGCATTTGAACCATTCATCGGTTTTGTCAAGAGGATTCAGTCGATGACATCCTTTGCTTTCAAGAATCTTGTGTATATCCTTATCTGTAAAACATGAACCGTCATTAGCCATTGCAGACTTCACTAATACAATCTCATACTTGATTTTGCTTGTGTGGAGCTGCTCTTCAATACGTTCCTGGGCAGTGCGGTTGGTATACCCGATTTTCAAATATCCTTTGTGTGACTCTACTCCAGGCAATCTGTAGGCATATATTGTAGGAGTAACAGCAGGTCGTTGGGGAAAGTAGTTATGTTCCATAATATTACTACATTGGTCGTATCATTGATTCAATAAAGGCAATCTCTTCTTCAGTAAGTCCATACTTAGCATATAATTCTTCATCAGTCCAGGATTTAGAATAATCTTGAGCTGGAACAAATGCAAAAACGCCTTTAGATATATTTTGAGTATTCTTTATCAGAGACATCATAAATCTAAAGAACCTCGTGGTCATATATGAAATTAGGTTTTGACCTTCGACCTTGTTATTAACAAAATCTACAATCAAATACGTTTCTGTGCAGACTGTATTTACATCTGCATATAATGGAGTAGAAATAATGCTGTGGGGATATTCATCTCCACCAGGACTAGCTTTGGAAACCAACACTTTCTTTTTATCTTTCCAAGCAATATTTTTAGTTATATATCGTGATTCTATAAACACTTGTTTCTGGGAAGATTTACTTCTATCGCTTCGAAATAGAGTTATATTTGCTTTGCTTGATTTTGTCAATTCATATTTCTCAAAATTCGAAGGTATTCCAAATGGTAACCTTGATTGCACTCGATTATCCATTGTTTCTTCTTTAAAACTACGTACTTTATTTAAGATAGAGATAGCTTCATTGTACCTTATAAAAGTTGTTGAATTACCTTCAAGTAAAGGTCTTTCTATAAAAGATGTAACAATGTTACCTTTATGGTTGTAAATCAGACAATCCCCTTTTTGATTCCTATCCCATAAGAAATAACATACTCCGCCACGAATGTTAATTCCTGGGAAGCAATCAGATGTTTCTGGAAAATCATGAATAATGCGTAGATGTCTATCATTCAGCATTTCATCTCTAAAACTATCAAGTCCTTTACCCCCTGAGTACCATCTTGCGGGAATAATCATCGTCAGATACCGAGGATTAAGCTTAATGGCGTTTTTAACAAACTTATCATATATAGGAGTGGCACTACTGCCTTCTCCTCCTCCATCATTCATTTGATAAGGTGGATTACCTATAATCACATCAAATTTCATATTGAATACTTTGTGTACATCTAAGTTGTGGATAAATTGATAAGCGTGGGTTTCAAGTTCCGTTCCACGATCATATTCATTTTTCGAAGCCCCGCAATAGATACATTTACCATCTTTCCAAGTATGTCTAATACGTTGGAAGATTATATTTCCTTGAGGCTTTTCTTCAGGAAACTGATATACAGAAAACTCTCCACTCGGATATTTACTACAATAAACGCTTCGACGAGAAAGTAAACTCGTGAGTTCTGTAATAGCAATACCAAAGAGTTGCTTTGAAAATATGTGCTCTATACGTTTTTCAAGTTCAGGAATTTGTTTTTCAAGCCCTTTTATCAGTCTTTTGGCTATTTCCCGTAAAAACACACCGCTTTTGCAGCAAGGATCAAGGAATGTCGTATCGGGATTTTCAAACAACTCTTGCGGCAGCATATCAATAATCTTGTTAGCCAATTCCGGTGGGGTAAACACCTCATCATTGCTAAGATTTGCAATACAAGACAGCACATCAGGATTATATACATTTTGAAACAAACTATTCTCCATAATCCTGAACCTTTTTATAGTGAGTGATATATCTGCTTAAGAATATGCCGCCCTCTTCTTTTTGATCTTCTGCTAGGGCAAAGAGGTTTCCTTCACTATTATCGTTGTAAAGAAGAAGATCTGACATAGTATAGTCAGAGCGCTGCATCTGAGTACCACCGATCAGTGTCCATTCTGAAAAGACTATGGGGGCTGTAGTATCGTTGCCATCAGCATCGACACACATCAGTGTTAGCGCATTTCCGTTGATGATATTTCGGCTGATAATAAACTTAGCCGCTTGACGAGCTTCGTCCGAAGCCTCAGCTTTACAATGGTCGGTGTATTCTTCATTCCAAATAGAGAATAAGCGTTCACGACAAGCATATACATTGTCGTTCATTATATCTACACCGTACAAACTGCCTATGGCTACGATCGCTTGCTTTTCGTAGTCACGGGGGCTCTTCTTATATTTTCTTCTTAATTCTGCGAGTTTACGTCTGAGTATGGCAGAAAGAAAGTTCCCGTCACCACAAGCTGGTTCCAGAAATCGGGAATCCGGTCTCAAACATTCATTTTTTACAAGGTCCAACATTGCGTTAACCTCACGCTCTGCTGTGAATACTTCACCTCGTTGTGCAACTCTTTCTTTAGACTTTATTTGACTCATATTCCATCTTGCTGAGTCTCTCTATGTAAGAGGTAGTATGACAGATGGAATATCCTGGTTATCAACTGTTGTTTAAGTCTCAAAACTCGAATCTGATAAACAATTCTATGTTTTTGAACATTGTAATGTGCTTTTATTGGCTCTTAAATAATAATAGTTGCTATATTTTACGTAATTTCGCAACATATTATGTCTCTCTTACATAGAATGGAGTAGTTTTACTAAACACTTTATATCCCCTACAAATCCCTTAATATCTGTGCGTTGGCTTTGTCCACTACGGAGTTGTCCAATGAGGCCAAATAAATTTGTGTGGTCGCCTCGGAATCATGTCCCATTCCTTCACTGATAACCGAAATCGGAATGTTCTTGCCTTTGGCTGCGCTTGCCCATGAATGACGGGCACAGTACATACTCAGAGGAAAGGATATATCGGCCAGTCTGGCTATTTCTTTCAGGTTCCGGTTTATTCCGGACATGACATTCCTGTAATGCTTGTGCGTATCCTTAAAAGAGTATTTCAATACCGGCAAAAGATAAGGGTTAAGGCCGTCTTCCGGGTATTTGCCGACAATATCCTGCATACATTTTTCCCACCTGATAACCAGCTGCTGCCCGGTCTTTCGTCTACGATACGATAAAAATCCGTTCTGAAGATCTTTCTTTTTTAAGTGAGCCATATCTATGAACGACATGCCACGAGTATAGAAACTGAACAGGAACATGTCCCTTGCAAATTCCAGATTAGGCTGTAAGGACAGATCCAGATTCTTCATACGTTTGATGGCTGATAAGGGAACGGCACGCTTGACGGTCTTGTCCACTCCCGTATAGACATGTCTGAAAGGATTGCGCTGTTCCATCAGTTCCTTTTCCAGAGCACGGTTATATACCGCCCGAAGGATACGCATGTAGAATGAACTGGTATTCCGTACGACACCTTTCCCATGAAGGTAGGCTTCATAAAGCTGCATCAAATCCGAATCGATTTCGGACAGCAGAACATCCCTGTCCCCTCTGAACTGCATGAAACTTTTCAGAGTACAGGAATAATTTTCAGCCGTGCGTATCTTGCCCATCTGTTTTAGACGGGCTATGATGCCCTGCATGAAGTTGAAAAACGACTGTCCTTCTGTATTGCTTTGAAAAGAAGCTATAATATCATCTGCCGTATATCCGGTTTTCCGGTTATCCAGTTGTCGGATAATCATGTCCAGCCGCTTCAGGTCCCATTCCATGCGTTCCTGCAAGGAAAGGAGCAGATTGCTTCTCTCCGAACTACCGACAATGATGCAGATTCCAGCTTCATTCCATTCATCCGTAAATATCCGGTAATCCGTCTTTAGCTGACGGATTACACGGTTCTGGATAATCTGATAATAAATGGTACCTTCCTTTCCCTCTATGGTGGAAGGTCTGAATTTCACTTTAACACTGGCCATATCAATCGGATTCAGATTCTACCTGTAACTTAAGTTTCTCCTGCATCAGGCTGTCGGAAACAGCTTTCAGATCGTTTTCGTACCCGTCGGCCTGTTTTCTGACCCATTCGATGGCCTTCTCGTCACGATGGATGTCAAAAACCTTGTTCAGCCAGAGAATATCTTCCGGAGTACACCCGCCCCAGGAACGGATGGCGCGGAACTTCAGGGCGTCGTCTGCATATTGCCGGTTGGACTGCCAAAGTCTGATATTTCCCCATAAGGACAGGCTGCATACCACGCCCATTCCGACCAAAAGAGAAAATACTTTGCTTGACCTGACGTCAAAACTATGCCGGTGAATATGCCTTACGCATGTCGGGATCACTTCTTCTGCCTGTCTGCCAGTTGGTGTTCCGGTCTTCTGTTCCAGCTTCCCGTTTATCATCTCAATCTTATTCTTGATTTCTTCAAACAAAACATATACATTGTTTTTTTCCATACTTTACCATCTTATTTTACGTTGTTTTTTCTTTTTCTTCTTTCTCAAATAATCGTCCGGATAGCCTTCAGGTTGTTCCGGTTGCGGGTTCGGTGTGAACAGGCCTAAAGAACCGCTGTACAATTCATTGCCATGCGATTCTTGTTGCCATATCGGTTCACTTTGAACAACTAACTGTCTTTGGGTTTCCGAATGTGGCGGTGTCTTTAACGCGGCATCTATCTTGGAATAGCTGAATTGTCTGTCAATCTTGGAACCGCTGAAGGAATAACCGTTCATGATGAACACGATACCCTGTTTTTCATCCGAATTTCCCTTGTATTTGAACCGTACATCCACTCCCTTTTCGTTTAATCCGGCAATCAGCTCCTTCCAGTTATCAGATCTTCTGACTTCCGTTTTAAGCAGACTGTAAAGTTCATACTTTGTCTTGTCCGGTTCCCTTAAGCGTTCAGTCTTGACATGATCCTTGCCTTTTGCCATGTGAAGACCATATTTCAAGGTCAGTTCCTTGCAGATGCGTGCACTCCGTAACCGTTCGTTTTTATCGGATATGGTCCTGCCGTCATTATCTATCCGATTGTAGGCAATATGTATATGGGGATGCTCCTTGTCGAAATGTCTGGCTATAAAGAACTGTGTGTTCCTTATGTCCATCCGTCCCATGTATTCCAAAGCTATTTCTGCCATAATCCGGCTGGTCAGCCTGCTTTCATCCTCTTTGGAAAATCCCAGTGCAATGTGTCCGACCGGTCTGGATACTTTCGGATTCATTCCGGCCTGTGCTTCAAAAGCCTTTGTTATTGTGTCAACATCCTCAATAAATAAGCCGACATGTGCGATAATCCTGGCATTCTTTTTACTGTCAATGATATAGCCGATAACCTCACGGAATCCGCTTCCTTTTACAATCTTCGCAATCATAGCAGGATATGGTTCAGCAGTTCTTCGATTCTTGCCACCTGTACACGGCATTCCAGCTTTGCCGTATCGAACCCTCCGGCATTTGCCTTATGAGTCAGCTGGTTCAGATTGTTCGCCATACCGCATAGCTTACGGATATAGTCGGAATGTTCCGCCGTAAGTCTTTGCCGGACATATCCCTTACGGAAACATTCTCTCAGGTATTCGCTTGCCGATATGCCTGCGCTTCTTGCCCTGCTTTTCAGTGTATAGTAATCCGGTGTCGCCAGTTTCACGGTAACACGGTATTTCAGTTTGTCGGTCGTACTCTTGGGAGGACGGCCGCCCTTGTTGTTTTTTTCTGCATTCTGTTTCTTTTCCATCTGTTGACTTTGTATAAAATGAATGTACTGATTAGACCAGCGGGATGAACCTCTCACTACGTCCAGTAGTGGGAGCAAGCGGTTTCGGTCTGCCCGAAACACAAACTTGCTCTACTAAAAATCAGAGTCCCGCTATTTTGAGCGTCTCTGAATATGCTCCCTATAAATTGGGGAGAAATAATACCGTTGTCGGTATCATTTTATGGAGGGGACAGACCTGTTTTTCCGTTTCTGTTCATAATGAATTTTCTCATTTTGTTTGCCATGTTCCGATATATCTCGGAATGAATTCTCTGGCAAAAAAAGAATATAAGTTACCAATAGTCAAACAGTTGGTCGGGATGTGGCAACAATGTGGCCTGTTGCAGTTTGCATGAAGGGCAATCGGTGTGGAATGCGGCATTTCTCCTGTTTGATGAAACAATGAACCGGGGATTCAAACAGTTACTGATCTATTGACTTGAATATTTACTGACTTAATGTCGTATTGTCGTACTGTAGTAAATATTCATGTCTGTGAATCATTGAAGGAACGCTTCTTTGCTTCCTTATCTAATCAATGGTTTGGAAAAGTGATGAAGTAAGGTTACATGGAAATAAGTCGTTCCTTATCCATTGCTATGGACCTTTATTGAATCAGGTTCATAGATCTTTTATTCTGTAATTCATTATCAGATGGAGTCCCTGAATATAGGGATATTTGCAGAAAATGATATGAATGTGACCTCATAACTAGGATAATCAGCGCCACATGCTGCCAGTTAAGCGGAAACCATTGCCTTTCAGAATATATGGCTTTTCTTTGTCGCAAACAACGAAAAAAGAATAAACATCAATCAACAAAAAAGGAAACGATATGGAATTTGTAGGAATAGAAAAACAACTGTTTGAAGAATTGGTGCGTAAGTTTGAATACTTTGAGCATCGGGTCATGGAAATTTGCAACCGGGAAAATGACAGGACGCTGCACAAGTGGATGGATAATCAGGACGTATGCCGGTATCTGAACATCTCGCCCCGTACCCTGCAGACACTCCGTGATAACGGTACCCTGCCTTTTTCTCAAATCAATCACAAGATATTCTATAAGCCGGAAGATGTGCAGGGTATCGTCAAGAAAGTTGAGGACAGAAGAAAAGAGGCTCTTTACAGAGGACGTAACATATAACAGTTAAACAATAACCACTAAATCCATAATAACATGAGTGAACTGAGAACAGACAGCAGAGAATGGGTACACCGTATCATGGGAAGTCTTGACCGTATGTTAGTCGGGATTGAGAATCTGGCGGTCGGGAACCGTCCCGTGCTGGGCGGTGAACGCTATCTGACCGACAAGGAAGTGTCGGCACAATTGAAACTGAGCAGACGCACGCTTCAGGATTATCGTAATGAAGGGAGAATATCCTATTATCAGTTGGGAGGTAAAATCCTTTATCGGGAGAGTGATATTGAGAAAATGCTTCAGGAGAATTATCGGGAAGCATATATGAGTGGTAAATAAAAGATAAGCATAAAGGCTGTGTGCCGGTCTGGATGAACCGATGTCACACAGCCTTTATGCTTGTATGATGAACGATTATACATCTTCCGGCATGGGGATGACAATGATAGACTCATTGCACCGGATTCCGTAGAATACGTCACGAACCCGCCCCT
>ERZ791737.877-NODE-877-length-18767-cov-17.865915_pt1 | contig 18767 bp, 16 predicted proteins | sample MGYA00510042_ERZ791737 | MGnify/ENA primary metagenome ERZ791737 (study PRJEB30046, sample SAMN00791965) | human gut metagenome | study: EMG produced TPA metagenomics assembly of the A metagenome-wide association study of gut microbiota in type 2... | reverse complement strand
ATATCTTCTGAGTCAACCCAGTATTAATATCAAAATAAACCTGAGCAGCAGACTGGTTCTTCGTATCATGAGCTTTTCCTGCCAAATGAATAATAGCATCAAACTTAGGAAGATTCTGCAGCGGAAAAGAAGTGGGGTCAATATCTTTCCAAGAGAAAGTCTTTATCACACCTACCTTTTGGGGTGCAACAATATCCAAACCGTAAAGACGGTGATACTTCTTCAAGGCTACAACAAGATTGGAACCAACAAAACCATGGATTCCAGTAACAAATATATTCATGGAAAAAGATAATTGGATTTACAAATATTCAATATACTGTCAGCCATTTCTCTAATTATATTCTCTCTTGAATATTTCTTCTTAAAACTAACTCTTTCTTCAAAAGATAATTTATAATCTTTCATTTGACTCACAAAATCATCTACATCTGTAGGTTTAAAAAGAATATAATTAGACAGATTGTCTTTAACAAATTGTGCAGCATAGCCACCGACACCCGCTATAATAGGTTTATTGAATGCTCCATATTCAAACAGCTTCGAAGGTAATACTTTCCTAAAAGCATCCAAATCATTCAAATGTAAGAATAAGAATGTAGACTGCTTATAATATTCAAGAAGTTCTTTTCTGGATATCGGACTCAGCAACTCCACATTCGTGACTTGCAACTCTTCCAGTTTTAGCTTCAAGAGTTGTTTAGTCCCTCCGTCTCCAATCAAACGAAACAAATAATTATTTCCCAGTTGTTTGGCAGCTTGAGGAATCACCTTTTCCAATCCTTGCCCGCTACCCATATTCCCGGCATAAGTGATTATCCTAGGACGTTGTTCCCTTTCACCTCCATCAGTTTCCGCCGTCAAAAAGACATCATCTATCCCATTTGTAAAATAAGTATAAACCGGGCGTCTGTACTTACCAAAATATTCTTTAAACCCTTCCGACACCAGATTGATATGAGTGGCATTAGAAAATGTATATTTTTCTATCATCTTGGCAAATGTAATAACCGGAACCTGAAGAATTTTCCTATTTTTAAGTATATCCTTCATTGTATCTACGAAAATATCACGAATGTCCAAATAAAGAGGACAATTTTTTGAAGAGGCAATCTGTTTTCCCAAGAAGGCAGTGAAAAGCCGGGAGGAAGAGGCATATACCAAATCGAAATCCTCATGCTTTACCCTCTTCATCGCTTCACGATAATAAACGAAAAAAGACCTTGCCTGATCCAGCATACCACCTTTATGCTCCGGTATTGCAATTCTATCAATCACATAATTCTCTCCATATTCCTCTGCCTGACCGGAAATCTTGAATGTTTTATAACGGTTGGGCTGAGTGGTGATTACATGGACAAAGTCATTCACTCCCAACCGACTTCTTATTTCCTGAAACAAAGGCGTATTTCTGAAAGAACCGGCACAAAGATCCGGTTCAAAATAGAAGGATAAAAATAGCAGTCTCATCCGAATATTGTTTGCAACTTGTTTTTAAAGTATATTTTTACCCCGACGGAAGGTACTCTTTTGTTGAATTCTGGAGCATAATAAGTATCAAACAGTTCTATTGAATCTGCCCCTATAAATTTTACATGGTAATCAGAACCGATAATTTCTGCTTTCTCCAATTTTATCTTTTCAGATGGATGAAAGTGCAGATAAGCCACGGCTTCCGATGCAATGGTATCGCAAATATTATAACATCCGTCTTTCATCTCAAAAGAACGGATATGTTTTAGTTTTTTAGAAGAATATCCATCATGAACAGCAACCAGCCTGTCTGCTGTTTCCTCTAGAATTGTAACAAACGCTCTTCTGCCAACCCGATGTCCGGCCCACACCTCACTCGAATTGGAATTATCCACAACAACTGTATTATGAGCTGCTGTAGAGCGCTCATAAAAACGAATCTGATTCACTTCGTAAGTGGAAGTACCCGTATCAACTATCACCGAACGATTGTTCACATGCAACTCAAAATTGAAAGTATCCGCATGTGCATGTCCCGGCTGATAGTCAGGACCAACTTTCGCTACATCAATAACCGCCTCAAACTTCAGATTTACAAGTTTTCGGTATCCAGAATCTCTCAGTGTTGTTTTCCTATAGGACAATCCCAATCGGTCGGCATAGTCAAAAAGAGCTGCAGTTGTTGGAGCGATTTTGAATGCCGCATCATTGAATAAAGGGATATCACCGTTATTAAAAGTTATTGCACTAAGCCACCCAAGCATTCTGCAGCATTGCTTTTCAAATATCGGTAGAAGTTCCCGTGAAAAAGAAGGATTGCATTTCACCAAATTATAACAGTCGAGCACACGAAAAAGCATTATGCAATGGTACATCGGACTCAATTCAAAATTGGCACCATCTACTAAAGTTTGCTCTTCCAATTCCGGAATCAATATCCGTTTTGCTTGCTTGTAGAAGTCATTGCTACCAAAATAATAAGCTCCGAACAATAAGGCAAATCCATTCTCCAGCAAGTGATTTCCCATAAGGTGATACTCCAACTTATGCGTCAGCAACTCCAGTTGTTGAAATAGAATGACATCATATCTTTTATCCTTCAGTTTGTGTTTTATAAAGAAGCGTATCCAGTTGATACATCTGAGAGAAAGTGGATAAGACTCCAGACCAACAGAGCAAGAAAGCAGTTGATTCAAAAAATCATTTATCAATACTATCCCCTCTTCTTTTGAACAATTCCTTTGGTTCAGATATTCAAAATAATTCAGATTGTATGCCCATAGTCTTCCATAGACAAGCCAATTCCAATCTATCCCGAATGGGAACGGATGGGACAGATTCAAAAAAGAGAATACAGCACTGGAACAGATATAAGAATTGTCAAGAGGAATGGAATCTTCAAGACAAAGATCATTACTCGCGACTAACTGATATTCATTCCATATTATTTTGGCAGGAAGGAAACGTTTTAGAATCAGTTTCCCCCTATATAGAATTTGAATCGGCTTAAGATAGCGTATCGTTCTATAAAAAGTGATTATTCCACTTCCACCCATCTGTTTTCTCTCAGACTTTCAATACAGGCAAATGAGGCCCTAGTCGTATTAATTATACTCTCAAAGGGGATCAATGATTCGCCCCCATTCATGATACGATCATTCAACAATGCAAATTGGCGTTTGTGTCCTTTATCCATTCTTGAAGTCATGGAGGAAAAACCTTTTATTCCATAACCCGTAAGTTTTCTCCAATTGTCCAATATCAAGATACGTTCCTGAGCAAACACTTCCACACGTTCTTTGGAATAAGCCTTGCTGCCGTTTGCGAAATAATTGATGACAGCGTTGGAACCGTTTTCATAACGCAACAATATGCTGGCATTATCTGTATTCTCCTGCGGATTCTGTCCAAAAGCATTCATACATACAGATACGACCCTACTATTGGCCAGATAAGAACACAAATCAATGAAATGGCAGGCTTCTCCAATGATACGTCCTCCACCAACCTCCAGATCATGCACCCAAACCTCGGTAGGAATAAATCCCGCATTCATGGTTGCCACTATATTCTTTGGACCTTCCCCCATCAGCTGCTTCATCTTGACAGCAAATGGAGAGAAGCGCCGATTGAATCCAACAGTCAAAGTTACTCCTTTAGGAGCATTTTCATAAGCCTCCATAATCTCACCCAATTGCCGCTCATTCAGACATAACGGCTTTTCCACAAATACATGCTTTCCTGCTTTGAGTGCTTCCAGAACCATAGGAGCATGTAGATTGTGTCGGGTGGTAATCAAGACCATATCCACAGATTCATCTTTCAGAATCTCTTTATAGTCAGAAGTTGCATTAGCAGCACCCGCCTTCTTAGCCAATATTTTTGCAGAGAGTCCTTGAGCACTAGCTATATATTTTATGCAAGCCTTTGCTTTCATTAGGGCAGGAAGGACTGTTGCCGATGTAAAATTACCGGCACCAATAATACCTATCTGACCATTCGAACCGCTAAAAGTATTGGCATTTACAGCAACTACAGTTTCCACTCTCGAATCTGCAGGAAATTTTAGAATAGAAGCAATAGATCCTTGCTTACGCATATCACCATATATTTTCAAGTAGTCATCCAATACAACCTCTTCTGTTATAAGTGACTTTACATCCAATGCACCCGATGAAAGGGTCTGAAGAATGGTCTCAAAGTTGCGCTTCTCCGTCCAACGGACAAAAGGCAATGGATAATCCTGACCCTTATTCTCATAATTCTCATCATAACGCCCCGGACCATACGAACAAGAAACCTGAAAAGACAATTCCTTTTTATAGAAATCATCCCTACGCATATCCAGCCCAATAACACCTACGAGAACAATACGTCCTCGTTTTCTTGACATTTCGCAAGCCTGATGAATTACATCATTACTCTTGGTAGAAGCTGTGATCAGTACCCCGTCAGCCCCGATGGATTCAGTCAACCCTTCTACAAACTTGACCGAATCTACACCTTCTCTCGGATTGATGGCTATAATCCCTTTTTGTTTTGCTAGATCAACTTTCTGCCTATCATAATCCACACCTATTACCCGACAACCGTTGGCTTTCAACAGTTCCGCAGCAACCAAACCAATCAATCCCAAACCAATTACAACAATAGTTTCTCCTAACTGTGGATTAAGCAAGCGGATACCCTGCAAACCTATAGAACCTATCACAGTGAATGAAGCTTCCTCATCCGATACATTATCGGGTATCTTGGCTACTAAATTCTTAGGAATACATACAAATTCAGCATGATTCCCATTCGAAGCAACACGGTCGCCTACTACAAGGTCAGTAACTCCCTTACCAACTGCAACCACCCTTCCCACATTACAGTACCCCAAAGGCAAAGGTTGTCCCAACTTATTAAATACAGCTGCAAGTGTAGGCTGCAAGCCATCTGTTTTTATCTTGTCAAGTACCTGCTTTACTTTATCCGGCTGTTGCCGAGCCTTGTCTATCAGGTTTGCTTTTCCAAATTCAACCAACATGCGTTCTGTTCCTAAAGAAACCAAAGTACATGTTGTTCGGATTAATACAGAACCAAATTTGACTTGGGGAACCGGAACTTCTTCTAATATGGTTTGACCTGATTTAATATCTTGAATAATCTGTTTCATAACTATAGATTAAAGTAAAGATAATATTATATTTTCCCATTTCTCGAATTCTGCAACATAACAATATTTGTTATCGACCAAATCGTAAGAATATCCCTCAAATCCAAAAGGCGTACTAAGGAAGGGAACACCAGCCTCTATATACGATATTAGCTTAAGTTTTACACCTCCCCCTAAAATATCCGGATTAATATATAAAGCTTCACCTGATAATGGTATATCTGTCCCTATATAATACCCATGACCATAAATATGCATAGAGGGATCATCAAATTCCGATGTTCCTTTTCCCCATAAATGAAACTCAATATCCAACCTCCTCTTGTGGATTCTATAAAAGATTTCTTTTATAAAGTATCGTAATGAAGCTTTTTTATGAGTACTAACTCCTCCATACCATACTATTTTCTTTTTATAAAGTATAGATCCCCGATTAGCATATGCTATATTCATATTAGGCATGAATGCCCATACAACAGCATCCTTTCTACCCGTCATTAATGAATAAAAAGTACGATCTTCTTCTGATAAGAAAATTTTTTCCGCATTGTCATCTTTAAAAATTTCACTCTCTAATTTATAAAAACAATTCAAATTTACATTGAATTTCCAATCAGATTTTAAATTTAACAAACGCTTCCTATCTCTAATTCTAGCATAACAATTATGAAATCGGACTTTTATATATTTATCAGGAAAAAGTTCTCGAATAGCTCTATAAAATATCACTTCATCACAATATATCACATCAAATTCAAAACTCCTTAAAAAAAGTAACTGTTCTTTTTTTATTTCAAGGCTAGGTCTCTTAAAACATAAATTTAGAAAACGTTTTAAAGATTTATATGAAGGCTTCTTTATGATAATATCAGAAGAATGAAAATATGGAATGTCATTCTGATTTGTGTACCAAACCACTAAATCATCTTCATTTGGAAGGAGCATTTTATATGCAAAATCAACAGCTATTCCATACCCGCTATTTAGTCTTGCACATTCGGGAAATAAATACAAATTCATAATTGCAACAGTTTTTGTACCCTCTTCTTACCCGCTTCAAACGAGAAAACGTTTAAATAATCTCTACAAACAGTTAAGGGTTTAACTGAAGTATCCAGCAAATCCTTCAAAGCCAATAAAAAATCCTTTTCAGAAGAATATACTTTAAAATAGTTCTTTCCCAAAAACAGATTATATCCTTTTGCTGAAACACTATGTACTATCACAGGAACCCCATTCCTCAATGCGTCCATAACCCTTAATTTCAATCCTCCTCCAAGTCTTGTTGGACAAATATAAAGTTGTGCTTGTTGAATAATACAATTCATATCCGACGGATTTTCCACTAATTCTACGCCTGCCATTTCTCTACATATTTTTTTTATCTTATTACTTGGATTACGTCCAGCTATAATAATATTATACTCAGGAAAATTACGAATTACCAATGGATATAATTCGCATAAAAAATAAATAATGCCATCTTTTGTTTGGTAATCACATAAACTCCCTGTTATAACAATTTTTTTTGCACGTGAAACTGATGGTATAGAAATAAGTTCCTTTCCTCTATATTCAAAGCATCCAATATACTCTATTTTTACAGAATCCGATAAATCATATATTTTCCTAAATTCACGTTGATCATCTTCGCTTATTGTCAAATTTAAAGAACTATTTAGCAACGCTTTTTTTTCATTTTTATTTATATAAAAAGCAGAAATACCATACAAGGATTCAATTGTTTTAGAATCAAGATGAAAATGTCTTTCTACATTATGATGAAGAGTTATAATACGAACGCCTTTATCATGTAGAAATTCCGCTATATCCCCTAAAATCCCCCCATTCAAAACTACCGTATCAAATGTCCCCAAAGGTAACGAATGCCAATAATCGGCAAAGAAAGAAGAAAAACGATGTAAATGTCCAGTAAAAGGGAAAAATATCTTATTCAAATAAGATCTATCAGGAACTTTAACGAAACTAATATTATCCTTATATGATTTTGGTATTTTACAACAATCAGCCAACATTAGAGTCACATGGCTTGACAAATCAATAAAAGCATCTAAATATGCTCTAGTAGCAAATGCCCCTCCTCCTATCTGAAAAGGGTCCACTCTTGTTATAAACAATAACTTCATAAATATTTTAATATGCCTCTACAGGAAGTTCTTTATTAAAAATTGATTTATATGGAATATAAAGCTCTTTTCTAATTTCAATACCGCTATATAAGCGTCCTAAAGAAACAAATGTAACGAAAAAGAAAATTATTAATTTATTTTTTACATTTTTTTGAAAATAGAGTAAATATGCAAATAGAAAGATATCAAATAAATCAAAATACAAACAAACTCTAGCTAGCTGCTCCGATAAAGGAGCCAATAATATATATAAAAAAACGCCATACATATACACATTAAAAAATCCTCTCACCAAAGGATTTTTGTCCAAGACAGGGCACATGTAGAAAAAATATAAAAAAATGATTACGGTTCTTTTTATTATTCCTCTTATCAAAATAACTTGATGTGATAATTCTACACCGTAGTCTTCCCCCGAAGAAGTTAAATTTATATAATTATTAATCTTATAACCTATTAATCCCCCAATATTACCAAAAAATGAAGATAATAAAGTTTCTAACATAAACGAGAAAACAATAATTATTGCCAAGCCCAATATATAATATCGGAAATTGACTTTCACTTTCCAAAGAAAAACAACTGGTAAAAAGAAAATTGCTGTTCTATGCACGCAAAATGCTAAAACAAGAAAAAGTATAAATTTTTTATTTTCAGATGAAATTATATATTTTACTGCATACATAAGTATAGCCATCGCAATATGTTGACGAATAAAAAAAATCCCCCCTTTTGTTACTGCAAAAAAACATAGTAGACTAAATAATGGATAAACAGAATATTTTTTTATTATTTTACTTATACACAAATAAAAAATCAAAGCTTGTATGCATAATAAAGCTGTATAATTCTCAAATATTACATGGACAATATAGTTTAATAGTACAAATCCCCACTCAAAATTATTAGAGAAATCCAATTTTTGAATAGAAGAAAAGTAATCATAATATGCCTCCCAGTCAGTCCCTCGTTCCCATCGTAAGGTAGCTAGAGCAAATAAAATAAGAAAGAATACAAAATATGATTTATGAGTAAAATTCCCAAAACGTTTATCAAAGATCTCACAAAAAGAAGTAAAACAGATAATCGCAAATAGAAAATATAGCATTAGATATTAGTGGATTAAATATATCTTAGTTTCACACGAATGTAATCCATCCCCCAAAAACATGATCTCATTTGTTTCAAATGATTCAATTCAACGCATTTACAATTCTTCTACAAGCTAAACCATCTCCATAAGGATTTATAGCCTTACTCATCCTCTCGTAAACAACCGCATCGTCAAGCAATAGGCTTACTTCGTCTACAATCTTATCATAATCTGTGCCTACAAGTTTTACAGTACCTGCACTCAATGCTTCTGGTCTTTCTGTGGTATTGCGCATCACAAGTACAGGTTTTCCCAATCCAGGCGCCTCCTCTTGAATGCCACCGCTATCGGTAAGTATAATTGATGATTTCTCCATCAAACATACAAAGCACAGATACTCAAGAGGTTCAACAAAGAAGATATTTCTCAGTCCTTTAAGATTCTCTCCAAATACGTCATAAATAGGCTTACGTACGTTAGGATTGAGATGCATTGGAAAAACAAAATCTACATTCGGATATTTCTCTGTCAAATATTTGACAGCAGAACACATGTAGATAAAACCTTCGCCAAAGTTTTCACGGCGGTGCCCTGTAATAAGAACCAACTTTTTACCGTCTGACAAACGTTCAATATCATATCCTGCTTTAAGAAATGTATCTTTCAGCACATTATTCAAAGCAATATCATTCTTTATCTTATTCACTACCCAAAAAAGTGCATCAATCACCGTATTCCCTGTAACTGTAATTTTGGCTTCATCAATGTTTTCTTGAAGAAGATTCTCGCGACTAAGGGGAGTTGGAGCAAAATTAAAAGTAGCAATACGACTGGTTATCTGGCGGTTCATTTCCTCAGGCCAAGGATTATAAATATTATGAGTACGAAGACCAGCTTCCACATGTCCCACTGGAATCTGCTGATAGAAAGCAGCCAAAGCCGCTGCAGTAGAGGTTGTGGTATCACCATGAACCAAAACAATATCTGGACGTGCCTCTTTCAAGACTTCACGCATACCGGTCAAAACACGAGCAGTTACATCATACAAATCTTGTCCCTGCTTCATGATATTCAAATCATAATCGGGAGTGATCTCAAAGAGATGCAATACTTGGTCAAGCATTTCACGATGTTGACCAGTAACGCATACTATGGTCTCGAACTTCTCCGGATACTTCTGAAATTCTTTCACCAGAGGAGCCATCTTTATGGCCTCGGGACGTGTCCCGAAGACCAGCATTATTTTTCTCATGTTATAAAACTAATTGATTATTTCTTGTAGATGCCACAGAAGTCAAGAATGACTTTCCCGTCATCATAAGGAAGAGACTTAAAAGGAGTATGAGCCACCAGGAATACTACAATGTCAGCCTTTGCATAAGCTTCCTTATAGTCTGTAAGCTTAAAGACATTATGCTCCTGAACATTGGGTTCTACAACCAGAATATCTGCATTATTGCAACTTTGCATTACTTTAGTAGTAATGTATTTGGCAGGAGCCTCACGCAAATCATCAATATCTGGTTTAAAAGCAAGTCCCATCATGGCAATTGCAGGTTGGCGATGGTGCTCCAACTCAAACTTGAGCATAGCATTCTGGACTTTCTCCACACACCAGAAGGCTTTATAGTTATTAATTTCACGAGCTGTGGAGATAATCTTAGACTCCATCGGAAAATTTGCCGTAATAAAGTAAGGATCTACAGCTATGCAATGTCCACCTACACCACATCCCGGCTGAAGGATATTCACACGTGGATGCTTGTTGGCTAAACTTATCAGTTCCCAAATATTGATACCGGCCTTGTCACAAATCAGAGATAATTCGTTTGCAAAGGCTATCTGTACGTCACGCGAAGAATTCTCTGTCAGTTTGCACATCTCAGCCGTCTTACAATTGGTACGATGAAGCCTTCCCTTTACAAAACGACTATAAAATTCAATAGCCTTATCTGTTGAAGCGTCATTCATTCCACCGATTACACGGTCATTATGAACAAGCTCATAAATGACATTACCGGGAAGAACACGCTCAGGGCAATAAGCTATAAAAATATTGTCTTTCAATTCCGGACGTAAATCAAAAATCAATTCTGCCATCTTATCAGTAGTGCCTACTGGGGATGTAGACTCTATAACGTACAAATCACCTTCTTTCAGCAAAGGAATAACGGCACGAGTTGCAGCTTCCACATAAGATATATCAGGTTCATGATTCCCTTTGAAAGGAGTAGGAACAACCATAAAATAAGCATCGCTTATTTCAGGAGTGGTAGAAGCTTTCAGTTGACTGAAAGAAATAACTTCTTGAAGAAGTTCCTGCATACCTGGTTCAATAATGTGCAATTGACCTTGATTGGTCATTGCGACCACCTTAGGATTAATGTCAACTCCGGTTACTTGAATACCATGTTTAGCAGCAATAATAGCTGTGGGTAAGCCAATATACCCCAAGCCCATAAAACAAGCTTTCATCTTTTTATATTAAATATTTAATGATTTAGTATTTCATATGGGGTAGTCATCCAATTTTATAGACTGATATTTAGAGAATTATCCATATTAATCCAACGCCAATTTTAGCGAACTACACATATCGCGCATCATAAACCTATATTTTTGATAATATGTATCCGCAAATTTCTTTGCTTTCTCCACATCGAAATCTAGTATTTTCTGCATGACATAATCCGGAACAGGTGGGGTAGATAAACGATTGATACATGAACTTCGATTTTCCATATAATCAGCTTCAGACAGTATATGGTATATCTTACTTGTTTTTTCATTAGATAGCAATCCACCACGCACGTACCGTGTTCCATAATTATCAAAACTAAAAAACGGTACAGCATTATGAAGAGCGATTACAATCGGATGCATATTATGACCAATATATCCTTTTGAGTATTTAATCAAATAATACCATTCTAACGGAGATAAAGGAAGATCTATTTTCTTTTTGAGTTTATTCTCAAATTTTAATCCGTTTGTAAAAGGCATCGCCACACAGCACAAACCCTTCTCGGCTGCCAATTTTTCTATATGCTCTAACCAGCCGATAGATACTGTACGTGAATCATGAAAACTAAATAGTAAATAATCTTCCGGTAAATCGAATTTCCGAATAATAAAATCTTTATCTAAACTGATATTCATACACACATTATGATTAAATCCAAAAACAGGATCTGGAGTAATAGGAGGATTAATAGCATTTCGGGTCAAAGAACTAAACATCTTTTGTGTCCATACATCTCTTACTGAAACATATTTATAAGATTCAATAGCACCGGATATTTTTTTTCGGGTTTTCTCACCAATCAAATTGAAGGCTGTGTCTTGAGATGACGCTGATATAACAGCTATAGGAATTGGTTTCTTTAAATAATCATTAAATGTTCCCCAAAAAGGATTGGGGAATTTCCTATCTTCTGTCAACTTATTTACAGAAAACAATGTGAGTGTCGGAAATGAAATCCTAGAAATAAAAGGATGACATTGAGCAACTGCATCACTTCCAATAATTACAGCCTGTATACCTTCCATCATTATAACATTTGCTACATCCTCTGCTGTTCTGCAAAGAGAAGTCAAATGATAATACTCTTTTTGAAACTGCAAATGCATCTTATATTGGCATTTTGGAGTCACGTCTCTATAATATTCTTCTAAATCTATAGGCACCCAATTTATAACTAGGACAGATTCAAATTCTTTTTTTAAATATTCTACAGTAGACAATAACTGTAGATTTGCACCAAAATTGCATGCTGCATGATATGCTAATAGTCCAATTTTCATAAAATAATAAGTTGAATATATTAGTTTACAATAGTTTCTTCGTACAATATATCAATTTTCTCAAAACAGCATTGATTATCGAAATAATTCGATTCGGCATATAAATAAGAAATAAAAGAACTTTCAAAGGAATAGATTGCCTTGTTGTATATTTCCACATGATTTTCGTTATATCGTTTTTTTTAGCATCAGCATAAAAATATGGAGTTAATAGATTTTTCTTGGGCCGAACAGTAATATGTCCTCCTCTGATATAACCCGCATTTTTTATGTCAACAAAATCAGCTTTAACCTCTTCAAAAAAAATGTCTGCCTTTTTATTATTCAGCAATAAATAGGAGCGACCATATTTTAACCTCTCAGTATTACCTATATTCTTATTATAATAAGCCCAATCATCACCTAAAGTAAATTCCCCTACTCTTGGAATTTTGCAGAATTGACAATGACGACACGATGGACGTTGTATAAGGTTAGAATGAAACAACTGGTTAAACCAGTCTTTATCATAAGACAATGTGTCTATTTCACCATCTGCATATTTCGTAGTAAATATGACAGGAGCCCATTGAGAAGAATCCCTATAATAAGCAACAATTCGTTTTTTCTTCAGCTCTTCTACCTCTTTAATAAACCTCCGAAAAACCATCTTTGAAGGAATCCCATGACATATCAAATCGCAAGTAATAAGATTTGCATATTCTTTACGAAGAAAGTTTTTCAAACCTGCAACTTGGCAGGGAGTACCTACAAAAAGTACCAACTGATTATTATGAAGGATTTTTTCTATTTTCCGAAAAGTAAAGCCAATATCACTCTGAAAATATTTTGATCGTCTCAATGCATCAAGTTCTTCAAGGCACGAAGCTTCATCATGCCATACATGCTCTAGTCCGTTAGACTTAGCTCCAAAAACAACGCCACCTCTACTTATAATATAATTAGCAAATACTGAAAAAACGCCACCAGAGGATGATTTAAGACAGATATCATAAGAAGCATTAAGGGAATATGATTGTACTTTATAATCCTTTTCAAAACTATATGGCCTAACTGTTGGACAAATTCGATAACATAAACCACAATTAATACATTTATCTTCCTCAATAATTGGATAAGAGAATCCTTTGTCATCTTCTTTTAATATTATACAATTTTGAGGACAAATGTTTTGGCACGCATAGCATCCCGTACAATCATTATGAGAAATTGAACGAACATTCATCTGCACCATTGCACATTAGTTTTTTTCATTTCAGCAGGATTCCCCGCAAAAAGTGTATTTGCAGGCACATCTTTTGTCACAACAGCACCGGCTGCTATTACAGCATTGTCTCCAATAGTAACTCCTTTTAGAATGATTGCTCCTGTTCCTATCCATACATTGTTACCTATACAAATAGGTTTTGCATTCTCTAATTCTTTTCCATCAACAATCAAATGATGAATATCTGAATCTCGAATAATTACATTTTGAGCAATGGTGATATTTTCACCAATAGTAATTTCTTTGGAGCATACAATAGTCGTATTTCGATTAATAAAACCGGATTTAATTTTTAGAACAGCATATTCCATTACAACTATTGTAGAACCAGAATGCGCTGCAAAATCTGTTATTTCAACTCTCCCATTTGATTTGACTAAAAAAGTAGTAGGTTGTGAGAATCCCCATCCTGACCAAACTTTTCCGACCTCAACTTTTCCTACAAATTTATACGAGGCTCCACTTCTCAAAACAAATCTCGTATGCCTATAAATTCTTATATAGGCTTTATTTTTTAAACTGTAATAAATAGATTTCAGAATATTCATAAATATGGCTTTATAATTTCCGCCCATTTTATATACCCCCTGCCAGAAAGATGTACATGGTCACCACAATCATAAACAGGATCTAATGAATCATCATATTGAAAGACTGAATAGACATCAATATATTGATGATTATATAGCAAACACATTTCCTTCAATTTATTATTTATATATTTAATATCATTAGATAAAGAGAGCTTACTTGGAAATATATTCGATAGATAAACTTTAATTCCCATATCCCGTGCATCTCTCAATATCAAGTTATAGTAATACAATATTGTATCATTAGGCTCAGAATTATGAAGATCATTAATTCCTACTTCCATAAAAATAGCCTTAGGCTTCCGATCAAATGCGATATGCCGACGATAATACACTCCACGAGTATCGTCTCCACCTATCCCCATATTAATAAGTCTCAAAGAATCTCCGGGGCTTAAATACTCATTGATTAAGAACTCATTAATTAAAGAATGTCCCAAGAATATAATTTCTTTTTTTCCCTCAACTATTGGAGGTATAGACTTAAAAACTGAACATTTTCTATTATAAGCTCCTGCAATAACCTTCTTACCTGTATTATTACAACTAACAGAACAGAATAAGATAAACATTAATATAAGACAAAAACGTATAGAACTCATATGTGTAACATCTATTTCATAAGTTGTTTAACTAGATTACCTATCTTTTTCGACTGTTCGATATACTGAGGAACTACCTTTTTAAGTTGGTTTCTAATTTCATCTTCATGTTGCATAATCCATTCAAAACATTTCCAAAGATCTGTTTTGTTCTGCAAGTTCTTTATTGAAATAACATATTTTTCTACTTCCCCAAATAAATCTTTTGCAATACCTTTTGATTTTACTGAATACCCCAAAACGAGAGTCGGAATATATGTTGAGTAAGCAGCAATTGATGCATGAGTACGAGCCGTTACTAAAAATTTAAGATGGGAGATTATATATTTTATTTCAGGAGCAGATAAATCTTCATTATCCAGCAAATAAACCCGATCATTATCTACATATTTTTCATATAAAACTTTCAGAACTGATAAATCTGCATTTTTCATAACATGTGGCAACAAAAGAATCCCCATTTCTGTTTTTGCCAAGATAGTATCAATTAAATAATAATAATTGGCTAGTGCAATCTCCTTAGCGTTTGGAGCATACACATTACGTACTATCAGATTACTCAAATTTATCCCTACACAGTCTCTTTTTATTAAAATAGAAGGAAGTTCAGTTTTCTTCGACTCCATTATAAATGCTGGATCAGGACAATAAAAGGCTTTATCACCCGCATAAAGTTGCGACAAATTGCTCAAAGTTTCTGTTTCCCTGATTGTCATAAGGTCAAACCGCTCTATTTCCCTTATAAAATCAGTTGTTACAGATTCTTTATTAAGAGAACAATTATAAAGTAACATTTTGACTTTAGAATGGCGTCTTATCCAATCATGGATTTTATATAGGCTCAAATAACCTCTACCATATTCCACATCATAATTATCTGCACCCATCTCAATAAAGATATCCTGTTTTTTCACTGCTCTATATAGTGGAGAATAATTAAGTGTAAAGGATAGATCCTCCAATCTCAATATTTTAAGACCTTTCAATAAACATCTGATAATTAGCCCTATTTTAGGAAGACTACTTAAATCTCTCAAATAATAATATTGATAATATGGAAGTTCTTTAGTTTTATCTATATGAGGCTGAATAGAAGACATACTTAGTTCTATATTATCCCCAAACTTATCGTACAAAATTTTACCAGTTCCTCTTAAAAGGGCTTCTGTTCCTTTATTAGTAATACCGGCATAAACCGAAATTAAAATTTTCACTTTTCCCATTTTCTATGCAAATAACATATAACTTTATTTTTTAAAAAATCTTTCTCTCCGTTCTCCAAGCCAAACAAATATATAAAAATTAAAACCAGAAGAAAGACTGCCATATCATAAATAATCATCGCTAAAAGTGTCCTAGGTACTATTGAATTAAAAGTGATTGATAGAATAAGAGGAAGAAGGATAACTCCAAATGGTTTCACCAAACAGACCCATACAAAGTTTTTCACTGCAAAATCCATAAAGCCTTTCACAATATATAGTCTGATAATAAACGCTAATATGTAAAAGAACACATTGATAACAAAAACAATTGGAGGTTCATACCCTAGTTTTAAAAAAAGATAAGATACCGGAAGTATCAATAGCAAACAATTCCCGGTATAAAGACTATTTATCTTTAACTTTCCATTAGCTTGAATTAAAGTCATTAAAGGATTACTAAAGGCATTTACAAAACTTGCAATCAAAATTAACCGACAGAACACACATGTATAGGTCGGAACAATACCTAACCAACTCTTTAGTAATACATCGACAGATAGTAATATAGGTATTATTAATACAGATAATAAATAGAATGAGAAACGAACACTTCGATATACCAATTTTAATAGCACCTCTGTAGAACCATCTGCATAATTCTTTATTATCTGTGGATTTAGAGCCATCTGAAAATTGTTGGTAAATCCCATAACCGCACTTTGAACATTAACTGCCAGAGCTCTTGCAGCATTCACTGCCGGACCAAAAAATAAATTCAACAGTATATTAATTCCTTGCAAATAAGATATATGAGCTAGATTAGAATACATACTCCAGCCTATGTACTTAGACATAGACCGCATTGTTGTTGTCTCTATTTTAAAAAATAGTTTATGACATTCAGCAAACTTTTTATAGCAGTATATAATATTCAATACAGCAATCAATCCTGATGACAGCATCATAAGAAAGCTATACAATATCAGCTTATCCTTAGAATAATAAAAAATAGATATTGATAAAATCAATTTAAGCACTACATCAACTACAGCCAAATAGGCAAAGACCTCCATTTTTTCATTAGCTACAATTGTAGCAGAGTATGGCACTGTAATGATTGTGACTACACTCGTAAATATAGAAAACTGATATATGATATTTGCTGCAAAAATACGATCATTAGGTATTACCAGATAATTATTAACAAACCACAAGCCTATAGTTTCAAGTATAAGAAATATAATTAATGCACATACTAAATGTAGAATAAATGTTGCACTAAATACTTTTTTTCGTTCACAAAAGTCACCTATTGCTATAACAACCGAAATATATCTAGTAGAAGAAGACGTTAACGCAGAATTTATGAATGCAAAGCAAGCAACAATACCACCGACAATATTGTATATCCCAAAATCATTTACACCTAAAGCATTCAGTACTATCCGGCTTGTATATAAAGAAATAGCCATAGTAATAAACATGCGAAAATACAACATCAATGTATTTTTAGCTATTCGTTTATTGCTTTCCGATATTCTCGTCATACAAACCATGGATTTATAAACACCTCTAATTAACATAGTAAGCAGAGGGACTTTCACCCCACACTTGGATAAAAGATGTTCATAGAAAATTAAAATATCATAGAGTTCCCTCCTCTATTTCTTCAAAGGGATATGGATTATCTTTAAAGTTCTTCAGTTCTTCAACAATCTCTACTTGTTCAGTAGTCAAAATCGCCTTATCCCAACTATTAATAATTGAATGAGCCTCCTGAAACAGATATTCCTCATAAACCTCTCCATAACAATAAGTCAGCAAACGGATTTTTAACAAAGAAGCTGGAAGTTGCTCCAAAATATTAAAGATGCGATCTAAAACAGCCTGTTTTTTTTGCCCCTTATCCCCATTATCATAAATAGTAGCATTATACCCCATCAAAAGAGCCAAACACAGATTGGCTTCTTCTTCAATATCAGAACCTTTTGCTGAGAATAGAGAATCTGATTTAACAAGAACGTCTTTATTCAGCCGACAAAAATCATCAGAATAAATGGGTCCAGCATCCACATTCAGATACATAAGATCGTGAGCTGCTTGTTGAAGCTCAAGAGCACGAGAAAGTAGAGAATTCATCTTATTGAGTTTTATAATTTGCAAATATGAAATAAGAGAGAAGAGATCCTTCGACAAGCTCAGGATGACAACAAAAAACAAAAATATTTTAAGCTTTGATTATCTTCAGATAGGATTTTGGAACTTTGATGCTCGCCACCAAAACACCTGTAATACGAATAACAACGTATGTTTTATTGGCTTCCGTAGCAATTTCACCTTCAATGCCACTAAATTCCCCTTTGACGACCATAACCTTTTTGCCAATAGTGAGAGGCTCGTTGTCGAAGCAAACACCATCAGGGCTCAAATCCATCACAAACATGAAATCCTGCATTTGCTTATCAGGAACTACCAGCATGGAATGCGTGGAAAGATCCTTCATATAGAAAACTTGAACACCATAAACATTAGGGATATCACAGGCAGACTGTTTGGTGGCATGAATAAAGATAAGACCACGAGCAACTGGAACAACACTACGCTTCCGACGATATTTTAGTTGTGTAACCACAGTACGGGTGGGAAGATAGCATTCTACATCCATTTGCTCCTCCAAATTCAACTTCTCAATACGCTTCTTTACAGCAAACTCCTGTTTACTTAGTGTACGAGCTGCGAACCAATATTTTTGATTTTCAAGCACTTGATGAAGTTTAATAGATAAGTGGAAGTCAGTTTTGGGTACGCTTCGCGGCTCGATCGAGACATTTTGCTCTTTCAAACCGTATCGACAAATAAATGTATATAAAACCGTATAAACGAACGAGTTACAAGCAAAAAGCGTTCAATAAACGTTCGTTT
>ERZ791737.876-NODE-876-length-18782-cov-2.574838_pt1 | contig 18782 bp, 15 predicted proteins | sample MGYA00510042_ERZ791737 | MGnify/ENA primary metagenome ERZ791737 (study PRJEB30046, sample SAMN00791965) | human gut metagenome | study: EMG produced TPA metagenomics assembly of the A metagenome-wide association study of gut microbiota in type 2... | reverse complement strand
GCAGACCTGGTATCCTGCGGCGCAACCGCAGCTGAGAGCAACAAGGACCTGGCAGCTCAGGTTGACGTTGTTATCACCATGGTTCCGAACTCCCCGCACGTAAGAGCAGCAGTTCTGGGCGAGAACGGTGTTGTTGAGGGTGCAAAAGAGGGTCTTGTTGTAATCGACATGAGCTCTATCGACCCAACCGAGAGCAAGGCAATCGGCGCTGAACTGGCTAAGCACGGCATCGACATGCTGGACTGCCCGGTATCCGGTGGTGAGCCGAAGGCAATCGACGGTACTCTTTCTGTTATGTGCGGCGGTAAGAAAGAGCTGTTCGACAAGTACTATGACATGCTGATGGTTATGGCTGGTTCCGTAGTTTACGTTGGTGACCTTGGTTCCGGTAACGTAGCTAAGCTGGCTAACCAGATGGTAGTAGCTATCAACATCGCAGCTGTAGCTGAGGCTCTGACCTTCGCTAAGAAAGCTGGCACCGATCCTGAGTTAGTATACCAGGCAATCCGCGGTGGTCTGGCTGGATCTACCGTTATGGATGCTAAGGCGCCGATGATGTTAGCAGGCAACTACAAGCCGGGCTTCCGTATCGAGCTTCACATCAAAGACCTGAACAACGCTCTGAACGCAGCTCACGCAATCAGCTCTCCGGCTCCGTTAACCGCTGAGATGATGGAGATCATGCAGTTCTTAAGATCTGAGGGATGCGACAAAGACGATCACTCCAGCATCGTCAAGTACTACGAGAAGATTTCTGGTACCAGCATCGTTAAATAAGTTTAACGCATCAATCATATAAAATAAGTTATCATACACTGCTGCTTACGGGTCCGTGGGCAGCAGTGTGTCAGATAAGGCGTCATGTGCGCTGGAAGGAGATAGTATGAATACAGATTTTATTAAGGGCGTAGTTGTCCCGATGATCACCCCGATCGACAAAGATGAGCTGATCGACGAGGCTGCGATCCGCAGCCAGGTTGATTATGTAATCGATGGCGGTGTAAGCGGCATCCTGTTATTCGGCAGCAACGGTGAGTTCTATGTAGTAGAAGAGGACGAGATGGAGAGAGGCTTAAAGATCGTTGTAGATCAGGCCGCTGGACGTGTTCCGGTATACTTCGGTATCGGCGCTATCAGCACCAAAAAGTGCGTTCGTCTTGCAAAGATGGCAGTAGCAAACGGCGCAGCAAGCGTATCTGTTCTGCAGCCGATGTTCTTAAAGCCAACTGAGACCGAGCTGTTCACTCACTTCAAAGCAATCGCAGACGCAATCCCGGAGACTCCGGTACTGCTTTACAATAACCCGGGCCGTGTAGGCTACACCCTGTCTGCTAACCTGGTTGAGAGACTGGCTCATGAGGTTCCGAACATTGTTGGTATGAAAGATACCAGCGGTGATATCACCCAGACCTCTGAGTTCATCCGCAGAAACAGAGACGTAGACTTCAAGGTATTCGGCGGCAAGGATACCCTGCTGTACGCTTCTATGTGCCACGGCGCAGTTGGTGGTGTATGTACCGCAGCAAACTTTATGCCGGAGCTGATCACCGATGTATACAACAAATATGTTGCAGGTGATCTTCAGGGTTCCCTTGAGGCTCAGTTCAAATTAAATCCGGTACGTCTGTCCATGGACGGCGCAAGCTTCCCGGTAGCAGCAAAGGATATGGCTAACTTACGCGGCCGCAACATCGGTGTTCCGTATACTCCGAACCTGGCTACTCCGGAGGGACCGGTATTAGACAAGATCAAAGCTGAGATGACCAAGGCTGGCCTGCTCTAATTTCAACTGAATACAGAACAGAATACCATTACGGCATTGATGATGGACCGGCGATTCTTCTGGAATGCCGGTCCGTTTTCGATTACAATCATAAATAAGAGATTCCACTATATAAGGAGGGCTTTATGAAATTACTGTTTGCTTCCGATTCTTTCAAGGGAACGTTATCTTCTGACCAGATCATTAAACTGTTAAATGAGTCCGCACAGCGCATTTTCCCGGGCTGCGAGACAGTTGGTGTTCCGGTTGCGGACGGCGGTGAGGGTACCGTTGACGCTGTTATTGCTGTTACCAAGGGTGATTACCGCAAGGTAAAGGTACACGGACCGCTCATGGAGGAGACCGAGGCTTCCTACGGTGTGTTCCATGGTGACTCTGCTATCATCGAGATGGCAGCAGCTTCCGGACTTCCGATGGTTCCGACTGAGAAGAGAAATCCGTTAAATACCACCACCTACGGCACCGGAGAGCTGATTAAGGATGCTCTGGATCACGGTTACCGCAAGCTTTCTATCGCAATTGGCGGAAGCGCTACCAACGATGGCGGCATGGGCGCTATGAGCGCGCTGGGCGTTCGTTTCCTGGACGCAGAGGGTAATGTGCTGACCGGCGTTGGCTCTGATCTGGAGAAGGTTGCTGATATTGATATGAGCGGTCTGCATCCGGCAGTAGCAGAAGCTGAGATTACGGTTATGTGCGACGTAACCAACCCGTTAACCGGACCGGACGGCGCAACCTACACCTTCGGCAAGCAGAAGGGCGGCACTCCGGAGATCCTGGACCGTCTGGAGGCAGGCATGAAGAAATACGCAGCACTCATGCGTGAGAAGGGCATGGATGTAGAAAACCAGGCAGGCGCAGGCGCGGCCGGCGGACTGGGCGCAGCTCTGTGCGGTTACTTAAAGGCAAACTTAAAGTCCGGTATCGAAACTGTGCTGGATCTGATTGATTTTGATGGCCTGTTAGAGGGCACGGATCTGGTTGTAACCGGCGAGGGCCGCATTGACTGGCAGTCTGCATTTGGTAAGGTACCGAGCGGCATTGGTATGCGCTGCAAGGCAAAGGGCGTTCCGGCAGTTGCCATTGTAGGCGGCATGGGCAACGGTGCAGAGAAAATCTACGATTTTGGTGTAGAGAGCATCATTCCGACCATCAACGGTGCTATGGATATCGAAGAGGCTCTGGAGCGCGCGGAGGAACTTTACGCAAACGCTGCAGACAGAACCTTCCGCATGATCCGTGTAGGCATGCAGATGAAATAAATATTACGGAAGCTGAAAAATTCAGGTTTCGCTGTGTGGCCGGTCAGCAAGTGACCGGCCACATTTATAGAATGGACGGAAGATGGGAGAGACACAATGGACATCAGTAATTTATGGACTTTGCAGGTCATGATGTTTTTTCTGGTGGCAGCCGGAGCAATCTTAAAGAGCACGGGGATTTTGAAGGATGACGCAAAAGCAATTCTGACAGATCTGGTGCTGTATTTTTTTCTGCCCTGCAATATCATCAATTCTTTCAGAATGGAATTTAATCTGGATATTTTAAGAAAATTTGCGGTTGTACTGGCAATTTCCTTGCTGGTTCAGCTGGTATGCTATATTCTCAGCAAGATTCTTTATAATCATAAGCCGAAGGAAGTAAAGCGTGTCATGCAGTATTGCACGATCGTTTCCAATTCCGGTTTCCTGGGACTGCCGATCGCGCAGGGAATTTATGGCGCAGAGGGCATGATGTACGCGTCCATCTTCATTATTCCGATGCGTGTCATGATGTGGTCCGCTGGCATTGCCTGCTTCACGGAGAGTCCGGACATGAAGAGCGTGGTGAAAAAGCTGGTTGTGCATCCATGCATTGTGGCTGTCTATATCGGGCTGGGACTGATGATCTTCCAGGCACCGTTAAATCAGGGGTATAATGCTGTATTAAACTGCGGGATTCCGCTGGTGCCGGATCTTGTAAAGGTACTTCTTGGCGCGCTGGATAAAGGGGTACGATCTGCCGGCGGCTGTACCACAGCCATGACCATGGTGCTGATTGGCATGATGTTCTCCGGAATGTCTTTGCGCAGTATATTGGATCGCAATACCCTGTTTATCTCGGCACTGCGTCTGGTAATTCTGCCGGCGCTGCTGCTTGCAGGATGCCGACTGGCTGGAATTGATCCGTTCCTGACCGGCGTCTGCCTGCTGATCACGGGTATGCCTGCTGGCAGTACCTCCGCGATTCTGGCAGCAAAATACGGCTGTGATTATACCTTTGCTACCAAATGTATCGTTATTTCAACCCTGCTTTCCCTGATATCCATCCCGGTCTGGGCAATGATTCTGGGGTAAGCGAAAGAAAAAAATGGAAATCTGTTATAATTGTGATAGAAATAACAGAATATTCGTATATATGAACCAAAAATCCAGAGAGCAAGAGAGAAGGGAATTATGATACTGCAGGAAACCATGAGCAGCGAAGAAATTTATGAGGATTTATGCAATAAAATAGAGAAACTGGTGTATCTGCCGGGATATAAGATCAGTGAGAATGAGCTTTGCAAACAGTACGGGGTATCCCGGCATATCATCCGGACCGCCATCAGCCGGTTAAAGGAACGGACACTTCTGACTGTGTATCCCCAGAGGGGGACATTTGTGAGCCTGATTGACATGAAGGCAGTGGAGCTGATCCTGTTTATCCGGGAGTCGGTGGAGCAGGAGGCAACCCGACTTCTGCAGTTTGAATCACAGGAGGTCCGGGAACGGATGGGGAAAGCCATGAAGGACTGTATTGAACGTCAGCGGGCGGCCATATCGGAGAACATTGATATGGATGCGTTTTATGCCCTGGACAATGAATTTCATGGATGTCTTCTGGACGCAGTGGGAAAGAAGGATGTGATGGAGATCATCCGGGAAGATTATATTCATTTCCGGCGCTGGAGAAACTTTGATGTGGTCAGAACCGAAAGGCAGGCAGAAATTATAAAGGAGCATACTGCACTGATGAATGCGCTGATGAAGAATCAGACGAAAGAAGCCCACGAGATCCTGCATCTGCACTTAAACACCACGAACCGTCTGCGCTACATTCGCGAAAAGGTGGCACAGGAATATTTTATCTACCACTAAAAATAGACAAAGGCCCAAAATGAAAATCAGCAGTATTGACGAAAGTCCGTGAGTACGAAAAAAATATTTGCAAATCAGCCTGAAAGGTGTTAAGTTATTAACAGAAAAAACTTGTCGACAAGTATGCAAGGAGTTGTTTGTTATGAGGCTGATTAAAAAGACAATTGCGGAATGTCTCAGAAACCGGGTCAGGGAAAGCGCGGACCGTATCGCGCTAGAGGCAGATGAGCAGCGCTATACCTGGAAGGATCTTGATACGCTGAGTGATTATATGGTAGGAAGAATGCTTTCCTGTGGAATCAGAAAAGGCACCCATGTGGGGATCTGGAGTACCAACTCACCCAACTGGATCATTGTATTTCTGGCCCTGAGCAAGATTGGGGCAGTTCCGGTCCTTCTGAATACCTGCTACAGCACAGAGGAACTGGAGCAGGTGCTCCGCTATGCGGATGTAGAGTTTGTGTATTATGGAGAAGGCTACAAAAAGCTAGTTTACGAGGACATGGTGGCACAGCTCACGCCGAAGTTAGAGGGAACGGTGAAGCGCTGGATCTACATTGGCCGGGATACCGCAAGACAGTGGATGACAGAAAAAAGCTTTGTTTTCGCGGAGCGCATGAAAAAGGTGACACGGGAGATTGGCGGCTATATCCGGAGGGTGGGGCCGGAGGATACGGCAGCTATCCTGTTTACCTCGGGAACAACGGCAATGCCAAAGGGGGTTATGCTGAGTCATTACAGTCTGGTGAACAGCGCGCTGGAAATCTGCGGCCATATGGGCTGGGAAGAATCCGATAAGATGATGATTGCCGTTCCTTTGTTTCACTGTTTTGGCTTAACGGCCAGTCTGCTGACCAGTATCCATACCGGCTGCTGCATGCATACGGTGGAGTATTATAAGACCATAACTGTGCTGCAGACGGTACAGAAGCATCACTGTACGGTGTTAAACGGTGTGCCGTCCATGTTCCTGGCTATCACCAGGAATCCGGCCCATAAGGACTATGACTTAAGCAGCCTGCGAAACGGCATCATTGCCGGCTCGCCGGTCAGTGAGGAAGAATATGATGCCATTCGCAGGGAAATTCCGGGGCTGCTCCTTCATGCATCTTACGGACAGACGGAAACCGCACCCTGCGTCAGCATCAGTGATGTGGGAGATTCGGCGACAGAGCGTGCCACAACGGCAGGACGGGTACTGCGCCACTGCGAGGTACGGATCCTGGCGCCGGACGGAGCCAGCCTGCAAACAGGGGAAGACGGAGAAATCTGCGTGCGTGGCTACAATGTCATGCAGGGCTATTATCATCTGCCGGAAGAAATGGCAAAGACCATTGACGCGGACGGATGGCTCCATACCGGCGATATGGGACATCTGGACGGACGGAATTTTCTGTATATCACAGGGCGCATAAAAGAAATGATCATTCGGGGTGGAGAGAATATTTCTCCGAGGGAAATTGAGCAGGTGATCTGGCATTACCCGGGCATCCGTGATGTGAAGGTGATCGGTCTTCCGACAGAGGTTCTGCAGGAGATGATCGTGGCCTGTATCATCCCGGAGGAAGGAATGACCATTGGCAATGCGGGGCTTATGACATATATGGAGAACCATCTGGCGTATTATAAGCTGCCGGCACACATCGTGCGTATGGAAGCATTCCCTATGAATGCAAGCGGGAAGGTTATGCTGGGAGAACTGAAAAAAAAGGCGGCCGAGATCATTCAGACGAACCCGGATACCACCCCGGCCTGTTTCGGACCTTTCGTGAATAGGAATACTCTTTAAATTGCTTTTGGCCCGCGGTTGACAGCGGATTGATTCTGACGTAGAATGGTAAAAAATGAAAGCAGCGGGGAGAAGTAAGTATGATTTATGCGAAATCTGGTGAGAGTCATCCGAATACGTCAGATGAAATTTTTGAACAGATGCTGAACCGGATCATCCAGCTGCGCCTGGAGCCTGGACAGCTGATCAGCGAGAATCAGATGTCTGCGGAGTACGGAGTGTCCCGCTCGGTCATCCGCACTGTGTTTACGCGTCTTAAGCAGCTTGGCTTTATTGAGATTTATCCGCAGCGGGGTACCTATGTCAGTCTTATGGATTTAAGCCATATCGCGGATCTTCTGACATTGCGTACAGCGGTGGAAAAGGAAGTCCTCTATGAGATTTTTACCGAACTGGGCGAAGCAGAGCGCAGCCAGATGCTGAAGCGGCTGGAAGCGAATCTGAAGGAACAGGAGAAATACAGGGATGAGGCCGATTACTTTGGCCGTTTTCCGGATCTGGATGCCGAATTCCATAAGATTATGATCGACAGTGTAGGACGCAGCGCCATGATGTGCATGTTGGATAGCCTGATGCTGCACCTCGCGCGCTGGCGCAACTTTGATGTGGCTTTCGATAATCGTGTGCCGCAGCTGATCGAGGAACACAAAAAGATAGTTGAGGCTATTGTGGAAGGGAACATCCAGAAAGCTCAGGAATGCATGGGAAGGCATCTGGAAACGATCACAGCCATTGCGGACAGGGCTACGGCCAAGTATCCGACCTATTTCAGAAATGGTTGATCCGATCTGTTATAGAAAGGAAGAGACGGAATATGCAAAGAAGCGCATAGTTCCGTCTTTTTCTTTGCTTTTCAGGCAGTTGCCCCGGAAACGAGAGTGTTTAAAAATAAACAAAAAATGCTGGATTTATGTAAACTGAAAGAAACAAAAGAAATGGTGTGCAAATAAAATTCCGGTGAAAAACACAAAAAATACAAAGAAACTATTTACATTCATTGATAAATTTGATAGTATAAGGTCATGAGTTGAGCTGTTTGTTGGCGATATTGAGGAATCGTACAACAAATTTTTTTGGCGTTTATCTTGTATACTAGAATACCAAAGTGTGAAACACAAGCAAGACGCCGTTTTTATTTGCTCAAACTTGTTTAATTTTTAACAACTGCAAAGAAACATAGAAATAACAGTTAAAAATTTCGAAGAGGTGTCAGTTATGTATACACTGGGAATTGATATTGGCTCTACTACATCCAAGGCAGTGATCCTGAAGGATGGAAGCGAAATCGTGGCCTCCTCCATTGTGGTAGCTACCGTCGGAACAGACGGAGTCAGCAAGGCACTGGAAAATGTAATGAAAGAAAGCGGTCTTACGCAGGCAGATATGGCATGCACCGTGGCAACCGGATACGGACGCCAGACCTATGATGGGGCAGATTATCAGGTCAGTGAGCTGACCTGTCACGCGCTGGGTGTCCACTATGTTTGTCCGGGCGCAAGAACAGTAATCGATATAGGAGGCCAGGATGCCAAGGTTCTTTCTCTGAATGAAGAGGGACGCATGATTAACTTTGTTATGAATGACAAATGCGCGGCAGGAACCGGCAGATTCCTGGATGTTATGGCAAATATCCTGAAGCTTGATATTTCCCAGCTGGAAACCGAAGCCGCAAAAGCAGTAAAGCCGGCAAGCATCTCCAGCACCTGCACGGTATTCGCAGAGTCCGAGGTAATTTCCCAGCTGGCATCCGGAACTGATATCCCGGATCTGGTAGCAGGTATCTGCCAGTCTGTGGCAACCAGGGTTGCATCTCTGGCAAAGCGTGTAGGCATCCGCGAGGAGGTCTGCATGAGCGGCGGCGTGGCGCAGAACGGCGGTGTCCGCAATGCCATGGCAAAGGAGCTTGGCGTGGAAATCTACTACGACAAGCGGGCACAGGAACTTGGAGCTCTCGGCGCAGCAATTTACGCATACGGAAAGAGCAGCCAGTCATAGATCAAACAGAAAGCTTACCGTGTTCCTTTGCGGAGGACGCGAGCTGATACAGACCGGACAGACGCCGCAAGTGACGTGCGGACGGCCAGAACCTATTTAAGTTTAGGAAATGAAAATGTATAAAGGAGGTTTTTCACAATGGCTGAAGAAGTAAAAAAGAGCAGACCTGCACCAGATCCGAACTCAGCAAAATATAAGCTGGGACAGATCGCGGCAAAGGCTTACAGTGATGCGATGGAGGCCAAAAAACGCGGAGAGATGGTTGGCTGGTGTGCCAGCAACTTCCCGGTAGAAATCCCGGAGACGCTCGGACTGTATGTCTGCTACCCGGAAAACCAGGCAGCCGGTATTGCAGCAAGAGGCGGCGGTGAGAGAATGTGTAACGAGGCAGAGGGCGAGGGCTACTCCAACGATATCTGCGCATACGCGCGTATCTCCCTTGCTTACGCGAAACTGAAATCCGCTCCGGAGCAGGATATGCCGATGCCGGACTTCGTACTTTGCTGCAACAACATCTGTAACTGTATGATCAAATGGTACGAGAACCTGGCAAAAGAGCTGAATATCCCGATGTTCATGATCGATATTCCGTTCAACCCGGATTACGAGGTATCCGATGCTGAGACTGAGTACATCAAGGCTCAGTTCTGGGATGTCATTCATGGTCTGGAAGCATACACCGGCAAGAAATGGAGCGATGAGCGCTTCAAAGAGGTTATGGCTTCCTCCGGACGCGCAAGCCGCGCATGGATCGAGGCAACCTCCCAGGCAAAATATGTTCCGTCCCCGTTCAATGGCTTTGACCTGTTAAACCACATGGCAGTTATGGTTACCGCCCGTGGTAAAGAAGAAGCAGGCGATGCTATGGAGACCCTGTTAAAAGAGTACAAAGAGAACCATGAGAAAGGCGTTTCCACCTTCCGCGCAGAAGAGAAATACCGTATCATGTTCGAGGGCATCGCATGCTGGCCGTGGCTGCGTGTTACCTCTACCGGCTTAAAGAGCAGAGGCATCAACATGGTAACCACCATTTACGCTGACGCGTTCGGCTTCATCTACGATGACTTCGACGGAATGTGCCGCGCATACGCAAGCGTACCGAATGCTATGAACCTTGAGCATTCCAGAGACAAACGTATCAAACTCTGCAAAGAAAACCACGTTGAAGGCCTGTTAGTACATACCAACCGCTCCTGCAAACTCTGGTCCGGATTTATGCCTGAGATGAGCCGTCAGATCGGCGAGGCATGCGGCATCCCGGTTGTTTCCTTCGATGGCGACCAGGCTGATCCGAGAAACTTCTCTGAGGCACAGTACGATACCCGTGTACAGGGCCTGACAGAGATCATGGAAGCAAATAAAGGAGGAAAATAGAGATGGCAGCAAAGGAATTATTAGCGCAGCTTCATGAAGTTGCCGCAAATCCGAGAAAGCAGCTTGACAAATATCTGGCTGAGGGCAAGAAAGTTGTTGCAGTAACCTATTATACACCGCAGGAAATCGTTCATTCCATGGGCCTGGTACCGATGGGTGTCTGGGGCGCAGACATGGAGATCAACGAGGCAAAGAAATATTATCCGGCATTCATCTGCTCTATCATGCAGACGATCCTGGAGCTGGGAATCAAGGGAGAGTACAAAGGTATTTCCGCTATTATCATTCCGTCTCTGTGTGACTCCTTAAAAACTCTGGGCCAGAACTGGAAATACGCAGTAAAGGATATCCCGTTCATCCCGATGACCTATCCGCAGAACCGGAAACCGGACTTCGGCATCAAATTCACCAAGGCTGGTTATGAGAGAGTCATCAATGACCTGACTGTTGCAACCGGAGCACAGTTCTCCGAGTTCGCTCTGGCTGAGTCCATTAAAGTATACAACGAGCACAACGCAGCCATGAGAGCATTCTCCGAGGCAGCAGCAAACGCAGACATCACCGCAGCCGAGAGAAGCGATGTATTCAAGAGCGCATGGTTCATGCTTCCGGAAGAGCATACCGCAATTGTAAAAGAACTGACTGCTGAGCTCTTAGCCGGTCCGAAGAGCACCCGCACAGCCCGTGTTCTGGTAAGCGGCATTCTGGCAGATGCTCCTGGCATGTTAAAGATTTTCGACGACAACGGCATCCAGATTGTTGCAGATGATGTGAACGAGACCAGACAGTATCGTACCGATACCCCGGAAATGACGAATCCGGTAGACGCACTGGCACAAAAATTCGCAAACATGGACAACTGCACACTCCTTTATGATAAGGAAAAGAAACGTGTGGATTATATCATTGAGCAGGCAAAGGCCCATGACGCAAAGGGCATCATCGTTCTGATGACCAAGTTCTGTGATCCGGAGGAGTTTGATTACGTTCCGATCAAGAGAGCATGCGAGCAGGCAGGTCTCCTGAACTTAAATATCGAGGTTGACCGCCAGATGGTAAACTACGAGCAGGCAGCCACCATGATCCAGGCGTTCAAGGAAATGCTGTAACAAAATGTTGATCGAGAGGCGGGCCGGAATCGTCCGCTTTGCGATATAAAAGAAACTGTGGGAACTATGTCAGGCGGGAAGCCTTTCATAGAACAGGATCTGCAGAAAAAAATAGGGGGATGGCATTATGATTAGTAAAGACAAAATGTCCGTAACAGTAGGTGTTGCATTTGTGTGGTTTACGACACAGTTCGGCGGCGGTTTTGCATCAGGCAACCAGCTTCGTCAGTATTTCGTACAGTTCGGAATCTGGGCATTCGTAACCTGCATTATGACTCAATTTCTGGGTGCATTTTTCCAGTGGTATGCACTGAGATATGCAAAGAAGCATGAGGTTTATGATTACAGAAGCTTCAATAACAGTTTTTATGGCAAGTATGCGCCGATTTTTTCCAATCTGTATGAGCTGGTATATATTGTGACGATATGCGTAGCTCCGGCAGCAGCATTCGCAACCGGTGTCAGCACTATGGAAAGTGCATTTGGCATTAATCACTGGGTTGGAACGATCTTTGTAGGAATCTTTATTTTTGCGGTAGCTGTATATGGCACCAACGTAGTACGTAAAGTGGCTGCTACTTTATCGGTACTGATTGTTGCGGGACTGTTGATCGTTTATATTCCGAATATCATCGCACAGTGGGGTGATATTTCCGCAAACATTTCCGCGAGCATGGCAAATCCGGCACCGTTTGGCAAGGCACTGTGGATCGGCTTCGTATATGCAGCCTTCCAGCTGGCATCCATCGGTCTGTTAGTACAGCACGCAAAACCGTTCGCATCTCCGGATGACGCGAAGACCTCTATGGTTCAGGGATTTTTCGTAAACGTTCTGATTTGCCTGATGGCTGTTGTTGGTCTGATGGCAATCGCAAATGATCCGAACTTCGCAACCGAGAGCATTCCGCTGCTGATTCTGGTAAACAGAGGTGTGGCACCGGGCGTGCTTCGTCCGATCATTTCCATCCTGATCGTACTTGGTTCTGTATCTACTGCGGTAAACATGATCGCTGGTATGTCCAACCGTGTATGTTCTTCTCTGGACAAAAACTTTGATCCGACTGCAAAACCGGGTGTAAAGGTTATCGTTGTTACCCTGATCTGCACTGTAGTAGCATTCGGTATTGCGCAGCTTGGCCTGAATAAGATTGTGGCAGTAGGCTACAAGTACCTGGGCTATTTAACCATTCCGGTTATCATGATCCCGTATCTGGTACATATGGCAGCTACCAAGTTCGATACCAAAGACTGAATCTGTTAGGAACATTATATTTTTCAAAAAGGAGTGTAACATAAAATGAGCAAACCATTGGAAGGTGTAAAAGTTATTGAACTGGCAACCTTTATCGCTGCGGCAACCGCAGGCAGATTTATGGCTGACCTTGGAGCAGATGTTATTAAAATTGAGTCCGCAAAGGGTGATCCGTTAAGATATACCGCTCCGTCTGAGGGACGTCCGTTGGATATGTATGAGAATACAACCTGGGATCTGGAAAATGGTAATAAGAGATGTATCTCCCTGAACATGAAAACTCCGGAGGGCAAGGAGGCATTCTTCAAGCTGCTGGATTCCGCAGATGTCCTGATCACCAACTGGCGTGTGCAGGCACTGCAGAGAGCAGGTCTTGACTATGAGAGCTTAAAGGAAAGATATCCGAAGCTGGTTTATGCAATCTGTACCGGTTATGGTGAGTATGGTCCGGATAAGGATCTTCCGGGATTTGACTTTACCGCATTCTTTGCAAGAGGCGGATACTTTGAGACTCTGCGTCAGAGAAGCGATGTCCCGTTCAACGGTGCGCCTGGTGTCGGTGACCACAACGTAGGTATGAACCTGGTAGCCGGTATTCTGGCTGCATTATATCAGGCTAAGACCAAGGGTGTCGGTGAGAAGGTTGAGACCTCCCTGTTTGAGAGTGCTGTATACAACATGGGCATGATGGTTCAGGCATCCAACTATGAAGGTATTGCGCAGCAGTATCCGATCAATATCCGCAATGGTGCTAACCCGTTCAACTCCGCATGGCATACCGCAGATGACCGTTATATCCAGACCTGTATGCCGGATTACAACACCTACTACAAGAAATTCATTGCAGCAGTTGGCCGTGAGGATCTGGTAGAGAATGAGAATTACTTCCCGATCCTGACCTGTCAGGAAAAGGGTCTGACTACGGAAGTTTATGATATTGTTATGGAAGCTTTCGAAAAGAAGACCGCAGCAGAGTGGAAAGAAATCCTGACTGCAGCAGATATTCCGTTCGCGCTGTGCCAGAACTGGATCGAGATCCGTAACGATAAGCAGGCAGAAGCCAATAACTGCTTCTACGATATGACCTATTCCAATGGCAATACCAGAAGACTGGTTCGTACCCCTGTCAAGTTTGAAAATATGGGTGTTCCGGATTACAGACGTGGACCGTTTATCGGTGAGCAGGGTGTTGATGTTCTGAAGGAAATCGGTTATAATGATGAGCAGATTGATGCACTGAAAGCAAACGGAACTCTTTATATCTGGGAAGATCCGAAAAAAGCATAAGGCGTGTTCCTTAGCATTACAGTAAGGAAGCAGGGCTGCGCAGGCGCAGAAGCCACGCAGCCCTATATGCGGCAATAACTTGTATACAAGTTGGAGAGAACATGGAATTGACGAAAAAAACAATCGGGCAGTATCTGAGGGAACAGACAGCCGTGATCGGAGATCATACCGCCATGGAAATGTTTGGCTGGAGCTGCAGCTTTGCGCAGCTGGATGAGACTTCCGATCTTATGGCAGGCAGACTGGAGGATATGGGAGTCACCCGGGGAACCCATGTGGGAATCTGGAGTGTCAACAGTCCGAACTGGGTATTTACTTTTCTTGCGCTGGTGAAGATCGGAGCGGTTCCGGTCCTGATCAACACCTGTTACCGGGATGAAGAACTGAAGGGAATCCTGAATTACTCCGATGTGGAATATGTGTTCTGCGGCGCTGGATGCAAGGATATCGTCTATGACGATGTGATCGCGGACATCCGAAAGGATACGCCGAAGGTAAAGCGCTTCCTTCATCTGGATGAAAAGGAAGCAGGAACCTGGATGAGCCCGGACAGCTTCGGCCGCCGGGAAAAGTCACCGGAGGTTCTGGTCCGTGTACAGGAACTGAAAAGCCAGGTGCAGCCGGAGGACGCGGCCTGCATGATCTTTACGTCCGGCACCACATCCCTTCCAAAGGGAATCCTGCTGAGCCATGAGCAGCTGCTCAACAACAGCCGTGCCATGGTGGAGGCGATGCACTGGAGTGTCGCGGATAAGATGTGCATAACCGTTCCGCTGTTTCACTGCTTCGGCATCACTGCCGGCGTGATTGCCTGTATCACAGGCGGCATGGCAATGTGCCTGATCCCGTATTTTCGGACAGCCCATGTGTGGGACGCCATTGATCAGTACAAATGTACGATCTTAAACGGTGTTCCGAGCATGTTTCTCGCATTGATCCGCAAACCGCAGTACGCGGGACGTCAGGCACCAGATCTGAGATCCGGCATCATTGCAGGCTCACCGTGTACCCCGGAGGATTTTCTGGAAATCTGCAGACGGTTTCCGCAGATGCATCTGCAGCCGTCCTACGGACAGACAGAAACATCACCATGTATTGCCATTGCAGACTGGGATGATCCAAATGAAATCAAGGCGGTATCGGCCGGACATGTGATTGAACATGTGAAGGCGCGTATCGCGGATCTTGCAACCGGGAAAGAAGCAGCACCGGGGAAGGCCGGAGAGATTCAGGTCCAGGGCTATAATGTCATGCTGGGGTATTATCATCTGCCGCAGGCCAATGCCAAAGTTTTCACAGAGGATGGATGGCTGAGAACCGGAGATATCGGCTACTTTGACGAAACGGGTGAGCTTCATATTACCGGACGCCTCAAAGAGATGATCATCCGTGCGGGAGAAAATATTTCTCCGCGGGAGATTGAGCTTGCGATCCGCCGTTATGAGGGAGTGGCGGATGTCAAGGTAGTAGGAGTTCCGGCACAGGTCCTTCAGGAAGAAATCGCAGCCTGTGTGATTCCGAAGCCGGGAGTGCAGATCGATAAAGAACGGATGCTTTCCTATTTAAAACAGCATCTGGCAGATTACAAGGTTCCGGCCTATGTATTCTGGTTTGAAAAATTTCCCATGAACGCGAGTGGTAAGATTGAATTAAAGGAGCTGCGAAAAGAAGCAGCGGAGCGTGCCGCAAAACAGCGTGAGACGGCTGGCGGCACACAAGAATAAGCATACAGCCGGAGCAATCCGGTTTAGATATCAATATGTATGAAGGAGGAAATAGAGCAAGATGGCAGACGCATTTTTCACAGAGCAGCATGAACTGGTCAGAAAACTGGCAAGAGAATTTGCAGAGACAGAGCTGACAAAAGAAGTCCTCGATAAAGTTGAGGAGGAGGAGGTTTTCCCGGAGGAAATCCTTGACAAGATGGCAAAAGCCGGTTTCTTCGGAATCAAGGTTCCGAAGCAGTACGGTGGACAGGGCGGAGACGCGCGTTCTTACGTTATCGTAATGGAAGAAATTGCAAGAGTATCCGGTGTTGCAAGTATTTATGTTTCTTCCCCGAACTCACTTTCCGGCGGTCCGTTCCTTCTTTCCGGAAACGCTGAGCAGAAAGAGAAATATTTACGTCCGGTAGTAACTGGCGAAAAGAAGGTCTGCTTCGCGCTGACTGAGCCGGGCGCAGGTTCCGACGCAGGCGGCATGCAGACCACCGCAGTAAAAGACGGTGACTACTATGTGCTGAATGGCCGTAAGACCTTTATCACCATGGCGCCTCTGGCTGACTGGGCGGTTGTATACGCAAAGACCGACATGAGCATGGGCACCAAGGGTATTTCCGCATTCATCGTAGACATGAAGCAGGAGGGTGTATCCTGTGGTAAGCCGGAGAAAAAGATGGGTGTTGTAGGCTGTGCAACCAGTGATATCATTCTGGAGAATGTACGTGTACATAAAGACAACCTGCTTGGCCAGGAAGGCAAGGGCTTCATTAATGCCATGAAGACTCTGGATACCGGACGTATGGGCGTTGCTGCACAGTCTATCGGTGTTGCACAGGGCTGTCTGGATGAAGCAATCAAGTACGCAAAAGAGAGAAAGCAGTTTGGCCGTCCGATTGCAAAATTCCAGGCGATCGCATTTATGCTGGCTGAGATGGCAACCAAGCTTGAAGCAGCTAAGAACCTGGTTTACAAGACCGCATGGCTGATTGATAACGGTCAGGATGCTTCTATGGCAGCTTCCATGGCAAAATTCTACGCATCTGAGGTCTGCAACGAGATCGCTGCAAAGACCGTTCAGATCCATGGCGGATACGGCTTCATCAAGGATTATAAGATTGAGCGTATGTTCCGTGACTGCCGTGTATTCACGATCTATGAAGGAACCAGCCAGGTACAGCAGATGGTAATTTCTGGTAAATTACTGAAGTAATTAGGAGGGAGCAGACCATAATGAAGATCTTAGTATGTGTAAAACAGGTGCCAGACACCACAGAAGTAAAGATTGATCCGGTTAAGGGAACCCTGATCCGTGAGGGCGTTCCGAGTATCTTAAACCCGGATGACGCAAATGCGCTGGAGGCAGCACTTCAGTTAAAAGACAAAGACCCGGAGGGAACCTCCGTTGCAGTATTAACCATGGGACCGCCGCAGGCAACCTACATGCTGCGTGAGTGCCTGGCAATGGGCGCTGATGAAGCTTATCTGTTAAGTGACCGTGTATTCGGCGGCGCAGATACCTGCGCAACCTCCACCACCATCGCAGCCGGCATCCGCAAGGTAGATGAACTGGGCAAGGTAGATATCATCTTCGCAGGCCGTCAGGCAATCGATGGTGATACCGCTCAGGTAGGGCCGCAGATTGGCCAGAGACTTGGTGTTCCGGTTGTTACCTATGTACAGGATTACAAGGTTGAGGGTGACAAAGTGATCGTTCAGAGACAGCTCGAGGATGGTTACGAAGTAATCGAGGTTGGCATGCCGTGCCTGTTAACCGCTGTAAAAGAGTTAAACACCCCAAGATATATGAGCATTGGCGGTATTGTAGATGCTTACCAGAAAGAGATTACCGTATGGGATCACGTTGCAGTTGACCTGGATCCGGCAGACTGTGGACTGAAAGCTTCTCCTACCCGTGTATTCCGTTCCTTCACTCCGCCGCAGAAGGGCAAGGGCGAAATGCTTGAGGGCAGCATTCAGGAGATGGGTGCAAAGCTTGTAGGCAAACTGGTCGAGAAGCATTACATCTAAGCACAAGTGAAAGGGTACGAAGAAATGGCAGACGTAAAGGATTTAAGCGCCTACAAAGGCGTATGGGTATTTGCAGAGCAGAGAGAAGGCAAGATCATGCCGGTAGTAATCGAGCTGCTCGGAGAGGGCCGCAAGCTGGCTGACGCAGTTGGATGCGAGCTGTGTGCCGGACTTCTTGGTGATAAAGTAGAGGGACTGACCGATGAACTGTTTGCATATGGCGCAGATAAGGTATATCTGGCAGACGATCCGGAGTTAAAGGATTACCGTACCGATGCGTACAGCATTACCATTGGCAAGGCAATTGAAGAGTACAAACCGGAGATCGTTCTGTTAGGCGCTACCCATATCGGCCGTGATCTTGGTCCGTGTCTGGCAGTAAACTGCAACACCGGCCTGACCGCAGACTGCACCAAGCTGGAGATCGATCCGACGGATAAGAAGATCCAGCAGACCCGTCCGGCATTCGGCGGAAACTTAATGGCTACGATTATCTGCCCGGATCACAGACCGCAGATGTCTACCGTACGTCCGGGTGTTATGGAAAAAGCACAGTACCAGGAAGGCCGTAAGGGCGAGATCGTAAAATTAAATGTTTCTTTCAAGGAAGGCGAGATCCGTACCAAGGTTCTGGAAATCGTAAAGAGCTTGAAGGAGACGGTTTCCCTGACCGATGCGAAGATCATCGTTTCCGGCGGTATGGGACTTGGCAAGCCGGAGGGCTTTGAGTTATTAAAGCAGCTGGCTGATAAGCTGGGCGGCGTTGTCGCAGCTTCCCGTGCGGCAGTTGACGCAGGCTGGATCGATCACTCCTACCAGGTAGGACAGACCGGTACTACCGTAAAACCAAAAGTATATTTTGCATGTGGTATTTCCGGTGCAATCCAGCACGTGGCAGGCATGCAGGATTCCGAGCTGATCGTTGCCATCAACACCAACGAGTCTGCACCGATCTTCGAGATCGCAGACGTTGGCATTGTAGGTGATCTGTATAAAGTGATCCCGGCAATCATCGAGGAGCTGGACAAGGCAGAAGCAAAAGACTGATCATAAAACGAACCTTTATAAGAGAGTGGGATGCAGAAGTGTCCCGCTCTTTTGTTCGATTAAGGAAAAGCGGAGGACTTAGACATGATGGGATATGACATCAGGGAGGTGCTACCGGAGGTGTTCCGGATTCCGGTGCCTCTGGAGGGTAATCCACTCAAAGAGTTAAACAGCTATCTGTTCCGGGGCAGCAGGGAGGCGAAGCAGCGCAATCTGCTGGTGGATACCGGATTTCGGACAGAAGGCTGCAAAAAAGCGCTCCTTAAGGGACTGGGGCA
>ERZ791737.873-NODE-873-length-18805-cov-30.287040_pt1 | contig 18805 bp, 16 predicted proteins | sample MGYA00510042_ERZ791737 | MGnify/ENA primary metagenome ERZ791737 (study PRJEB30046, sample SAMN00791965) | human gut metagenome | study: EMG produced TPA metagenomics assembly of the A metagenome-wide association study of gut microbiota in type 2... | reverse complement strand
GACCTCCGGAAGCACGTCCTTCACCACCACCCATCGGGTGATCAACCGGGTTCATAACAACACCACGGTTACGCGGACGACGTCCGAACCAACGAGAACGTCCAGCTTTACCTGAACTTTCCAATCCATGATCTGAGTTACCTACACTACCGATAGTAGCCTTACAAGTACTGAGGATCTGACGAACCTCACCAGAAGGCAACTTGATAACGCAGTATTTACCTTCTCTTGAAGTCAACTGAGCAAAATTACCAGCCGAACGAACCAAAGCAGCGCCTTGACCCGGACGTAATTCAATGTTGTGAATTACAGTACCGACCGGAATGTTCTGAAGCGGAAGCGCGTTTCCGATTTCCGGAGCAGCAGTTTCACCTGACATCAAAGTCGTACCAACTTGCAATCCATTGGGAGCAATAATATATCTCTTTTCTCCATCTGCATAAAACAACAGAGCGATGCGAGCCGAACGGTTCGGATCGTATTCGATTGTTTTAACCACTGCAGGCACACCGTCTTTATTTCTCTTGAAATCTACGATACGGATAATCTTCTTCTGACCGCCACCGATGTAGCGCATGGTCATCTTACCTGTGTTGTTACGACCACCTGAAGACTTCTTACCAAATACAAGAGACTTTTCTGGTACTCGTGCAGTAATCTCTTCGAAAGTACCAATAATTTTATGTCTTTGCCCCGGTGTTGTGGGCTTAAATTTACGTACTGCCATTTTTATTAAATATTGCTATAAAAATCAATAGTATCTCCTTCTTTCAACGTAACGATAGCTTTCTTGAACGCATTCGTACGTCCGTTGATGATACCAGCTCTCGTATAGCGGCTCTTGTTTTTGCCGGCATACTTCATTGTATTCACATCAACTACTGTAACGTTGTAAAGGGCTTCAACTTCCTTCTTAATTTCCAGTTTATTAGCTTCAGGACGCACGATAAAGCCGAAACGGTTGTTCGCCTTATCAGTAATTGCAGTCATTTTCTCTGTCACTAACGGTTTAATAATAATTCCCATTATTTAAGCCTCCTTTTTACATTAAGATATTGTCGATAGCAGAAAGTGCACTCTCAGCAAACACAACAACCCCAGCGTCCAATACTCTGTAAGTATTTAACCCTGAGATAGTCTGCACGTTAGCACCCTTCACGTTACGAGCCGACAAATATACGTTTTTATTTGCTTCTGGTAAAATCATAAGCAGCTTTTTGTCAGAAACTTTAAGATTTTTTGTCATTGCAACAAAATCTTTAGTTTTCGGAGCTTCAAAAGAGAAGTCTTCTATAACTACGATTGCATTATTCTGAGCCTTGTATGACAAAGCCGACTTACGAGCCAAAGCCTTAACTTTCTTATTTAATTTGAAGTAGTAATCTCTCGGTTTCGGACCGAATACGCGAGCACCACCAACAAGTACCGGTGAATTCATGTCACCACGACGTGCACCACCGCCACCTTTCTGACGACCGATTTTACGAGTAGAACCACTGATTTCGCTTCTTTCTTTCGATTTGTGTGTACCCTGACGCTGATTAGCCATAAACTGTTTAACGTCCAAGTAGATAGCGTGGTCATTGGGCTCAATTCCGAAGATAGATTCGTTTAACGTAACCTTTCTCCCAGTGTCTTCACCTTTAATGTTATATACGTTAACTTCCATTATTTCTCAATTATTACGATTGAACCTTTGCAACCTGGAACAGAACCCTTAATCAAAAGAAGGTTATGTTCTGCAATTACTTTTAATACCTGCAGGTTTTGAACAGTTACTCTGTCACCACCAAGCTGTCCACCCATGCGCATTCCTTTGAATACTTTTGCAGGGTAAGAACAAGCACCGATAGAACCCGGTTTACGGGCACGGTTGTGCTGACCGTGAGTACTCTGACCTACACCACCGAATCCATGACGCTTTACAACACCTTGGAAACCTTTACCCTTGGAAGTACCAACAACGTCTACGAAAGATGCGTCATTGAACAATTCTACGGTAACAGTGTCACCCAGATTCAACTCCGTCTCAAACTCTTTGAACTCAGCCAAGTGTTTCTTGGGAGTTACTCCAGCTCTCTTAAAGTGGCCCATTAAAGGCTTTGTAGTGTGCTTCTCTTTTTTGTCCTGGAAGCCCAGCTGAACAGCTGCATAGCCGTCATTTTCTACAGTTTTCACTTGAGTAACAACACAAGGACCTGCTTCGATAACAGTGCATGGTACATTCTTACCCTCGGCACTGAAAACGGATGTCATTCCGATTTTTTTTCCTAATAATCCTGGCATTTCACTAATTTTTAATTATCAAACTTTAATTTCTACTTCCACACCACTCGGCAACTCAAGCTTCATAAGAGCATCTACCGTCTTAGCAGTTGAGCTATAGATGTCGATCAATCTCTTATAAGAAGAGAGTTCAAACTGTTCACGTGACTTCTTGTTAACGAAAGTCGAGCGGTTCACTGTAAAGATACGCTTGTGCGTAGGCAGAGGAATTGGACCACTAACAATAGCACCCGTAGCCTTTACGGTTCTTACAATCTTCTCAGCTGACTTGTCAACCAAGTTGTGGTCGTAAGATTTCAATTTAATTCTAATTTTCTGACTCATTATGGTTTTAAATTAATATATTTATAAATAAGAGAAAGCGGCAGGCTAAGAGTCATTCGCTAGCCTGCTGCTTTTGATATTCTTTTAGAGTAAATCAGCACGTCCTTTTACTTCTTCCAATACTGCCTTAGCAATAGAGTTAGAAACCTGAGCGTGGTGAGAGTAAACCATTGATGAAGTTGCACGACCAGAAGTGATGGTACGCAACGCAGTTACATAACCGAACATTTCAGCCAACGGAACCATTGCTTTCACGATACGGGCTCCTGAACGGCTTGACTCCATACCTTCAACTTGGCCACGGCGTTTGTTCAAGTCACCGATAACATCACCCATGTTTTCTTCCGGAGTAACGACTTCCAGTTTCATGATAGGTTCCATCAATACAGGACCTGCCTTAGCACAAGCATTCTTATATGCCTGGATAGCACAGATTTCGAAAGACAACTGGTCAGAGTCAACCGGGTGGAATGAACCATCGAGCAGAGTCACCTTCAGTGAATCCAGCGGATAGCCAGCCAACACACCGTTCTTCATAGCAGTTGTGAAACCCTTCTGCACAGATGGGATAAATTCCTTAGGAATGTTACCGCCCTTCACTTCATCTACGAATTGCAGACCGCCCTGTACAAAGTCTTCGTCAACCGGACCGATGTTCACAATGATATCAGCAAACTTACCACGACCACCGGATTGTTTCTTATAAACTTCACGGAGGTTAACAGTCTTCGTAATAGCCTCTTTGTAGTTAACCTGCGGCTTACCTTGGTTACACTCAACCTTAAACTCACGTTTCAGACGGTCGATAATGATATCCAAGTGAAGCTCACCCATACCGGAGATAACTGTCTGACCAGTCTGTTCGTCAGTTTTCACTGTGAACGTCGGGTCTTCTTCAGCCAACTTAGCCAAACCGTTAGACAGCTTATCCATGTCTTTCTGAGTTTTGGGCTCAACTGCGATACCGATTACCGGTTCCGGGAAGTCCATAGATTCCAATACAATCGGAGCTGTTTCATCACACAAAGTATCACCAGTGTGGATGTCCTTAAAGCCAACACCTGCACCAATATCACCGGCACCGATCACTTCAACCGGATTCTGCTTATTTGAGTGCATCTGGAACAGACGGGAAACACGTTCCTTCTTACCAGAGCGGCTATTATAAATATATGAACCAGATTCAATCTTACCAGAATAAACACGGAAGAAAGTCAAACGGCCCACATACGGGTCAGTAGCGATTTTAAATGCAAGAGCAGAAGTCTTTTCGTCTTCATCCGGTTTACGGTCTTCTTCAGCACCCGTATTAGGATTTGTACCGACTACATTTTCCGTATCCAGCGGAGACGGCAGGAATGCACAAACATAGTCAAGCAAGGTCTGCACACCCTTATTCTTAAATGAAGAGCCACACAGCATCGGAACGATCGCCATCTGCACTGTAGCGTTGCGAAGAGCTCTCAACACTTCTTCTTCAGTAATAGTAGAAGGGTCGTCGAAATACTTCTCCATCAAAGCATCATCATACTCAGCTACCTTTTCAAGCATTTTATCTCTCCATTCGTTAGCTTCGTCCATCAGGTTCGCAGGGATCTCTTCTACAGTGTAGTCAGCTCCCATTGTCTCATCGTGCCAGTAGATAGCTTTCATCTTGATAAGGTCTACCAAGCCCTTGAAAGTTTCTTCTGCACCGATAGGAACTACGATCGGGCACGGATTAGCACCCAGCACGTCCTTCATCTGGCGAACAACTTCAAAGAAGTCAGCACCCGAACGGTCCATTTTGTTAACGTAACCGATACGCGGTACGTTGTATTTGTCAGCTTGACGCCATACGGTTTCAGACTGCGGTTCTACACCACCTACTGCACAGTAAGTAGCAACAGCGCCATCCAATATACGCAGTGAACGTTCTACTTCAGCAGTGAAGTCAACGTGTCCCGGAGTATCAATCAAGTTGATTTTATAAGTATCACCTGCATATTGCCAACGGGTAGTAGTAGCAGCAGAAGTGATAGTAATACCACGTTCTTGCTCTTGCTCCATCCAGTCCATCGTAGCGGCACCATCATGTACCTCACCGATTTTGTGGGTCAAACCCGTATAGAACAGGATACGTTCAGAGGTTGTTGTTTTTCCGGCATCGATATGAGCCATGATACCGATATTACGCGTCAAATGTAAATCATGCTTTGCCATTTTCTAATTCCCTTTACTTTAAGTTTTTAATCTATTAATTGGTTATGTCTTATAGTATTAGAATCTGAAATGAGCGAACGCACGGTTAGCTTCTGCCATTCTGTGCATATCTTCTTTACGTTTGTAAGCACCTCCTTGTTCATTGAACGCATCCATGATCTCAGCAGCCAATTTATCAGCCATTGACTTACCGCCACGCTTGCGGGCGAAAATAATCAAATTCTTCATGGAAATTGATTCCTTGCGGTCAGGACGGATTTCGGTAGGAACCTGGAAAGTAGCACCACCCACACGGCGAGATTTCACTTCGACTTGAGGAGTCACATTGTCCAAAGCCTTTTTCCAGATTTCAAGAGCGGATTTCTCTTCATTCTGCATTTTGTTCTTCACTGTTTCCAGAGCAGCGTAGAAGATTTCATAAGAAGTGTTCTTCTTTCCGTCGTACATCAAATGATTCACGAATTTGGAAACTTTTACATCATTAAACACGGGATCCGGCAGGATAACGCGTTTTTTTGGTTTTGCTTTTCTCATTTTCTGAAAGAATAATGTTTTCGTTCTTGGTTGTTTACTCTGTCTTCTTCAACTCTCCCACCGGAGAATTTACTCAACCTTTAGCATTTCCAACAAACTAAAACGTAAGTTATTACTTTTAATTTAACTGTTTTCAGTATTCGGCTGCCCGATTATTTCTTCTTAGCGGGAGCTGCTTGACCTGGTTTCGGACGCTTAGCACCGTATTTGGAACGTCTTTGAGTACGACCTGCAACGCCTGCGGTATCCAATGTACCACGAACGATGTGATAACGTACACCCGGAAGGTCTTTCACACGACCGCCGCGTACCAATACAATAGAGTGTTCCTGCAAGTTGTGACCTTCACCCGGAATATAAGAGTTTACTTCTTTACCGTTGGTCAAACGCACACGAGCTACTTTACGCATAGCTGAATTCGGTTTTTTCGGAGTGGTTGTATACACTCTCACGCAAACGCCACGTCTTTGAGGACAAGAGTCTAAGGCAGGAGATTTACTTTTCTCTACCAGCTCCTCGCGTCCTTTTCTTACTAATTGCTGAATTGTAGGCATTTTAATTGTTTTTAGTTATATATTATTGTTTATATTAATTCAAAACTATACACTTTTGGGCTGCAAAGATACGAATAAGTTTTGAATAATCAATGCACTACAAGTTTTTTTTTAATTTTACGCTTCACCTTTAATGTTGGGCAACGGAGGTAAAGGTTGTTCATCGGGCATACGAATCGGACCGAAAGAGCGTTCATATTTACCGATATTTTCTTCAAGCGCGCGCAGCAAGCGCTTTGCATGTTCGGGTGCCAGCACGATGCGAGATTTTACTCCCGCCTTGGGCATCCCCGGCATCACCCGCACAAAATCCAGAATAAATTCCGAGCTGGAATGTGTAATGATGGCAAGGTTGGCATACGTACCCTCTGCCACTTCTTCTTTCAGTTCAATTTGTAACTGACCGTTGTTGTTTTCTTGATTTTCCATATTTTATTTCTATGATAAGGGAAGACAAATATACTTCTTTCGGTTGAGCCCGCAAAGGACTTCCCCAGAAAAGCATCTCTAAAGGCCTAAGAAAGCAAAAGGGTGAACCGGAAAACCGGGCCACCCTTTCTTATCAAATAACTGATTGTATTAACGTAATGTTATTCGTCTACTTTTTCGTCTACAGCATAGTCGAGCACCGTCTTCTTGTTAGCAAGCATGCGGTCGTACTCTTCCTTGGAGCCTACGATAATCTTATCGAATTCGCGCTGTCCGGTACCGGCAGGAATCAAGTGACCGCAAATTACGTTCTCCTTCATACCCTCCAGACGATCTACCTTACCATTGATAGCAGCTTCGTTGAGCACCTTCGTTGTCTCCTGGAAGGAGGCAGCCGACATGAAGCTCGAAGTTTGCAGAGCAGCACGGGTGATACCCTGAAGAATCTGCGTAGAAGTAGCAGGCACTGCATCGCGCACTTCAACCGGTTTCAAGTCACGACGCTTCAGCATAGAATTCTCATCGCGCAACTTGCGGGCTGTTACAATCTGGCCGGCTTGCATTGTCTGGGAATCTCCAGCATCTACTACCACCTTCTTGCCCCAGATGCGATCGTTCTCTTCCATGAACTCCAACTTGTCCACTACTTGTTGTTCCAGGAAGCGGGTGTCGCCCGGTTCGTCGATTTCGACTTTACGCATCATTTGGCGAACGATAATTTCGAAGTGCTTATCATTAATTTTTACACCTTGCAGACGATAAACGTCCTGAACTTCGTTCACGATATATTCTTGTACAGCCGTAGGACCTTTGATAGCGAGGATATCGGCAGGCGTGGTGGCACCGTCAGACAACGGAGTACCGGCACGCACATAGTCGTTCTCCTGCACCAGGATCTGCTTGGACAGCGGTACGAGGTATTTCTTAACTTCACCGGTCTTGGACGTAACGATGATTTCGCGGTTACCGCGTTTCACCTTACCCATTGTAACCTCACCATCGATTTCGGAAACCACAGCAGGGTTGGACGGGTTGCGTGCCTCGAACAACTCAGTGACACGAGGAAGACCACCCGTGATATCACCCGCTTTACCAACGGCACGCGGAATCTTCACGATTACTTCACCGGCTTTCACCTTCTGACCGTCTTCCACTACCACGTGGCCACCCACCGGCAAGTTGTAAGTACGGATCAGTTCGCCATCTTCGGTCATGATGTGTGCAGTAGGCACCTTCGTCTTATCCTTGGACTCGATGATGATGATTTCGCGCAAACCGGTAGACTCATCAGACTCTACTTTATAGGTAACGTTCTCAATAACACCTTCGAATTCAATCTTACCGGTAGCTTCGGTGATGATAACTGCGTTGAACGGGTCCCAACGAGCAATCATCTTGCCTTTCTCTACCATTTCGCCATCGGCTGCATAAAGCGTAGAACCGTAAGGCACATTATGCGTAGAAAGCACGATACCCGTGTTCACATCCACGAAACGTACTTCGGCCAAACGACCTACTACTACCTTGGCGGGTTCGCCTGCTTCGTCAATCACGTCTACCGTACGGAGTTCTTCAAATTCCAAACGGGCAGGGTTCTTGGCTACGATACTGGCATTGGCAGCGATGTTGGCTGCCGTACCACCGGCGTGGAACGTACGCAGTGTCAACTGTGTACCCGGTTCACCGATAGACTGTGCAGCAATTACGCCGACTGCCTCACCCTTCTGAACCATGCGACTGGAAGCCAGGTTACGTCCGTAACACTTAGCACAAACACCTTTCTTAGATTCGCAGGTCAATACAGAACGGATTTCAACGCTCTCGATCGGAGAATCTTCAATCTGCTGTGCAATATCTTCTGTGATCTCTTCACCACCGGCAACAATCAGTTCACCGGTTGTAGGATGAACGATATCGTGTACAGATACACGGCCGAGGATACGTTCGTACAGCGTAGCAATGGTTTCATCATTGTTCTTCAAAGCTGTACAAACCAGTCCACGGAGCGTACCGCAGTCTTCTTCATTAATAATCACATCGTGTGACACGTCTACAAGACGACGAGTCAGGTATCCGGCATCGGCTGTCTTCAAGGCCGTATCGGCCAAACCCTTACGGGCACCGTGGGTAGAGATAAAGTACTCCAACACGGACAGACCTTCCTTAAAGTTCGAAAGAATCGGGTTTTCAATGATCTGACCGCCTTCGGCACCTGCCTTTTGCGGTTTTGCCATCAAACCACGCATACCGGAAAGCTGACGGATCTGTTCCTTAGAACCACGGGCTCCGGAATCCAACATCATGTATACAGAGTTGAATCCTTGGTCATCGGTAGAAATAGTTTTCATCAAAATATTAGACAACTCGGAGTTTACATGTGTCCAGATATCGATTACCTGGTTATAACGCTCGTTGTTGGTGATGAAACCCATGTTATAGTTGTTGATTACCTGCTCTACTTCGTCGTAACCCTTCTGTACCAATGCTTCCTTCTCTTCGGGGATGATAATATCGCCCAAGTTGAACGACAGACCACCCTTGAAGGCCATCTGGTAACCAAGGTTCTTGATTCCGTCGAGGAAGTCGGCAGCTTTGGCAACACCGCACACTTTGATTACGTGGCTGATGATGTCGCGGAGTGACTTCTTGGAAATAATCGTATTGATGTATCCTGCTTCTGCCGGAACGATCTCGTTCACAATAACACGACCTACTGATGTATCGTGCATCATCTTGTCAACGATATTTCCATGTTCGTCCACGTCTTTCACAACGACGCTGACCGGAGCATGAATATCGACCTTACCTTCATTGTAAGCGATAAGAGCCTCTTCAGGACCGTAGAAGGTCAAGCCTTCGCCCTTAGCACCCTTACGCAGTTTGGTGATGTAGTACAGACCAAGTACCATATCCTGTGCAGGCACTGTGATAGGCGCACCATTGGCAGGGTTCAAAATATTGTGTGACTGGAGCATCAGCATCTGTGCCTCCAGTATAGCTTCGTTACTCAACGGCAAGTGAACAGCCATCTGGTCACCGTCGAAGTCGGCGTTGAATGCCGTACATGCCAACGGGTGGAGCTGGATTGCCTTGCCTTCAATCATCTTAGGCTGGAATGCCTGAATACCAAGACGGTGAAGTGTCGGGGCACGGTTCAACAACACCGGATGACCTTTCATCACGTGCTCCAAGATGTCCCAGATTACGGGTTCCTTGCGGTCTACGATCTTCTTGGCGCTCTTTACCGTCTTCACGATGCCGCGCTCAATAAGCTTACGGATAATGAACGGCTTGTAAAGTTCGGCTGCCATCAGTTTGGGAATACCGCATTCGCCCATCTTCAACTCAGGACCTACAACGATTACGGAACGTGCAGAATAGTCGACACGTTTACCCAGCAAATTCTGACGGAAACGTCCCTGCTTACCCTTCAAACTGTCGGAGAGTGACTTCAACGGACGATTGGCATCGGTCTTCACAGCGCTGGACTTGCGGGAGTTGTCGAACAATGAATCAACGGCTTCCTGCAACATACGCTTCTCATTACGCAAAATCACTTCAGGAGCTTTGATCTCAATCAGTCTCTTCAAGCGGTTGTTACGGATGATGACACGACGGTAGAGGTCGTTCAAGTCGGAAGTGGCGAAACGGCCACCGTCCAGTGGAACCAACGGACGAAGCTCGGGCGGGATAACGGGTACAATACGCACAATCATCCATTCGGGCTTGTTGCGTCCGCGTGATGCACGGAACGATTCTACTACCTGGAGACGCTTCAAGGCTTCGCTCTTGCGCTGCTGTGAAGCATCACTGCCGGCACGGTTACGCAATTCGTAAGACAAAGAGTCGAGATCCAAGCGTGCCAGCAAATCATAGATTGCTTCGGCACCCATCTTGGCAATAAACTTATTAGGATCGGAATCTTCAAGGTACTGGTTGTCGCTCGGCAACTTTTCCAGAAGATCCAGATATTCACCTTCTTCGAGCAGGTCATACTGTGCGACCTCACCGTCCAGCGCACCCGGCTGGATAACGACGTAACGCTCGTAATAGATAATGGCATCGAGTTTCTTGGTAGGCAGACCCAGCAAGTAACCGATCTTGTTGGGAAGTGAACGGAAATACCAAATGTGAGCCACCGGCACAACCAGCTGGATATGTCCCATACGCTCACGACGTACTTTCTTCTCAGTCACTTCCACACCGCAACGGTCGCAGACAATACCTTTGTAACGGATACGTTTGTACTTACCGCAATGGCACTCATAATCCTTGATAGGACCAAAGATGCGCTCGCAGAACAAACCGTCGCGTTCAGGCTTATACGTACGATAGTTGATGGTTTCAGGCTTTAAAACTTCACCACTCGAATTCTCAAGGATTTCTTCAGGAGAAGCCAAACCGATAGAGATCTTCGAGAAATTACTCTTTATCTTGTTATCTTTTCTAAAAGCCATACTTTTATATATAATTGATAATTGACAATTGATAATTGATAATTAGAAAACAGACTGACAAATTGAGAATGAGACAACACATTGTCCATTCTCAATTATCCATTATCCATTATTCAAGATTGATGCTCAAGCCCAAACCTCTCAACTCGTGCAGCAATACATTCAGTGATTCAGGAATACCCGGAGCAGGCATCGGTTCACCCTTCACAATTGCTTCATAAGCCTTGGAACGTCCAACCACGTCATCAGACTTGATTGTCAGGATTTCCTGCAGGATGTGTGCGGCACCGAATGCTTCGAGTGCCCAAACTTCCATTTCTCCGAAACGCTGACCACCGAACTGAGCCTTACCACCCAACGGCTGCTGTGTAATAAGTGAGTACGGACCGATGGAACGTGCGTGCATCTTATCTTCAACCATGTGACCGAGTTTCAACATGTATGTCACACCCACCGTAGCTTGTTGCTCGAATGCGTCACCTGTACCACCATCATAAAGCGTTGTTTTGCCATAACGCGGCAGTCCTGCCTTGTCTGTCCATTCGTTCAGGTCATCCAGCGATGCACCGTCGAAGATAGGAGTCGCAAACTTCACGCCCAACTTCTTCCCGGCACGCCCCAGAACAGCCTCGAATATCTGACCGATGTTCATACGAGAAGGCACACCCAGCGGATTCAATACGATATCTACCGGAGTACCATCGGCAAGGAACGGCATGTCTTCCTGGCGTACAACGCGGGAAACAATACCCTTGTTACCGTGACGACCGGCCATCTTATCACCAACACCGATCTTACGCTTCTTGGCGATATAAACCTTAGCCATCTGGATGATTCCGGCGGGCAACTCGTCACCGATCGTGATCGCAAATTTCTTGCGCTTCAACTCGGCATCAAGTTCCTTGTATTTCTTGATGAAGTTCATCACCAAAGCACGGATCAGACCATTCGTGTGTTCATCCTTCGTCCAGTTACTCAACTGTACGGCGGTGAAGTCCAGGTCACTGAAATCGGAAGCTGAAAACTTGGCACCCTTAGAGATGATGTCAGCACCCATATAGTCCTTCACGCCTTCAGAAGTATAGTTTTCGGTGAGCTTCAACAGTTTGTTTATCAATATTTTCTTCAAGTCGCCTATCTTGGCATCGAACTCGTCGTCAATCTTCGGCAGCAGAGCCTTGTCGGCCAGCTTGGAGCTGCGGGTCTTGATTACGCGAGAGAACAAACGCTTACCGATGACAACACCTTTCAGAGAAGGAGAAGCCTTCAAAGAAGCATCCTTCACATCACCGGCCTTGTCACCAAAGATAGCACGAAGCAACTTCTCTTCGGGAGAGGGATCTGATTCACCCTTCGGAGTAATTTTACCGATAAGGATGTCACCCGGTTCAATGCGGGCACCCACGCGAACGATACCATTCTCGTCAAGGTCTTTCGTTGCTTCTTCACTTACGTTAGGAATATCGGAAGTCAACTCTTCCATACCACGCTTCGTTTCACGAACTTCCAAAGAGTATTCTTCAACGTGTATAGAAGTCAAAAGGTCTTCGCGAACCACGCGTTCGTTCAACACGATAGCATCCTCGTAATTATAACCCTTCCAAGGCATGTATGCCACCAACAGGTTCTTACCCAAAGCGAGTTCTCCGTCCTCGGTAGAATAACCTTCGGTCAAGATTTGACCTGCCGTAACACGCTGACCTGCTTCGCAAATAGGACGAAGGTCGATCGTCATGTTCTGGTTGGTACGACGCCATTTAGGGATGTTATATTCTTTCAGTGCAGGTTCAAAGCTTACAAACTCTTCCTCGTCCGTACGGTCGTACAGAATGCGGATAGTCGTAGCATCTACAAAGTCAACCACACCATCACCCTCGGCAGTAATCTGCGTACGAGAGTCGCGTGCCAACTGACGTTCGATACCTGTACCTACAATCGGAGCTTCACTCTTCAACAAAGGAACTGCCTGGCGCATCATGTTCGATCCCATCAATGCACGGTTGGCATCATCATGTTCCAGGAACGGGATCAAAGAAGCTGCGATGGAGGCGATCTGCTGAGGAGATACGTCCATTAATTCCACCTCATCCGGAGTAACTACCGGGTAGTCGGCATCCTGACGGGCTTTTACTTTATCACGGATGAATGTACCGTCGTCGTTCAGAGGTGCATTACCCTGAGCGATGATTTTGGCTTCTTCTTCTTCGGCTGTGAGGTAAACCAAACCTTCATCAGAAAGGTCAACCTTACCATTTGCTACCTTGCGGTAGGGAGTCTCGATGAAACCGAGTTCGTTGATCTTGGCGAACACACAGAGTGAAGAAATCAAACCGATGTTCGGACCTTCAGGAGTTTCAATCGGACAGAGACGGCCGTAGTGCGTGTAGTGTACGTCACGTACCTCGAAACCGGCACGCTCACGTGACAGACCACCAGGACCCAGGGCCGACATACGGCGTTTGTGAGTAATCTCAGCCAGCGGGTTCGTCTGGTCCATGAATTGCGACAAGGCGTTCGTTCCGAAGAAAGAGTTGATAACGGAAGAAATGGTCTTTGCGTTAATCAAGTCAATCGGAGTGAAGACTTCATTGTCACGAACGTTCATACGCTCACGGATGGTACGCGACATACGTGCCAAACCGATAGCAAATTGATTGGACAACTGCTCGCCTACGGTACGTACACGACGGTTGCTCAAGTGGTCGATATCGTCCACATCTGCTTTCGAGTTAATCAACTCGATGAGGTATTTGATGATCTCGATAATATCTTCCTTGGTGAGGACACGTACATCCATGTCGGTCGTCAGATTCAACTTCTTGTTGATACGGTAACGACCTACATCACCCAAGTCATATCTCTTTTCTGAGAAGAACAGGTTGTTGATAACCTCGCGTGCACTGGCATCATCGGCAGGGTCTGCATTACGCAACTGACGGTAGATGTAAAGCACAGCTTCTTTTTCCGAGTTACTCGGGTCCTTCTGCAGCGTATTATATATAATGGAGTAGTCAGACTGGTTCGGCTCTTCCTTGTGTACAAGGATGTTCTGAACGCCCGACTCTAATATAACGTCAACATGTTCCGGTTCAATCACCGTTTCACGGTCGATAACGACTTCGTTACGCTCGATGGAAACAACTTCACCGGTATCTTCGTCTACAAAATCCTCAATCCATGTTTTCAATACACGTGCGGCCAACTTACGTCCCACAATCTTCTTGAGATTGGTCTTGTTCACCTTCACGTCTTCCGCCAAGTTAAAGATTTCGAGAATATCCTTGTCATTCTCAAAGCCGATAGCTCTCAGCAAAGTGGTAACGGGCAACTTCTTCTTACGGTCAATGTACGCATACATGACGTTGTTGATGTCGGTAGCAAATTCAATCCATGACCCCTTGAACGGGATAATACGGGCTGAATACAATTTGGTACCGTTGGCGTGTACGCTTTGTCCAAAGAATACACCCGGTGAACGGTGAAGCTGGGAAACAACCACACGCTCTGCACCGTTAATGACGAAAGTCGCCTTGTCCGTCATGTAAGGGATAGGTCCCAAGAATACATCCTGGATGACGGTATCAAAATCTTCGTGGTCGGGATCGGTACAATATAACTTCAATTTTGCCTTCAAAGGCACGCTATATGTAAGCCCTCGCTCTATACATTCATCGATGGTATAGCGCGGCGGATCAATATAGTAGTCCAAAAACTCAAGAACAAAATTGTTTCTTGTATCGGCAATGGGGAAGTTTTCAGCAAATACTTTATACAACCCCTCGTTTCTACGTTTCTCGGGTGGGGTATCCAGTTGTAAAAAGTCTTTGAATGACTTCAATTGTACTTCCAGGAAATCCGGATATTCAAGCGGATTCTTAGTCGAAGCAAAATTAACTCTTTGATTTACAGTATTTGAAGACATCTGTGAATGAATTTGGAGAACTTAATTTGAAATATATACACAAAAAGGTTAAGAATCCTCTTGCGAAGGATTCCTAACCGAATTACCTGATTACCAGGCTAATGTTATTTAAGTTCAACTTCAGCTCCAGCTTCTTCCAATGTTTTCTTCAATGATTCTGCTTCGTCTTTAGCCAAACCTTCTTTTACTACACTAGGAGCACCGTCTACCATGTCCTTAGCTTCTTTCAAACCAAGACCACAAGCTTCCTTAACGGCCTTAACAACCTGAAGTTTAGCTGCACCAGCGCTCTTCAATACTACGTCGAAAGAAGTTTTTTCTTCTGCGGCAGCAGCACCAGCTGCAGGACCAGCAGCAACAGCTACAGCTGCAGCAGCAGGTTCAATACCGTATTCTTCTTTAAGGATAGTTGCAAGTTCATTAACTTCTTTTACTGTCAAGTTAACTAATTGTTCTGCAAAAGCTTTCAAATCTGCCATTTTTGTATGATTTTAATTGTTTAAATACTAAATAAATTGATTATAATTTTTTCCGAAAATTACGCTTCGGGACGTTCACCAAGAGTTTTGAGAACTCCGTGGAGGGTGTTACCACCTGATTGCAGAGCAGAAATAACATTCTTGGCCGGTGACTGCAGCAAGGCAATGATATCGGCAATAACTTCATTCTTACTCTTGATACTTACGAGAGCATCCAACTGGTCAGCACCAACATAGAAGCTTTCTTCTGCATACGCAGCTTTCAGTCCGGGAATACCGTTTTTAGACTTGTCCTTGATCAGCTTTGCCGGAGCGTTAGCAACATTGCTAAACATTACGGCTGTGGTGCCTTTCAAAGTGCCATAAAGCGGAGAATAATCCTCTTCCAGGCTCTCCAATGCTTTGTGAAGCAATGTATTCTTTACTACCATCAATTTGATGTCAGACTTGAAACATTCTCTTCTCAACGCGCTTGTTGCAGCAGCGTCCATAGCAGTGGTATCAACCAAATAGAAGTGACCGTATTCCTTCACTGTAGCAGCAAGCTGCTCAATAATCGTACTTTTATCTTCCTTTCTCATTATTACTCCGTTTTATTAGATTTCTTCTACTGTTTTCGGGTCAATCTTGATGCCCGCACTCATCGTGCTAGAAAGATAAATACTCTTAATATATGTACCCTTGGCTGCAGTCGGTTTCAATTTATTCAAAGTAGAGATGAATTCTTTCGCATTGTCGCGAATTTGATCAGCACTAAATGAAACTTTACCGATAGAAGTGTGAACAATACCGCTCTTATCAACTTTAAAGTCAATCTTGCCTTGTTTTACTTCTCTAACAGCTTTAGCAACATCCATAGTTACAGTGCCACTCTTCGGGTTAGGCATCAATCCACGAGGACCGAGCACACGACCGAGTGCACCAATCTTACCCATGATAGACGGCATAGTGATGATTACATCAATATCAGTCCATCCACCTTTGATCTTTTCAATATATTCGTCAAGACCAACATAGTCAGCTCCGGCTTCTTTTGCAGCAGCTTCAGCATCCGGTGTACAAAGCACCAGAACGCGTACAACTTTACCAGTACCGTGAGGAAGTGATACAACACCTCTCACCATCTGGTTAGCCTTACGCGGGTCTACGCCCAAACGTACGTCTATATCCAGAGAAGCGTCAAACTTGGTATAAGAGATTTCTTTTACCAATGTAGCAGCTTCCTTGAGAGAGTATGCTTTCCCTGCTTCAATTTTTTCTGCAGCCAACTTTTGATTTTTTGTCAGTTTACTCATTCTAATTGAAGTTTATTAGTTATTAACCGGGAACTCCCCTTTTACAGCGATACCCATACTTCTAGCTGTACCAGCAACCATTCTCATGGCAGCATCCACAGTAAAACAGTTTAAGTCAACCATTTTGTCCTGAGCAATCGTACGAATCTGCTCCCAAGTAAGCTCGGCAACTTTCTTACGGTTAGGCTCAGCAGAACCACTCTTTACCTTAGCTACTTCAAGCAATTGAATAGCAACGGGAGGAGTCTTGATTACAAAATCGAAAGACTTATCTGCGTAGTAAGTAATGATAACAGGCAAAATCTTACCTGCCTTGTCTTGGGTTCTGGCGTTGAATTGCTTGCAAAACTCCATGATGTTGATTCCCTTAGAACCTAATGCAGGTCCAACGGGAGGTGATGGGTTTGCCGCGCCTCCTTTAATCTGTAATTTGATTAGTCCAGCAACTTCTTTAGCCATTTTCTAATTGATTTATATATAAACATTAATGAAGAATACTACAGCGTAACACCTGTACTATTCTTTTTCAACTTGCATAAAGCCCAATTCGAGCGGAGTCTTCCGTCCGAATATCTTTACCATAACCTTCAGTTTCTTCTTCTCGGTGTTCACTTCTTCAATGATTCCACTGAATCCACTGAACGGACCGTAATTCACCTTTACAGTCTCGCCAACTACATACGGGATATTCAGGTCTTCACCTGATTCCTGCAATTCATCGACCGTACCAAGTATACGATTCACTTCTGACTGTCTCAGAGGAACGGGTTTCTCCGAACCACCCAAGAACCCTATCACATTAGGAGTATTTCTCAGGTGATGAGCGACCTCACCTACCAGAGCAGCCTCCACCAAAACGTAACCAGGGAGATAACTTCTCTCCTTCACAACTTTTTTACCATTGCGAACCTGATATACCTTTTCGGTAGGAATCAATACCTGAGACACGTAATCACCAAGGTCGCTGTTTTTAATATCAGCTTCAAGGTACTCCTTTACCTTAGCTTCTTTTCCGCTAATAGCACGCAGAACGTACCACTTCTTTTCAATCTCAGACATTTTCTCCTTACTTTTTTAATGTGGATAAACAAACTCCATTACGTGTTGGAAACAGAAGTCCATCGCAAATACTACCAATGCAATGAGCAGGGAAGCATATAAAACAACTACTGCACTGTTAGTAAGTTCAGAATACGTAGGCCACGACACTTTATGAACAAGTTCGTCGTAAGTTTCTTTAAAATAAGCTACAATCTTCTTCATTTCAAAAATATTAGCACGGGAGGAGAGGCTCGAACTCCCGACACCCGGTTTTGGAGACCGGTGCTCTACCAACTGAGCTACTCCCGTGTGAACATAATCAGTTCCCAGCATTCACCAGGAACTGATTAGTATATTAATGGTTATTAGTCAAGAATTTCAGTAATCTGACCAGAACCTACTGTACGACCACCTTCGCGGATAGCGAAACGCAAACCTACGTTCAAAGCTACCGGATAGATCAGTTCTACGTTGATTTCTACGTTATCACCAGGCATTACCATTTCAGTTCCTTCCGGAAGAGTGATTTCACCTGTACAGTCCATAGTACGCAGATAGAACTGAGGACGATATTTATTGTGGAACGGAGTGTGACGACCACCTTCTTCTTTCTTCAAAACATAGATAGAAGCTTTGAATTTAGAGTGAGGCTTAATCTGACCCGGCTTACAAAGAACCATACCACGTTTGATTTCGTTCTTGTCGATACCACGGAGCAACAGACCTACGTTGTCACCAGCTTCACCTTGATCCAACAGTTTACGGAACATTTCAACGCCAGTTACAACTGACTTCTTATCTTCACCCAAACCAAGGATTTCAACTTCATCACCTACATGGATAATACCAGCTTCGATACGACCAGTAGCTACAGTACCACGACCTGTGATTGAGAATACGTCTTCAACCGGCATCAAGAACGGTTTATCAACGTCACGCGGAGGCAGCGGAATCCAGTTATCAACTGCATCCATCAGTTCCAGAACTTTTTCTTCCCACTTTTCAACGCCATTCAATGCACCAAGAGCAGAACCCTGGATGAAAGGAGTGTTGTCGCCATCGAATTCGTAAGCTGAAAGCAACTCACGCATTTCCATTTCAACGAGTTCCAACATTTCAGGATCGTCTACCATGTCGCACTTGTTCATAAATACAACCAGTCTCGGTACGTTTACCTGACGAGCCAACAGGATGTGTTCGCGAGTCTGAGGCATCGGACCATCAGTTGCAGCAACTACGATGATAGCACCGTCCATCTGAGCAGCACCAGTTACCATGTTCT
>ERZ791737.869-NODE-869-length-18851-cov-20.656203_pt1 | contig 18851 bp, 10 predicted proteins | sample MGYA00510042_ERZ791737 | MGnify/ENA primary metagenome ERZ791737 (study PRJEB30046, sample SAMN00791965) | human gut metagenome | study: EMG produced TPA metagenomics assembly of the A metagenome-wide association study of gut microbiota in type 2... | reverse complement strand
GGGCACCTCCCCTTTCAGGCGGAGGAGTTTGAGATACTCCGTAAATTCCCATTTATGAACTATATATAGAAACTATAATCAAAGAATTAATATTATGAGAAAACTGTTTGTACTGATTTGCTTTTTGAGCAGCGTGTGCTGGATGCAGGCTAAAGACTTCACCCAGTACGTCAGCCCTCTTGTGGGCACTTTATCTACTTTCGAACTTTCTACAGGTAATACCTATCCCGCCATTGCACGTCCCTGGGGCATGAACTTCTGGACTCCGCAAACCGGCAAGATGGGCGATGGCTGGCAGTATGTATACACCGCCAATAAAATCCGTGGTTTTAAACAGACCCATCAGCCCAGTCCCTGGATCAACGACTACGGTCAATTCTCCATCATGCCCGTTGTAGGCAAACCTGAGTTTGACGAAGACAAGCGTGCCAGCTGGTTTTCCCATAAAGGCGAGGTCGCTTTGCCTCATTATTATAAGGTGTATCTGGCAGAGCATGATGTAGTGACCGAGTTTACTCCTACCGACCGTGCTGTCCTGTTCCGTTTCACTTTTCCGGAGAACGAACACTCTTACATCGTTGTAGATGCTTTCGATAAAGGCTCTTACATCAAGATACTGCCCGAACAGAACCGTATCATCGGCTATACCACCCGCAACAGTGGCGGTGTTCCCGAGAACTTCAAGAACTATTTCGTGGTAGAGTTTGACAAGCCCTTCACTTATCGTGCTTCCGTTGCCGACGGTGTTCTGCAAGAAAACCAGAACGAGCAGACTGCCGGACATGCAGGTGCCATTATCGGCTTTAAGACCCGTAAAGGGGAAATCGTCCATGCACGTGTTGCTTCTTCCTTCATTAGTCCGGAGCAGGCCGAGCGCAATCTGAAAGAATTGGGCAATGATAGCTTCGATGCTTTGGTGCAGAAAGGGCAGGATGCCTGGAATCAGGTCCTGGGTAAGATAGAAGTAGAAGGCGGCAACCTCGATCAGTATCGCACTTTCTATTCCTGCTTGTATCGTTCGGTGCTTTTCCCCCGTGCTTTTTATGAGTTCGATGAGGCTGGTAATCCGGTTCATTACAGTCCTTATAACGGACAGGTATTGCCGGGCTATATGTACACTGATACCGGTTTTTGGGATACTTTCCGTTGCTTGTTCCCTTTCCTCAACCTGATGTACCCTTCAGTAAACAAGCAAATTCAGGAAGGTCTTATCAATACTTATAAGGAAAGCGGTTTCTTCCCTGAATGGGCCAGTCCCGGACATCGTGGCTGTATGATTGGTAACAACTCCGCCTCCATCCTTGCCGATGCCTATCTGAAAGGCGTTAAGGTGGATGATGTGAAGACGCTTTACGAAGGCTTGATTCACGGAACCAACAACGTGCATCCCGAAGTTTCCTCCACCGGCCGTCTCGGCTATGAATATTACAATGAATTGGGCTATGTACCCTACGATGTCAATATCAATGAGAATGCCGCCCGCACCTTGGAGTACGCTTACGATGACTGGTGTATTTATCAGATGGCCAAAGCCCTGGACCGTCCGAAGAAGGAACAGAAACTCTTCGCCGAACGTGCCATGAACTATAAGAACGTATTCGACAAGGAAAGTAAACTGATGCGCGGTCGTAACAAAGATGGTAAGTTCCAGTCTCCTTTCTCACCGCTGAAGTGGGGAGATGCCTTCACGGAAGGTAACAGTTGGCACTATTCATGGTCAGTATTCCACGATCCGCAAGGCTTGATAGACTTGATGGGCGGCAAGGAATCGTTCGTTCAGATGCTCGACTCCGTCTTCATCGTGCCTCCTTTGTTTGACGACAGCTATTACGGCCAGGTTATCCACGAGATTCGTGAGATGACGGTGATGAACATGGGTAATTATGCTCACGGCAATCAGCCTATCCAACACATGATCTACATGTACAACTATGCCGGTCAGCCGTGGAAAGCGCAATATTGGTTGCGCCAGGTAATGAACCGCATGTACACTGCTGGTCCCGACGGATATTGTGGCGACGAGGATAACGGGCAGACTTCTGCCTGGTATGTATTCTCTGCTTTGGGCTTCTATCCTGTTTGTCCGGGCACGGATGAGTATGTCTTGGGTGCTCCTTTGTTTAAGAAAGCAACGCTCCACTTTGAAAACGGCAACTCAATGACCATTGACGCTGCGGATAATACTTCCGATAATATCTATATCGAATCTCTCCAGCTCAATGGCAATGACTATACGAAGAATTATCTGAAGCACGGTGATCTGCAACGTGGCGGTGTCTTGAAGTTTAACATGGGCAATCAGCCTAATATGCAGAGAGGTACGCAACAGGAAGACCTTCCGTATTCTTTTTCTAACGAGATAAAGAAATAAGCATATAGTAATAATCCATTAATAGACAAGGCTGTCTCAAAAAACGGTTTTACTATCATTTTGTTCTTTTGTAGAGAACTTTATGAAGATTTTCTCCTACTTGTATGTGGAAAGCAGAATCTTCATTAAGTGCTGAATGACAGAATGGTACGCAAATCGGTTATTTGGGACAGCCTTTTCTTTTTATGGTTAACGAAAAAAAATATCTTTTTGGCTAAGTGTATTTTCAGGCACTGTTGTTTTATATACGAAAGCGAGAGAATGAATCTCTTGAAGTAACCATATGTATAACCTATAAATTTTGTTTATGAAAGACAATCATGCTTTTCAAAGTTCGACTTTCATGCGGGCTTTATTAGTCTTGTTGTTCATGGCGGTTTCTGTTCAGTGGGGTTTTGCCCAGTTGAACTTGAATGTGTCCCGTGCTACACTAGGAACAGTCATCGAACAAATCAAATCTCAATCAAAGTATCAATTTTTTTGTGACGACAAGCTGGCGGCATTGTCAGTAGAAAACGTCAAGGTGAAGGATGCATCCATAGAAGACGCTTTGAATGCCATTCTCAAAGGGAAAAACATCTCGTATAAGGTAGAGGACAACATCGTTTATCTTTCAGAGAAAATCGCTTCACAACAAGAAGGTAACCAGCAAGGCAAGGAACGTACGATTACGGGCGTCGTGTCGGATGACATGGGACCGCTGATTGGCGTCAACGTGTTGGTAAAAGGCAGCAGCAACGGTTGTATCACCGACCTGGACGGTAACTTCACGCTGACAACGACCGAAGCAAACCCCGTCATTGTGCTTTCCTACATTGGCTATAAGTCGCAGGAAATTGCTGTGAAAGGTTCGGAACCTATCAATGTAATGATGGAGAATGATACGCAAATGATCGAAGAGGTGGTAGTTACCGCTCTCGGTATCAAGCGTGCTACGAAAGCGTTGAGCTACAATGTGCAGGAAGTGAAGAGTGACGAGCTGACTCGTGTAAAGGATGCCAACCTTGTAAACTCTTTGTCCGGTAAGGTGGCCGGTGTTACTATCAATGCCAGTTCCTCCGGTGTGGGTGGTGCCAGTAAGGTAGTGATGCGTGGTACGAAAGGTATCGACCAGTCCAGCAACGCCCTGTATGTAATCGACGGTGTGCCTATGTTCAATCTTTCAGGTGAAGGCGGCCAGGAATTCGACTCCAAAGGCTCTTCGGAAGCTATTGCCGACATCAACCCGGAAGATATCGAATCCATGTCTGTACTGACGGGTGCTGCCGCTGCCGCTTTGTATGGTAGCCACGCTGCCAACGGTGCCATTGTCATCACTACAAAGAAAGGTAAAGAAGGACGTCTGAGTGTAACCGTATCGCAGAATACAGAATTCCTCCGTCCGTTTGTTACTCCCAAGTTCCAAAACTCATACGGTACGGGTGACCTGATGGCCAGCTCCGGTTCTGTAGAAAGAAGCTGGGGTAATAAACTGAACTCTTCCAACTATATGGGATTCAACCCTATAAATGACTTCCTGAGAACCGGTGTTGTAGCTACTGAGACTGTATCTTTGTCTACCGGTACGGAAAAGAACCAGACTTACTTCTCTGCAAGTGCCGTAAATTCTGCAGGTATGGTTCCTAACAACGATTACGACCGTTATAACTTTACGTTCCGTAACACCACTTCTTTCTTGAACGATAAGATGACCCTGGACGTAAGTGCTTCTTATATCAAGCAGAAAGACCAGAATATGGTTAACCAGGGTACTTACTCCAACCCGTTGGTTACAGCTTACTTGTTTCCGCGTGGTGACGACTGGAACGAGGTCAAGATGTATGAACGTTGGGATACTTCACGCAACATCTATACGCAATATTGGCCGCAAGGTATCGATACCTTTACGGGACAGAACCCTTACTGGATTGCATACCGCAACCTGCGTGAGAACAACAAAGACCGCTATATGCTGAGTGGTAGTCTGAACTACAAGATTCTGGACTGGTTGAGCGTAGCAGGCCGTATCCGTGTAGACAACTCTAACAGTACTTATACTGAAAAGCTGTATGCCACCAGTAACACAACGCTGACCGAAGGTTCTAATAACGGTTTGTACGGCATCTCTACTACAGCCGACAGACAAACTTATGCCGACTTCATGGTGAACATCAACAAGAACTTCGGTGAAGACTTCAGTTTCCAAGCCAACATCGGTGCTTCTTTGTCGGATATGCAGCAAGACGTACTGCAGAACCGTGGTCCTATCAGTGAAGACGGTATTCCTAACGTATTCAACGTATTCCAGTTGGACGACAGCAAGACGAAGCGTACACAGTCCGGTTTCCATGATCAGACTCAATCTCTCTTTGCCAGTGTTGAATTGGGATATAAGAGCATTTACTATCTGACCCTGACCGGACGTTCGGACTGGCCTTCACAGTTGGCAGGTCCTAACTCTACACAGAGTGCCTTCCTTTATCCTTCAGTCGGTGGTTCTGTTATTTTGTCCGAACTGTTGAAGTTGCCCGAGCAGATTTCCTTCTTGAAGGTACGCGGTTCATTCGCTTCCGTCGGTCTTCCTTTCCCGCGCTTCCTGGCCAATCCTACTTACTCCTGGGATAACTCCAATAAGGTATGGCAGTCAAAGCGTAACTATCCGATGTACAACCTGAAACCGGAGCGGACAGACTCATGGGAAGTTGGTCTTACTGCCCGTTTCCTGAAACACTTCAATCTGGATTTGGCTCTTTATACTACCAAGACATATAACCAGACTTTCGACCCGAAAATCTCAGTATCTTCCGGTTACTCTACGCTCTATGTACAGACGGGTAGCGTACAGAATAAGGGTATTGAACTCGGACTGGGTTACTCCAACGAATGGGGAAAATTCAAATGGTCCAGCAACTATGTATTCAGTGCCAACGACAACAAAATTCTTGAATTGCTTGAGAACTATGTACACCCCGAAACCGGTGCCATCATTACTAAAGAACGTCTGGACGTAGGCGGTATGGGTCAGGCACGTTTCATCCTGAAGAAGGGTGGTTCTTTGGGTGACCTTTATTCTACAGCCGACCTGCAACGCGACAACAACGGTAACGTCATGGTGGACCAAAACGGTAGCGTAACTGCTAACTATAATGCAGAAGACATCAAGCTGGGTAGTGTGTTTGCCAAATGCAACATGTCATGGAGAAACGACTTCAGCTGGAAGAACCTGAACTTCGGTTTCATGCTTTCTGCACGTATCGGCGGTATTGTTTACTCTGCTACACAGGCTGCTATGGATATGTATGGCGTATCGGCTTCAACCGAAGCTGCGCGTGATAACGGCGGTGTTTGGGTGAACGGTTCGGACAAGGTGAACGCACAGAAGTGGTACACTACTATCGGTTCTCAATCGGGTATTCCTCAATACTATACTTACAGTGCAACGAACCTGCGCCTTCAGGAAGCCAGCATCGGCTATACCATTCCGAAAGACAAACTTTGGAATGTAGCTGACGTAACGGTTTCTTTGGTAGGACGTAACTTGTGGATGATTTACTGCAAGGCTCCTTTCGATCCGGAAGCTGTAGCATCTACCGGTAACTACTATCAGGGTATCGATAACTTTATGACGCCAAGTGCACGCAGCCTTGGATTCAATGTAAGATTCAAATTCTAACAGATTAAAGACAGAAAACAATGAAAAAATCAATTATAAAAATCGCTATATGTGGCGGTATGTTAGTTGGCTCGTTGTCATCTTGTACGGACAATTATATGGATTACAATACAAATCCGTATGAATCGACCAAAGACGAGATGGATCGTGACGCTTATCTAATCCGTTCGGCTTTGACCGGTATGCAGGGATATGTGATTCCTACGGATGTAAACCTTAATCAGTTCCTGGAATGTTTGCTGGGTGGTCCTTACGGAGGTTATCTGGCTGAATCAAACTCAGGTTTCAACAACCGTTTCTCTAATTATAACCAGTCTCAAGACTGGGTAGGCAAGTTATATAAGGATGTCATTCCTAATGTATATGCCAACTATGCACAGTTGGAAGCTTCTACGGAAGATCCGGTCTATTTGTCCGTAGGCAAGGTGGTGAAAGTGGCTGCCATTCTGCGTGTGACGGATGGATATGGTCCTATCCCTTACTCTCAGTTGGGTGCAAACGGTGACTTAGTAGCTCCGTTGGATACACAGAAGAAGGTTTATGAAACCATGTTGGGCGAACTGGATGAAGCTATTACCGGTTTGTTGGCACACCGTACGGAAACATTCTCCTCAAAAGCGGATAAAGTATATGCCGGTAAGGTGGAACAATGGATTAAGTTGGCCAATTCTTTGAAGTTGCGTATGGCAATGAGAATGGTTTATGTCGATCCCGCCACGGCGCAGGCAAAGGCTTTGGAAGCAATAGACTCTGAAAAGGGTGGCGTACTTACTTCCAATGCAGATAATGCAACCATTCAGGCTACTACCAACCCGTTCAGAGTTATTATGTATGAGTACAACGGCGGTGACTCTCGCATTGCAGCGGATATCACAGCTTATATGAACGGTTATAAAGACCCGCGTCGAGACAAGTATTTCACCGAGTCTGCCTTTACAGATGCCGATGGTGTGAAGAACGGTTATCATGGCATTCGTTTGGGAACGGAACCCATTCCGAGTGAAACGGCTCATAAGTATTCCAATATGAATGTGGCTGCCGATACCAAGTTGGTATGGATGACGGCTGCCGAAGTTGCTTTCCTGCGTGCCGAAGGTGCACTGCGCGGATGGAACATGGGTGGAACTGCCGAGAGCTTCTATAAGAAAGGTGTAGAACTGTCGTTCGACCAATGGGGAGCTTCCGGTGCGGACTCTTACCTGGAAGATGCTGGCAGCCAGCCCGATCTGTACAAAGACCCGCTGGGTACTTACAGTTACAACGGTTCCCAACCTACCATCACCATCAAGTACGAGAATGGTGCTGCTTTTGAAACCAACCTGGAAAGAATCATCACCCAGAAGTGGATTGCAATGTTCCCGTTGGGCAATGAAGCATGGGCTGAATTCCGTCGTACCGGTTATCCCCGCCTGATGACGGCTGCCGTAAACAAGAACAAGGCCGAAGTGCCCGAAGGTACTTTCCCGCGTCGTTTGCCTTATCCGCAGGATGAGTACAAGGACAATGGTGCGAATGTACAGAAGGCTATGCAGGATTTGACTCCTTCTAATGATAGAATGTCATCCAGAGTATGGTGGGATTGCAATCCTAATATCAAATAAGAATAACGATCATGAAAAATAGAATGAAAAATATATTCATAGCAGCTTCCTGCTTCGCTGCCGTAACTTGTTTCACTGCATGCGACGACTGGACGGAAGTAGAGAACGTGAAGATCAATACGCCCGGCGTTGAAGAACTGAACCCGGAGCAGTATGCCAAGTATTTGCAGAATCTGGTTGAGTACAAGAATTCGGATCACAAGGTGGTTTACGCCTGGTTCGACAATAGCGAGAAAGTTCCTTTCAGCCGCGGACAGCACATCAGTGATGCACCCGACAGTCTGGATGTAATCTCCATGATGTATCCCGGCGAACTGGCAGAGTTCGAACGGACCGATATGGAGACCGTACGTGCCAAAGGAACGAAAGTGGTTTATACCATCAGCTTCGACAAGATCCAGAAGGAATATACGGATAAAGTAAAAGAAGGTACCGAAAGCGGCACTTTCGACGCTTATCTGAGTGCGGAACTGACGAAGCAGATTGGCTATGCAGATGACTTTGACGGTATCATTGCAGGTTATAAAGGAACAAGTCCTGTCTACATGTCTGCCGAGCAGAAGGCGGAAGCCAAGAAGTATCAGGATGCTTTCTTCGGTGCTATCTCCACTTGGAGAAGCAGCAATACTGCCAAGTTGCTGACGTTCCAGGGATATCCTGAGAATCTGATCGGACAGACTCTTCTGTCAGATTGCAAGCATATCATCCTGGCTACGGATAATGTAGCGGACGATGCGCAGCTTTCAGTCGTGGCTCGTCTTGCAATGATTGCATCCGATGTTCCGACAGACCGTTTCGTTGTAGCTGTCTCTACCGTTTCGCTGGATTCATCGGACAAGGCTACCGGATTTTATGGCTCGGACAGAGCTTTGTCGGAAGCTGCTTATTGGACTACCGAACCGTCTGACGATTATACCCGTGCCGGACTGGCCATCTATAATGTGCAGAACGACTATTACAATGCCGGTAACTCTTACCAGTATGTGAAAGAGGCTATTAATATTATGAACCCTGCTCCTAAAAAATAACGAATACCATGAAATTGAAAAACTTATATTTAGTATCGATAGCATTGCTGGCAGGTGTATTTGCAGCTTGCAGTGATGATACTGAAACATTCGACAACCGGGTGTATGTCAATGCTCCGGTCAAGACCAGCAGTGTGCTGCTGAAGAATACGGTTCCGAGTACCGAAGGCCAGTTCCAGATTGCAATGGCTAAGCCGGAGGGTAAAGATGTAACTGTCTCCATGAAAGTAGAACCGGGTCTGGTGGAAGCCTATAATGCTGCTTATTATGATAAGGCAGAAGCCCTGCCAAGCGGACATTATACATTGGAAAGCCAGCAGGTGACTATCTTGGCGGGAAGTATCCTTTCGGATGCCGTTACCGTGAAGTTCAACAACCTTACCGAACTGGATCGTGAAAAGGTATATGTATTGCCGATTACTATAGAGAATGCCAGTGTGGGTATACTGCAAAGTGCCCGTACCATGTACTATGTGCTGAAAGGTGCTGCTCTTATCAATGTGGTGGCCGACATTACAAAGAACCTGATTTATGTAGACTGGAAGAAACCCGAAGTAGCCAATAACCTGAAACAACTGACGGCAGAGGCGCTGATTCGTCCTAACAAGTTTGGCAAGATGCTTTCTTCCGTTATGGGTATTGAAGGGTATTTCTTGCTTCGTATCGGTGATTCCGGTATTCCCGATAATCAGCTGCAAGTGGCTACAAGTAAGGGTAACTTGACTTCTTCCGACCTTGCTATCCCTACCGGAGAATGGACACATATTGCCGTGACGTATGATGCCGATGCAGGTGGTAAGATAACCGTCTACCTCAATGGTAAGAACATGCTGGAAGGTACTGCCAATTGTGGTGCCATCAACTGGGCACAAACCAAGACAGACGAAGGAAACGGTTTCTGGATAGGTCACTCTTATAACCGTGACCGCTGGTTGGAAGGTGAAATCACCGAATGCCGTATCTGGAACAAGGTGCTGACTCAGAATGAGATCAATGCCAAGGATCACTTCTATCAGGTAGAGCCAGATGCAGCCGGACTGGTGTCTTACTGGAAATTTGACGAAGGTGTAGGAACTTCTATCGCCGACTATAGCGGTAACGGAAATAATGCTACAGCTCTGGAGCCCATTACCTGGAACGCAGTGGAACTGCCTGCAAAGAATTAATTTGTTATACCTTTAAATTAAGAAGCTTATTATGAAATATATGAATCATATCAAATCAGGCTTGCTGGCAATGACGTTTGCATGTGTCGGATCGGTTTTTACCGGCTGTGAAGATGACATCACAATCAATGCCGCTGATTCAGGCAAGTTAGAGACTGTGGACGGTATGTATGGCTATGTAAGGTCTGCTGCCGGAGCACGTGAACTCACTCCGATTTCACTGTTCGGAGACAAGGCTGGTGCCGGACATCTTTACTTTGAATTGAGTAAAGCTGCCACTCAAGACGTTACGGTAAACTTTAAAGTCGATGCTGCTGCGCTGGAAGCATACAATGCGGCTCACGGTACATCTTACGAGATGTATCCTGCCGACAAGCTGAGCTTGGCAAATGGCGGTACGGCTACCGTTAAATCAGGAGAGAAGAAGTCTGCTCCGGTAGAACTGACCATCAACGCAGGAGGATCAATAGGTGCAACATACGCGGTGGCCATTTCTGCTACTGCCAACGACGGAGTGGAAGTTTCTGCCAACAATCAGACTTATATCTATCTGGTGACGCCGCTGGCAGCTATTCCCGACTCGAAAAAGGGAGATGTCCGCACTCTTTGCTTTGTGGAAGTGAACGATGAAAACATCCTGAACATGGGTGAATATACCATGAAGGACAGCAAGAAGCCTTTCTTCGATGTAGTCAGCATCTTTGCTGCCAACATCAATGTGGATAATGAAACGGGACGCGTTCATATATTCTGCAACGACCAGGTGTCTTTCTTGCTGAAGAATGCCGATAAGTTCATTCGTCCTTTGCAAGCGAAGGGTATCAAAGTGAACCTGTCTATCCTGGGTAACCACGACGAAGCCGGTATGGGTAATCTGTCTCAGGCTGCTGCCGCTGATTTTGCCAAAGAGTTGAAGGCTTATATGGATATCTACGGACTGGACGGTGTGGACTTTGACGATGAGTACACCAATTATTCGGATAATCCGAGTCCGGGCTTTGAAAAACGTTCTCGCGAGAACTACTGCCGCCTGATTTATGAATGCCGTAAGGTAATGCCTGACAAATTGCTGGGAATATACGAATATACGCTTATTGACTCTCCGACGGGTACCGTTGAAGGCAAGAGCGCAGGCGAACTGGTGGACTACATGTGCTACGGTACTTACCAACGCTACGTGAAGGGACGCGAAGAGAATATGACCGGACTGACTCCGGCGAAGTATTGCCCTTACTCCCTGAAGATAAATGAGGAATATGACGGTGGTTGGACGCGTTTCAGCCAGGAGACGATACGTGATGCAAAAGAAGCCGGTTACGGTCTGCAAGTGTTCTACAACCCGAAACCGCGTACTTACAGCTACGATCATTACTTCAGTGCTGTCAGCGAAATATTGTTCAACGACAAGGTAGAATGGACCGGTAAATACTATGCCCGTACCGATGCAGCCGCTATCCAAGGTACGAAGTCAACCTACGAGACGTATCTGGGCGAATGGAATGCCACTTCCAGCAATTCATTGTATGTGTATATCGATGAAGAGAACAATCCACGTTGGTGGGATTGGAGCGGCAGTCAGCAGTTCAATGTCCGTATCGAAGAGAAAGAAGCCGGTAAGAGCTATTACGTATATGGTTGGGGTACTTATCCCGAAATTACCGATAAATATCCGTTGGTAATGGAGTACAGCGACTATGATGGCGGTCTTTCCATTCCTGTTCCTCAGACTATCCACGAAGCCGATGCTGCCGATCCTGTTACTTGGCAGATGTGCTGGGGCACGTACGGAAAAATAAATGTCTGGAACTTCTATACGGGTGAAGAATACATGGAACCGATTACCGGTACTATCGATGTGAACGGTAACCTGAAGCTCTATGGTATAGGCAACCGCTGGGGTATTGACCCGTGCTATGAAGAAGATGGCAAGTTAGTACCTCCTCACATGAATGTGAAGTCTCATATCACCGAGAACTACACCCTGGTGAAGCAATAATCTACAGGCTTATGTCGCCTTGAGTGAGACTACTGGTCTCCCCTCTAGTGAGACTAGTAGTCTCTCCTTAGGTCACACCAGTAGTCTCACCACAGGTGACACTAGTAGTCTCATACAAGGTGAGACCAGTAGTCTCACTTTAGGCAACACCGATACCTCTCAAATACACACAATATCATGAAGCAACACCTTATATATATAGTCCTGTTTTTCCTTCTTCTGGCAAGCAGCTGTACGTCTCCCAAACCTACAGAGGTAGCTTCGCCCGACGGACATATCCGGCTGGCATTCGCTCTGGATGCCGATAACCGTATGACCTACCGGGTGGATGTGAACGACACTGCTTTTATAACTCCTTCCTCATTGGGCTTCCTCGCCCAAAACGGAGTGAACCTTTCCGACGGTTTCCGCATCGTCGGCACCGACTTCTCCTCCGCAGACGAAACCTGGACACAACCCTGGGGAGAAAACAAAACCATCCGCAACCATTACAACGAAATGGCCGTCCGCCTGGCCGACGCCTCGGACGTGCAGCTTACTTTGCGTTTTCGCATCTTCGATGACGGACTGGGTTTCCGCTACGAATATCAGGTGGCAGGAGCCGACAGCCTGTTATTGACGGATGAACTCACTTCTTTCAACATTGCGCAGGACGGCACCTCCTGGTCCATCCCTGCCAATTATGATACGTACGAACTACTGTATCGTACACAACCTATCAGCAAGATAGACAATGCCAACACGCCTATGACCTTCAAGACCGGAGACACGTATGCCAGCATCCACGAAGCTGCTTTGACCGACTTTCCGGAAATGACCTTGAAGAATGTAGGCGACCGACAATTCAAATCAGAACTTGCCCCTTGGCCGGACGGTATCAAAGCACGGATAGCCGGAGGCCGTTTCCAAACCCCGTGGCGTACCCTGCAGATTGCCCCGGAAGCAGTAGGACTCATCAATTCAGGCCTTATCCTGAACCTGAACGAACCTTGTGCACTGGAAACCACCGACTGGATTCGTCCGATGAAGTACGTCGGCATCTGGTGGGGGATGCATTTGGGTGTAGAAAGCTGGGTAATCAATGATCGCCACGGTGCTACTACCGAGAATGCGAAAAAATATATTAACTTTGCTGCTGCCAACAACATAGAAGCTGTGATGTTCGAAGGCTGGAATGAAGGCTGGGAAAATTGGGGAGGAACACAAACATTCGATTATACGAAGCCATACGCTGACTTCGACATCCGGGAAATAGCTCGCTATGCCAAGGAGAAAGGCATCCAGATCATCGGTCATCACGAGACCGGCGGCAACATCCTCAATTACGAGCGGCAGCTCGATGCCGCCTACCAATGGTACACCGACCTGGGCATCCACAGCGTGAAGACCGGTTATGCCGGAGGACTTCCGAACGGGCACAATCATCATGGACAGTTCAACGTGCGCCACTATCGCAAGGTAGTGCAGACTGCTGCCAAGTATCACATTACCCTCGACGCACACGAACCCATCAAGGACACCGGCATCCGCCGTACCTATCCCAATATGATGACCCGCGAAGGTGCCCGTGGCATGGAGTGGAATGCATGGAGCGAGGGCAATCCTCCCGAACACCAGGTGATGTTGCCTTTTACCCGTCTGCTCGCCGGACCGATGGATTATACCCCCGGTATCTTCGACGTTCTCTATGAACGTGCCAAGAAGTCGAAAGACCGCAAGCAGTGGAATATGAAAGACAGCAAAGACTGCCGCATCAACACCACGCTGGCCAAGCAGATAGCCGACTGGGTGATACTCTATTCTCCCTTGCAGATGGCTGCCGATATGATTGAGAACTACGAAGGGCATCCCGCTTTCCAGTTCTTCCGCGACTTTGATGCCGACTGCGACTGGTCGGAGGCATTGGCAGGCGAGCCGGGAGAGTTCGTGGTCATTGTGCGCCGGGCAAAAGACAAATACTTCCTGGGAGCCGCCACGAACGAAGATGCCCGCCAGATTGCCGTCCGACTGGATTTCCTGGAGAAAGGCAAAACCTACCGTGCCGTTATCTACGCCGATGGCAAGGATGCCGACTGGGAAACGAATCCGGCATCTTACGAGATAACCGAGAAGCAGGTAACTGCCGATGATACGCTGGATATCTCCATGGCAAGAGGTGGCGGACAAGCCGTCAGCTTTATGCCCGTCTAAACTAACAGAAACGTAATACAAATAAAATGATATGAAGAACAACATGAAATCTAATTCAATACTGATGAGCGGGCTTCTGCTGCTGGGCGCCACTGTATTCAGTTGCACTATGCCGGAGCCGGATTACGCATCCTACGTCAATCCGTTCATCGGTACCGGTGGTCACGGACACACTTATCCCGGCGCGGTAGTTCCCAACGGGATGATTCAGCCCAGCCCCGACACGCGCATTTACGAGTGGGACGCATGTTCCGGATATTATTATGCGGACACCACCATCAACGGGTTCTCGCACACACACGTCAGCGGTACGGGATGTGCCGACTATGGCGACGTGCTGCTGATGCCTACCGTAGGACAGCAGGATTATCACTCCATGGGCTCGAAGAGCCAGCAGATGGCTTACTGCTCCGCCTTCTCGCACGACAATGAGAAGGCCGAACCGGGTTACTATTCCGTCGTCTTGGACCGCTATGGTGTCCGTGCCGAACTGACTTCCACCAAACGTGCCGCCATTCATCGCTACACCTTCCCGAAAGCGGAAGATGCCGGCTTCATCCTCGACCTGGATTATAGCATCCAGCGTCAGAAGAACGAGCAGATGGAACTCGAAGTAATCAGCGATACCGAGATCCGTGGACGCAAGAAGACCGTCTACTGGGCATTCGACCAGTACATCAACTTCTACGCCAAGTTCTCCAAGCCCTTCACTTATACCCTGGTGACCGACTCTATGGCATTGGACGAAGGCGGCCCGCTGCTTCCCACCGCCAAGGCATTGTTGCAATTCCAGACCGAAGCCAACGAGCAGGTGTTTGTGAAAGTCGGTGTCTCTGCCGTTGATATGGACGGAGCCCGCCGGAACGTAGAATCCGAGATTGCTGGATGGGACTTCGACGGAGTACGCCAGGCTGCACGCAGTGCATGGAACACTTATCTCTCCAAAATCGACATCAAGACGAAAGATGCGGACCAACGCACCATGTTCTATACCGCTCTCTATCATACGGGCATGCAACCCAATCTCTTCACTGATTCCGACGGCCGCTACCTGGGCATGGACCTGAAACCCCATCAAGGCAGTGTAGACAAACCTATCTACACCATCTTCTCCTTGTGGGATACCTTCCGCGCCTATCATCCCTTGATGACCATTATCGACCCGGCGCTGAACGAGGCCTTCATCCGCTCACTGATTCAGAAGAGCCGCGAAGGCGGTGTACTGCCGATGTGGGAACTTGCCGGAAACTATACGGGAACAATGATCGGCTATCATGCCGCTTCCCTCATTGCCGACTCTTACGTGAAGGGCTATCGCAACTTCGACGTGCAGGAAGCTTACAAGGCTTGCATCCGTGCTGCCGAGTATGATACCACCGGCATCATCACGCATCCCCTTGTATTGCCGCACCTGATGCCGCAAGCCAAATACTGGAAGAACAAGATAGGCTACGTGCCTTGTGACAAAGACAATGAATCCGTAGCCAAGGCTTTGGAATACGCTTACGATGACTGGTGTATCTCCGTGTTGGCAGATGCCCTGGACGATGAAGCCAACCGTGCCAAGTACTCCGCCTTTGCCGAAGGTTATAAGGTTTACTTCGACCCCAGCACCCGCTTCATGCGTGGCCTGGACAGCGAAGGCAACTGGCGCACCCCGTTCAACCCCCGTTCCTCTAACCACCGCAACGACGACTACTGCGAAGGCACCGCCTGGCAGTGGACGTGGTTCGTTCCCCACGATGTAGACGGCCTGGTAGAGTTGATGGGCGGTCGCGAGGGTTTCATCAGCAAGCTCGATTCTCTGTTCATTGCCGACTCTACTTTGGAAGGTGACGCAGTATCTGCCGATATCTCCGGTCTGATAGGCCAGTACGCGCATGGAAACGAGCCGAGCCATCATATCGCACACCTCTACAACTACGTAGGTCAGCCTTGGCGTACTCAGGAGTTGGTAGACCAGGTGCTGCATACGCTTTACTTCAATAATCCCGACGGACTCTCGGGCAACGAAGACTGCGGACAAATGTCGGCATGGTACATCCTCAATGCCATGGGATTCTACCAGGTATGCCCCGGCAAACCGGTGTACTCCATCGGCCGCCCGCTGTTCAACGAAGCCACCATCCATCTGGGCGAGGGAAAGACGTTCAAGATTGTGGCGCATAACAACAGCCGCGACAACAAGTATGTGCAGAGCATCGTCCTGAACGGCAAAAAGCTGGAAACTCCCTTCTTCACCCACCGGGATATTGTAGAAGGCGGGGTGCTGGAGCTGACGATGGACGCCACTCCGAATCGATAAATGAATCAAATATAGGCTTGTTTTTTAGACAGAAGAACAAAAGAACAAATTAGAGAACATAGGCTATATCATACTTATAAATATGTTCTTTTGTTCTTCTGTCTAAAGAGAATTCTTTTATAGCTTATTCAAAACAAATCAAGTATGAGTCAGAAGAAACATAACCCCATATCCTGGGTTCCCACCGTATACTTCGCCATGGGACTGCCGTTCGTGGTGCTGAACATGGTATCTGTGCTGATGTTCAAGGGGCTGGGTATTGGTGATGCACAGATAGCTTTGTGGACATCGTTAATAATGTTGCCCTGGACGCTGAAGTTTCTTTGGAGTCCGTTCCTTGAAATGTTCAAGACCAAGAAGTTTTTCGTGGTACTAACGCAGATGGTTACCGGAGCAGGCTTTGCTCTGGTGGCCCTGGCGTTGCACTTGCCGCAGTTCTTTGCGGTGTGCATCGGGCTGCTGGCGGTGATTGCCTTTAGCGGGGCGACGCACGATGTGGCTACCGACGGCGTGTATATGTCGGAACTGAACAAGCAGGACCAGGCCAAGTACATCGGTTGGCAGGGAGCCTTCTACAACATTGCCAAGATTGTGGCATCCGGCGGGCTGGTATGGCTGGCGGGAGCTCTGCTGATGGGCTTTGGTGGAGTGGAGGGCGCTTCGGAAGCCGTGCGCCATGAGGCTACGGTGAATGCCTGGATGACGGTGATGCTGATTATGGCAGGGGTGATGGTGTCGCTCGGTTTGTATCATATCCGCATGCTGCCTTCGGGCGGTGCGGCGGCATCCGGTGCAGCCACGGCGCGTGAGACGCTGGACAAGCTGATAGGGGTGATCCGCGATTTCTTCCAGAAGAAGCACATTGGTTATTATATCGCTTTCATCATCCTCTACCGCCTTGCCGAGGGTTTTGTCATGAAGATTGTTCCCCTCTTTTTGAAGGCAGAACGTTCGGCGGGCGGTTTGGGGTTGAATGAACAGCAAATCGGTTTGTATTACGGTACTTACGGGGCTGCGGCTTTTGTGTTGGGCTCGCTGCTGGCAGGTTATTACATTTCGCATCGCGGACTGCGGCGGACGTTGTTCTCGCTGTGTTGCATTTTCAATCTGCCGTTCGTGGCCTATACGCTGCTTGCCATTTATCAGCCGGAGAGCGGGATGCTGATTGGCAGTGCCATTGTGTTGGAGTACTTCGGCTATGGTTTCGGTTTCGTCGGGCTCAGCCTCTTCATGATGCAGCAGGTGGCGCCGGGAAAACACCAGATGGCGCATTACGCATTTGCCTCGGGCATTATGAATCTGGGAGTGATGCTGCCGGGAACGATCAGCGGCTTCGTCAGCGATGCGCTGGGGTATGAGACGTTCTTTGTCTTCACGCTCTTCGCCACCATACCGGCATTCCTCATCACGTACTTTGTACCGTTCACGTATGCGGACGAGAAGAAATGATAATCTTCTGTCAACTGATAAAATACCTATTAATAAACATCTAATAATAAATATGTCTATATGAGCAACAACATCATTATCCCTTGGGAAGAACGCCCTGCAGGTTGCACGGACGTCCTATGGCGCTACTCGGCGAACCCTGTCATCGGCCGCTATCATATTCCCTCTTCAAACAGTATCTTCAACAGTGCCGTCGTTCCCTTTGGCGAAGGCTTTGCCGGTGTCTTCCGTTGCGACAACCGTGCGGTACAGATGAATATTTTTGCCGGCTTCAGCCAAGACGGTATCAACTGGGAAATCTCTCACGAGCCTATCCGTTTTCAAGCCGGAAACACGGAGATGATAGAGTCGGAGTACAAATACGACCCGCGCGTCACCTGGATTGAAGACCGCTACTGGATTACCTGGTGCAATGGCTACAACGGTCCTACCATCGGCATCGGCTATACGTTCGACTTCCGCGAATTCTTCCAATGCGAGAACGCCTTCCTGCCCTTCAACCGCAACGGCGTCCTCTTCCCGCAGAAGATAGGCGGACGATATGCCATGCTGAGCCGCCCGAGCGACAACGGGCATACTCCCTTTGGCGACATTTACATTAGCTACAGCCCCGATATGAAGTACTGGGGCGAGCATCGCTGCGTGATGAAAGTCACCCCTTTCCCTGAAAGTGCCTGGCAGTGCACCAAAATAGGAGCAGGCTCGGTGCCCTTCCTGACGGACGAAGGCTGGCTGATATTCTATCACGGCGTTATCACTACTTGCAACGGTTTCCGCTACTCGATGGGGGCGGCGATACTCGATAAGGAAAATCCGGAACGGGTGCTTTACCGCACGCGTGAATACCTGCTGGCACCCGCCGCACCCTACGAGCTGCAGGGCGATGTGCCCAATGTGGTGTTTCCTTGCGCCGCGTTGCAGGACGGGGACCGGGTAGCTGTATATTATGGCGCTGCCGATACCGTGGTCGGAATGGCGTTCGGCTATATCTCCGAAATCATAGAGTTTACGAAGCGTACAAGCATTGTTTAAATGATGATTTAGGGGCGTGTGATAACAAGTGTATCTCAAACTCCTCCGCCTGAAAGGGGAG
>ERZ791737.866-NODE-866-length-18891-cov-3.133999_pt1 | contig 18891 bp, 24 predicted proteins | sample MGYA00510042_ERZ791737 | MGnify/ENA primary metagenome ERZ791737 (study PRJEB30046, sample SAMN00791965) | human gut metagenome | study: EMG produced TPA metagenomics assembly of the A metagenome-wide association study of gut microbiota in type 2... | reverse complement strand
TTCAGTGCAAGCAGCCATGCTGCGACGAGCTCTTCGACGCGAGCCCCTACGTCGAGCGCATGCTCGCGGGCATGGCGGGGTTCGAGGTCCTCAGCGAGGATATCCCCCGATGCCCGCATTGCGGCTGGCAGCTTGTGCCGTGGGTGCGCGACGACACGTTTCTGCAGGGTGCGGCCTGGCGCGAGAGCCTCGGACGATACGAGCGCTTTGTGTGCGAGCACAGCGATCACCGCGTGCTGTTGTTGGAGCTCGGCGTGGGCGAGATGACCCCCGGCATCATCACGCTCCCGTTCTGGAGCATGACCGCGAAGCTACCGGATGCGCATCTGTTAAGCGTAAACATCTCGGGCGACTCGGCGCCGCTGCAGCTTGGAAGCAAGGCAGGGGCGATCCAAGCCGATTTGGGCGCCCTGCTCTCGGTGGCACAGCAAGGCGACGAGTAGTGCGACGAGGTTTATGCTTCCTTGTTAGTTGCTTTGAGATATTCCTCGTCGTTCACAGGCTCCAACCACTCGTTGGAGATCTCCTCGCCTGGAACCTCCAGCGCCAGATGGGAGAACCAGCTGTCGGGCGCGGCTCCGTGCCAGTGCTTCACCCCTGGGGCAATGTTGACCACGTCGCCAGGGTGCAGTTTCTGCGCCGGCTTACCCCATTCCTGGTAAAACCCTCGACCAGCCACGCAGATGAGAATCTGTCCGCCGCCGTTTTTGGCGTGGTGCACGTGCCAGTTGTTGCGGCAGCCGGGCTCGAACGTCACGTTGTAGACGCCAACCTGCTCGGTTGATAGAGGCGCGAGGTAGCTTTGCCCGATAAAGTACTTCGCGAATGCGTCGTTGGGGGCACCGATGGGAAAGGCCATCTCGTTTTGGTGCTCGGCTTTTGCATCAGCGGCATCGTCATCCGCCCAGATCTCCTTTGCCATGCGGAAGGCCGCCCATGCCTTGGGCCACCCCGCGTAAAACGCGGCGTGGGTAAGGATTTCCGCTATCTCCGCCCTGGTTACACCGTTATTCTTTGCGGACATCAGATGGTATTGGAACGAGGAATCCGTCAGTCCCTGCGCCATCAGCGCCACCACCGTCACCACGCTGCGGTCTCGAAGGGAAAGCTCGCCCTCTCGGCTCCACACCTCGCCAAACAGCACATCATCATTGAGCTGTGCGAATTTGGGGGCAAAGTCCCCTAGGGCATCTCTGCCTGCCGTCTGTCTAATTGCCATGATCGATCTCCCCCTGTCGATGGTTTAGGTGCAAATCTGTTTCCGCATTACGGAACACCCTTTGCAATCCCTGTTCTAATGACGAGAATGAAGGTAATACCTAAACCTGACTTTAGGTCAAGGAATGAATTCGAGATTGATTCGGAGGAGCCATGTACACAATCGGACAGGTGTCGGAGATGTTCGGCTTGCCCGCCTCAACGCTGCGCTATTACGACAAGCAGGGATTGTTCCCGGCATTGGAGCGGACGTCCGGCATTCGGCAATTCGGCGATACGGAACTCGAGGCGCTTCGGGTCATCGAATGCCTCAAGAAAGCGGGAATGGAGATCAAGGACATTCGGCTGTTCATGGAATGGTGCGCGGAGGGTCCATCGACATACCCCAAACGCAAGGCCATGTTCGAGGAGCGGAAGGCCCACATGGAGCTAGAGATCGCGAACATGAACCGCGCGCTGGACATGCTGAAGTACAAATGCTGGTACTACGAGCAGCTGAATCAGAGCAACAACGAGGCTGAGCTGAAGGCACTGATTCCCGACGGCTTGCCAGAAGACATCAAAGAGGCCTACGAAAACGCTCACGCTCGATAGTGCCAAAAACGTCCCTTCTGAAACTCAACCATTGTTTAAGATGTCACAACTTAGGCAACAAGACTGGTTGCCCCGGTACGCAACGGGAGGGTCGACGCGGCTGGCATCGACCCTCCCATTTCCCAAACGGCATAAAGCTACTTGCTCACAACCGAGATGCGCTGGGCGACGTGGTTACCGGACTCGATCTCATCGACCATGGCAATCGCATAGTCAGCGTACGAGAGCGTTGACTCGCCGCGGCTGTTGAGCGTGAACTCCTCGCCCGCCAAGATATACTCACCGGTGCGCTCGCCGTCGGCCCGGAAGTCAGCAGCAGGGGAAATGAAGGTCCACTTGAGGCCGTCCGTTTCGCGAAGGTGAGCAAGGACTTTGCCGGCCGCGGCGGACAGCGGCTTCCAGTCATCGGGGAAGTCCGGGCCCATATCGACGGTGACCGTATGCTCGGGGTTGACGAACAGCGAGCCCGCGCCACCCACTATGAGCAGGCGCACATCGGTGCCGACCAGCACATTAGCCAAGTGGATGCCAGCGTCGGTGATACCGGGGATGGTCTCGGGCGTCCAGCCGCCCACGGCGTCCACCACGGCGTCGAATCCTTCGAGGTCTTCCGTCGTGAGCTCGAGTGCATCTTTGATGACGGAGTTCTGAGCGGCGGTCCTATTCTCGCCGCGCACGATGGCGGTCACGTCGAATCCGCGACGCACGGCCTCCTCAACGATGAGGCTGCCGGCCCTGCCGTTCGCTGCTACAACTGCGATTTTCTTGGTCATCATACTTTCCTTTCGACCTGCGGCACTCGCCGCCGCTTTCCTTGCGGCTCATACGATACGCGTCAAAGGTATATAATGGAAAGTAGGCACATAAAAGTGCTGTAAGCACCAAAAGGAAACTAATGTAAATGACGTGCATGATTGCAGACGGAGGTTTCACGAATATGACAACACCGACTTTGGAGAACCTGCCTGCCTGCCCAGTGGAGACAACGCTTTTGCTCATCGGCAACAAGTGGCAGGTGCTCATCCTGCGCGAACTCTCGCTCAAAGGCACGATGCGCTTTAAGGAGCTGCAACGCTCGATCGGCAAGATTTCGCAGAAAGTTCTGACCAGCAACCTACGAACCATGGAGGAAACGGGGCTCGTTCATCGTGAAGCGTTCGCAGAGGTGCCCCCACGGGTGGAGTACTCGCTCACCGACCTGGGACAGACACTCAGACCCGTTCTTGACGCAATGAGAGCTTGGGGCGAGAACTACAAGGAGCAGCTCAGCGGCGGCGGGCTTCGATAAGTAGCTCCTACTGGTTACACACCTACAGAAACCCCTCCGTCCTATCGCCATCACGGGAAACCCTCCTCCTTGGTTCTCGCCGCAAACGGCTTCGAGGCCGCGCTGGAGATCCCGGCACGGCTGGAGCCGCCCCGCGCGAGCAGCGGAAAGGGATACACGCCCTTTACCAAGGTAGATTGCTGCTTTCGCTTCCCGTTCCTTCCGCAGTATTCTCAAGGCGAATGCGCGGCCCGCGCTCTTGGCGCCTAGGGGGCGTCGCCGTCACATCGTTTCATTCGCGCCTCTCTTTAGCGTTGGCAAGACGTCGGTTCGTGCCGTTCGGGTGCACGCAGGTTTTGATAATGCGCGCCATCTCATCGATAGGCGTTTCGCAGCCGCTCCGAATCCAGTCCTGTACCACGGCAGAGAGCCCATGCACATAAAAACTGATGACGAAGGCCCGCTGCTCGCTGGGATAGCCAAAGCGCTCCAACACTGGGTCGATGATGTGCTTCGCTAGGGCCTCGAATCGCTCCTGAGCTTGCAGCGTATGCCCGTTTGCGAGCATCGCGCGATAGATGGAGCAGTTGTCTTGGACGAACTCGAGGTAGGGCCTCAGATACTCGTCGGTTACGAAAACGAGCTCATCGAGGGAAGCCGTACGGATAGCCCCGATCGTGTCTGCGGCGCTTTGTTCAAAGCGCTCGAAGAACTTGGTGTTCACATGCTCCGAACACTCCTTCACGAGGTCAGGGACACCCTGGCAGTGAAGGTAGAACGTAGAGCGCCCCACCCCGGCCTTCTTGCAAATCTCCTTAACGGTTATGAACTCCGCGCCCTTGTTCTGCAGCAAGTCGAGCAAAGCCTCGTCCATAAGCTGCGCCGTCGTAAAGTATCTGCTCTGCTGCCTGTTCACCCAAGCCTGCCTCTCCCTGATGCCAAAAGCTATTCGCCGGCAATTCCCTTGGCAAGCTCCATTATCTCAAAGGCGTATTTCTTCTTAGAGGTTTCCAGAATCCAGCGATACAGAACAAGGTTCACGCTTGCGCCTGCGATACCCAAGATACCAAGGACGATTCCGAGCACAAACAACGTGCCCTCGCCAGGTCCCAGCACACCCATGGTCAGGCACATGCCCACACCCAACAACAGCGAGGAAGCAATGCCAAAGCTGTAGGCGAAGACGTTCGCGGGGCGCTTTGCTTTGGCATCGAGCTTCTTGAGCGCGGTGAGCTTGGAGGCGCTTTTGGGCGCGTATTGCTTGGCGATCGATTCCGCGCAGGTCTTGTCGGTGTCCATGTTTTCTTCCTTTTCTCTATGGCTTGTTCGACAACCCAAGAATAGGAAGAACGTGCAGGCGATTGAAGAACACAAACGGGACGTTGTGTCCATGTTATATCGGCGAATGTCGACACTCACCGCAACTGCTCGGAATGATGATTGCGCTGTATTTCGTTATCAAATGGGCAGTGAAAAACGGCATAAAAGAGGCCTACGGTGCTGTCACTGGCAAGAATACCGCCGAAGATATCCAAAACGAAAAAGAGTTGAAAGAACTTGGATTGGATCAAGAGGATCGATAAATCCAGTTTCGCTGCCCCTAAAACGGCCTCGCTTTGTCCTCGGGGACAATGATGCTCACTCATTCATTTGAATTCGTCTTGAGGAGCGCCTTGACGCGCAGGGCGTAACGTGTGGCCTAGAGAGGCCGTCCCCTGCGCTTTGTCCTTCGCGCGCTCGTGCTTACCTTGATAAGGTCGGCATCACGAAAGAGCATCGCTTCCTCGAGGTACCTGTCACGATTCCTGAGTCTGCTGCATTTCAAGAGCTGCTCCTAAAACTCGAATCTGATTACACTTTTGGGAGTTTCATGACTCTGCGCCACAAGATGAGCAAAGAACGCACCTCGAGATGAATCGACAAAAGGAATTACGCACCTGCCGGGAGGCAGGCAGCCTGCTCGATCATCGCGGACTGCCAATTGATAAACCCCAAAAGCCGGACCGCACGGCGGCGCTCGTTTCGCTAAATCGACTTGATGGAATGGCGGATCACGGTCTTGAGCTTCAATAGCTGGATGCGTTCAGAAATGGACACGAAGGCCCTCGGGTGTCATTCAAATCCAGTCTGCATCTTGGTTCCTCGACTGCGCAGCTTGGTTAAACGCCGAAGGTTCAGCTATCTTCGTCAGCTAGCATGAGAGCAACCCGAAGGGAGGACGCATGAAGATCACGATCGAAGAGCGAGAAGCAGCTCAAGATATAGAAGTCACGATCGTCTGCGTAAGGGTCGATCGCCGCGTGCTTGATATAACGGCTCGGCTGCGCATGCTTGACAGGAAGGTGACGGGCACGGCCGACGGCTGCACGCGCGTGCTGAGCGCAGAAGACGTCCTGTTCATCGAGTCGGTCGACAAGCACACGTTCATTTATACGGCCGACACGGTTCTCGAAACGGGCCTGCGCCTTTACGAGATGGAGGAGCGCCTGTCGGACTGCGACTTCCTGCGCATCGCGAAAGGTTGCATCGTCAACTTCCGCGCGATCACCGCCCTCAAGCCCGACGTCAACGGCAGGATCATCGCCACCTTGGAAAACGGTGAGCAGGTCGTTATCTCGCGCCAGTATGCGCCCGACGTCAAATCGAAGCTCGGTCTGAAGCAGTCGAAACGAAGGAAGGGAGACCGAAATGATTAACAGGGACATTATCGACACCGATAAAAAGACGCCCGCGGAAAACCTCGGACAACTCGTGAAAAGCACCTGTATCGGCTTCACTGTTGCCATGATAGCCTTCTTGGCATTAGGGACTTGTTTCGCTGATGACACCGCCAAGCAGGGCATTAACTATTGCTGGTCGATTCTCGCCGCGTGCGTCACCGTCCCCGCGCTGCAGTTCGTGTTCTTCACGCCCGCGGTGATCAGACAGATGGCGTATCCCGCGCGCCTGGCGCTGTTCGACGTTTGCCTCTACGCAGCCCTCTGTGCATTGGCGTTTGTCTTTGCTTGGGTTCCCGTGAACAACCCCGGGGCGTGGGTTACCTTCACGGTTGTCTTTCTCGCCATCCTGGCGGTCCTCACTCTTGCTTTCAACGCCAAGCTGAGCCGCGAGACCCGCGAATTGAACGACAGGCTCGCGGAATACCGCAAGAGCAAGGAGACGGAATAAGGGTATAGCTGAGCATTATCGATGCTGGGCAAACCCTTACTCCCGATCCTCGGATTACCGCCCAGCGCGAGGACCTGATGCCAAGGCCGGCGCAGGGCGATGCTCGGCCCCGTTCGCTACCCCAAGCGCTTCCTGCGCGGTCACGCCCTTGTAGCCCCCGTTCGCGCGCATAAGCGGGTTCATGTGCAGGGGAATGTCGATCCAGGTGCCGCTTGCTCGGTCAGCCTGATCGGATTGGAGGAAGACGACCTCGTGTTCAGCATAGGCGATGGCGAAACTTCCTACGTATTGCGGTCTACCCAAGCCATCATTCGGTCCTCCTCGGTTTCGAAACTCGAATTTTTTTAAAGTTTCGAAACCGGGGAGGCAATATGCACAGGGATGCATCGAGGAGCGATTCCCAGTCGCGCCATGTCAGCAGCGATGCCGGGCGCATTCACGCGTGCTACAATGCGGGCATCAGAGATGAAAACACAGTCCCCGTCGGGTAGTCGTGGGCGTGCGGGAGTCCGCATCAGTAACCTGCCTCCTTGGTTGTCCCTTCTCTGCATGGTCATCTACATAAAGGAGGAACCAACCATGCAGATCAGCGTGTCATCCACCCTGACCGTATATCATGACGGCCAATTCTGGGTCGGGCTGGCGGAGCATGTCGAGGACGGCAGATACGGCGTCGTCCGCATCGTCTTCGGTGCAGAACCGTCCGATGAGGAAATCCTGCAATTCGTTACAAGCAAATGGGCGAAGCTCTCGTTCTTCGGTGACGAGGCCACGGAAACAAGCAAGCCCGCGAAGAATCCCAAGCGACGCGCTCGCGAGGCAGCGAAAGCCCTTAAGCGGCCCGCGGTGAGCACCAAGGCACAACAGGCGCTCGCAGCACAGCGGGAAGCGATGAAGCGGGAGTCGGCTCAAGCAAGAAGCCAGCGTCGCGCGGATGAGGCGGAGGCGCGCTTCGAGCAGCGAAAGCTGAAGCGCAAGCAGAAGCATCGTGGGCATTGATCGGTGCCGACATGGGTCCTGGCGTGAACAGGGCTACGTCCCCTGTTCACGCTGTTCACACATACAGCAGCGGACACGGATTCGATTGAAAGCGTGCCCGTTATCTGATGCTATAGTATTATATAGAACGTCTGTTCTTTTCCCACTCAATAGTTGGAAACTATCTCCAGCTTGTTCCAATTTGCCACAGTTTGCTCCAGTTCGTCCTATTTACGCCCAGTCTCACAAATTGCCGCGAATCCATGGGGTCAAATCTGGGTCATGATTTTTCGGGTCATCCGAGGCGATTTCGTGGGTCACGAAAACCGTTTCTGGTTTTGAATCACGACAGGAAGACAAGTGCGGTCAATCTCTGCTGGCCGTCAATCACGAGCTCCTTAGATGTCGCGTAGTTCTTCTGGTTGAGGTCAATCGAGGACTTCTTGTCCTCCTGGTCATTGGGGCGCCTCCCGAAGAATGCAGTAGCCGATGGGATAGCTGCGTAGCATGGAATCGAGGGGATTTCGGACGTCGCAATCCCTTCATACAAAGGGTCTCTGCAAATCGGGCAATCTAACACGACCCTCTATGACATCACCGAAGAGCTTGCCGACAGGTCGATCGACTCTGGTAAATAATGGTTCGCCATGAAGCTATCCCTTCGCCTTCGATGCATGGCTAACTTGACGCCTTTCGCGTATCTTGTAGTGCCGCAATCGCAGCATCGTAGGCGGCCTTATCGAGCCGGATCTCATCGATGAACGCACTAGTCGCCTCTATGATGATTTCCTTGAAACTCGCTTTATCGAAACCATCGTGTTCGCATTCAACTCTGAGCTCGTTTGGGTCAAACTGATCCCTGATCTGCACGATCGCGCTAACAAGGGCGCCGATGTCTGGCGCGTCGCTCTTCAAGATGACCTCATGGCCGGGTTTGAGAATGACCTTGACCTCTTTATTCTCCATACTTAACGAGCCTCCTTTTCACCGCATCCTTGCCGCCGTCAAGGATGAGCGACGCCTGGTCGATTATGTCGCCGTACTCAAGAGCGCCGTATTGATAGGCAAACTCCCCTTGGTGTGGCTGTTCGGCGATGATTACGTTTTCAGCGTCGGCGTTTATGACGATATTTGCGTCGTGTGTAACCACGATTACCTGCCTTGACTGTTTGAGCCCCATGAACCAGCTGCGAATCTTGCTATAGATCGTCTGGTTGTCTACGTTGTCCTCAGGCTGGTCGATAAGTAGCGGGATCTTCGTTTTCTTGTGCACGATGTACTCGATGAGGATGTTCGTCTGCGTACCTGGGGAAAGCCGCCTTATGTCTTGATAAGTGCCATCCCCGGAGTCGAAACAGATGGAAGACTTTTCTTCATAGGTGAGCCCAAAGGCGATGAGATCATCGTATAGTTGTTCCCAGTCAGAACCCTTTCGATACCCGTCTTCGCTAAAGCAGAAGGCCTTAATGTACTCCCATAGGTTTTCAGGATTGCACTTCCCGATGCCCTGCAAGTTCAAGGTTCTGGCGTTGATGGTGCGTATCATGAAGTCGATGGGATGCTCGACACATAGTTCGCGCATGAACTTGAATGCATTTGCCTTCTCGCCGTTTGCGAAGTCATGCTCCTCATAGTGCGTCACGAAACCATCGCATACCGCGATTAAAGCTCTTACGAGTGCGACGCGCTTCCTTATCCCCAGCGTCTTTTGCTGGAAGGTTGAATCGAAAAGCTCGATTTGCTTAGTGCGCTCGCTCTGCGCATTGTTCATAGAATTCTTCTTGGCAACGAAGAGGTCGACAAACGTGTTCTGGAAGAAATAACCCTCAAGATACGTCCGCCTGGCAGTATATGCCTCATCGCAGATGACTCGCTGCAGTTCCGTAATCGCCGCGTCGATACGCGGGTTGCTTTCGAGTGTCGGAGGCAGCTTGGCTTTTATAGCTGACCTAATGTCATCGAGTACTTTCTGGTATTTCAGAGACGCCAGCTTACTGTCCGGAATCTGGGCCTTCGATTTCCTTGGTCCGATGTCCATGTCGAGTCTGTCCTTTGTGTCGACTATGTACTTATCGACAAAGCCAACGATGTTTTCCGGAGTCTCCTCTTCAAAGGACTCAATGAGCTCGGCGAATGCGTCGGCATTGGTGCGCTCTATCGATGCTCCATCGATGCGCTTTACGTGCTCAAAGCCGCTTGCAAAGTGCTGTTCGATCGCCTTGTTGAACTCTTTGCCCGACTTCTCAAACAGTGTTGCTATGTAGCTCTGATTGAAGTAGTCAATGTTGAACTGGCCTTCGATGATCGGAGCGCCGCTCATCGTGCTTACAGATATCCCGCGCCCCCTAATGAATGCCCTGCGCTCGTCAAGTAGGGTGCCGGCGTTTGGCCTTATGCCGCACGCAATCGAATCGAGAAGGACGGATTTGCCGCTACCTCTTCCACCTATGATCGCATTCAGGCGAGGTGTGAACTCAATATGTTGACCCTCGAACTCAACGGCCCCTATGTAACCGCCCAGGTTGCTCGCGTTGACAACGTCCTGCACTCTGGTGATGCGGGTAATCTCACTTCCGGCAAGCTTCAAGCCGTTGAAGTTTGGCAAGGCATTGAAGTATTGGCACGGGTTCTCGAGATATTCGCGCAGCTTTCCGAAATCCTTTGAGTCGGAGAACGACACGATGGAGACCAGCTCGTCTCGAGCCATCTGCTTGAGGAATTCGACGGCATGCGCAATCTCACTCTTACCGCTTGACTCCCAGAAGCAGAAGAACTGGTCAAGATACTTCTTCATTTCGTTATCGCGCTCGTCGGTTGGCATTGCGTGCCAATCATAATCTATGCCACGCTTACCCTGCTTCATGGCGTGTGGGCTAAGGGCAAAATGGACCCCGTAACCTATAAGTCTATCGAGCAACAGGTGTATGTCGATGGGCTTTTTGCCGTTGCCACTGCCTACGTTCTTCTCGCTCATGAGAGCGTTCAGCTTGCTTGCAAGGTCCTCAAGCTTGTCCATATCGCCCATCGCATCGAAATAGACGACAAGATGCTTTGCTGGCTCGTTTTCATCGAGTGCCACGTCGATCTCTACACCCGGCAGAAGCGCTATCCTGCTGTGCGCGTCGTAAAAGGCACGATAGAGATCGATGCATATCTGGTTATGGTCGGTGAACGAAATCATGTCAAGGTCCTCGTATTCCTCAAGTACCTCGATAAGCCGTACTACGTAATCATTGACGCTGAGCTTTTTGAGCTCCTCATCGGTAGTTGAGTAGCACTGGTTCGAATGTATGTGTAAGTCCCAAACCTTGCCCCGTGTGCAAATGTGGGTATCGCTCATACGCTATTCCTATCCTATCTGCAGCAAACCCCGGAAGAACGACCCGGGGAACAAGAACTTCCGCGAGGGCTTCTTCTTGTCATCGATGTCGAACGTGACCTCGATGTAAGCCTCATCGATGTCGATGATGCGCCCGTAGCCGAACGCCTTATGGAAGACGCTATCGCCCGGTTCAAGCTCGTCGAGCTGCCCTGCGTCACCGCAGGCTCGGGCTTCGGCTCATCCTTGCGCGCGTGGGTTTTTCTCAGACCGTAACGTCGCAAGGAGCCGGGTGCTCCTCCAGGTAGTTATCGACCGAGCATCTATTGATGTTCCCTTTGTAAACATAACTGTGTGCAATTGGCTCAAGCTGAGCGAACAGCAAAGCGGCGTCTCGGCATGATTGCAAAGTCCCGCATCTGCATCCCGCATGCGTGAAGAGGTGTTCGTGGTGAGCGGCGCGATTGCGAATCTTGTTGATTCCCGCTATCCGTCCATTGACGTCATTTCGGTCTGTTCCCTTTGGCCATGCCTTATGGATGATCGGAATCCACAAGTCGCGTTCATGGCTGCGGTCCGTCATGTGGGACCAGAAGCCCAGCGTGAGGTTCGAGACGATGTCGTCTGCGGTCGCGTTCTCGCGAAGACCGTTTCTCAGGTGGTCTATCGAATTCTTGTTCAGTCGGTTGGCGTCGTTGACCTGTCCTCGCTTATTCGTCCTGAGAATCGGGCGCCTTACGGGAGAGGCATCGTCGAGCAACCAGTGGTCGGACCCGCTCCAAGTGGAGGATATTGCCCTGTCGTACGCGTTCCTGAGGGCGACCTCGAAGAACGAGACGTCTTTCAAGACGGCCTGCGCAAGGCCGATATTCCAGAGGTAGAGGTCGAGGGCAACGGCGTCATCGCCTCGCGATACTTCGAGATATTTGCTATATCGCGGCTCAGAGAGCCATGATATAACGTGCACCCGGTCTATCTTCGGAGCGTTCGACATGGGAAACCTTTCCTCAGATAACAATTGAGCCCCGGCGACTTGAATCAGCGGTCGTACCGGGGCTAACTAGTTTTGGATTTTAGCACATGAATCCTGCTTGCAAAGTCTTAACCGCTTAGGGGTGAAAGGGTTCCGAGGACGCGGCGGTCGATGCGGTAAGCCGGTTCTGCTCTTCCAGGCTCTCGGCTCGATGGCCCACGGCCTGCCTGGCGGCGACCTCGAGGGGGATCCTCTGCTCCCTCACTGCCTGCTTGAGAACCACGTTGATCGACTGGGTGGTACTGACGCCGAGCCCCGAGAAGAGCCTCGCCGCATCGTCCCTCGTCTGCCTTTCCATACGTACGGTGACGTTGACCGTCTCCATGCGGACCTCCTTGCCTTATGAGTTCGTTGCATGGAATTGTACGTGCGGGAGGCGAGTTTTTCTGGGGATTCGTCATGACATGACGGAAATCCGTCATGTGGCGACCGGAATATGCCGTTACCCGCTCCGATACACAAAGATAGCACCCATGGCGCACTGCGCCATGGGTGCTATCTGGGCTGTCATGCACGTGTATTGCACGTATTTTTTCTACTCCTACTCTTTGCGTCAATTCGTATATCTGTTGGTCGTTAGTGACATCTGGTGACAAATTGCGGTCGATTCTGATGCCGAGTTCTCAGGATTTTGGAACCATTTGGAAAACAGCTATCTTAAGCTTCTGAAGTTTCCGAAATGGAGTCCTCTACCGCATACGGTGCGTCACCAACGCTTTCGATTTGGTTTTCTTCGGGAAGAGCAAGTCTTCGAGAAAACAGATCATTAATCGCTCTTTGAATGCTCGAATCGGAAACTCCGATTCGCCTCAGTTGCAAGGCGTAGATTAAATACCTGAGGAATAACAAATCCAGAATTGCTGCGCCGTTAAATTCTTTGTCAATGTTTCCATGCGCGAAATCGTTTCGCTGGTTGGCCAGCCTATTTCCAATTGTCTTGTAGTCAAACTCTTCCTCATTCAGCGAATACAGTTGCTTGCCAAATACGCCAACCACAGGGTTAAAGTCGTGACCCGCCTGTATCACTTTTGCCTCAAGATTAGTGAAGCCAATGCTCTTCCTCGTGAATTTAAGAATCGACTTCGCCTCTCCCGTGGTGTTTGAAATAGCAGCGTCGATTTCTTCGAGGGCGCGTTCTTCTGCCTTTACTCGTTTATCCTGTTTCGAAACGCCGTCTGGGTACAGCTGACTAAATTCCCATTCGAACGCAGCGGTGGTCATTACGAAACTGGATGCATCGATCGAACGCGCTCCTTCGGATGATTTGGGGATATGCCTTAGGTATATGCTCTCGTCGGCGATGAGCGCGATAAGGTCTGCCTCATGAGATTCGAGATACCGCAAACTGATATATCGACCCTTTTCCAGGGAATGCCCATCGGAGGCAATAGTATCTCTTGTTAGCTTGAAGGTTCCAACATCATGGAATCGCTTTTCATCGAATTTTGCCTGCAGCGCACACTTCGAAATTTTCGCATTTTGCCTGAACGTAAGCAGCTGAACCATGCTTTCGGCGACGCTCCACAGCCTTCGAAGAAACCAATAGTCACTTGTCTCTTCGAACTCGAAAATCATATTTGAGTTCAAAATGATTGGCGGCTCGTTGTTCTTTGTACTGCATTTCCAGCCAACCGAGAAATGGACCGATACGCAATTGCCATCAACCGTGAAAGGACGCTTAGTGGTTGTTGTCGCATCGAACCCATTGGTTTTGATGGAAATCGCGCCATCCTTTTCAAGGTCATCAAAATTAAACTCCTGATAATAGGCGCGATTGATTGGATGGATGAAGTTCAACTCAGGACTGGACAAAGTTAATCGAGAAAAACGGGAGTCAGCTTTATTTGCCTCTATTACACCAACCACATTGATGAGTAGCGTTGAGTTTCTGCTCCCGACAGTTGAGCTTTCATGGGTCAGAAAGATCATCTGTTTATTTGTTTCGTAGCATCTTCCAGACATGAAGGGGACGTCAACCGTAAGCGGTTTGCCATACGTATAAACACCTGGGCCAATTTCTTCCTTTAGCCACTCCCACTCAACTTCGTGTTGATGCTGCTTTGGGGTGATAAGTGTAAGCAGCTCGCCATCGAACACAAATTGAAATTCAATGTTTCTGTATTCGAGGGAGCCCGTGTAAATATGTTCCAACATAGCTATCCTTCGTAGTGGTCTTGCCAGTTTTGATATGTGTTGACATCGCCGGACTCGCGGAATTCGACCCATGCGAAATACCATTCGCCAAACAGCTTTTCGAGATTCGGTCTAGCAGGCAACCCGCCTGCCCTGAGATCAACATCATTTAAGAGGACAATGCGTTCTCCGACCCTCTTGGGTGTTAGGTAGAAGACGTGGGCAATCTCCATCAGATAATGGAACGCCTCATTTGGGTTGGTGATGCCGAAGTCGAGCAACACCTCCGCCGGAACGCCAAGGGCTTTCGCCATGGCAATGCGTTGCTCGTCGTTGGGAGTGCGCTTGCCCTGCTCGTAAGCACGGACGGTGAAAACGCTGACACCCGCCGCTTCCGCCAGGCCAGCCTGCGTAAGACCACTTGCGGCTCTGAGCCTCCTCATAGTCTCGCCAAGACGCGGAGGCTGAACAGGGTAGTCCATCTCATCGAACGGGCCGTCGTAGCCCAGCTCGAAACGCTTCCTGGTCTCAGATGCGTATTTGGAATCGACCTCACGCTTTGCGCGCTCTTCTTCTGAGATGCCGTCCTCGTACAAGTCGCGGAACTTCTCAAGATCATCCTCAATTACATCTGTCCACTCAGTCATGGAGTACTCGATGTAGCTCCCGTTACCCTTGACGCCGATCTCCTTACCGTCGTAGTAGGGCTCCAGGTCGTAGGCGCTGGCAATCTGGAAGAACACTTGGGCGACCACGTTGACCTGATTGGCACCGTCCGAATCAAACAAGTCCCTGATCCGAATAGCAAGGAAGCCGGCAGGCGAAATACCCAACGCCATGGCCATCTTTGCGACAGCATCCTCCCTAGCAAGGCTCTTCTCCTGCTCGTAGTTCTGAATCAGGCCGACGTCCACGCCGGACTCCTCGGCAAGCTCCTCCTGGGTCATCATGCCGTTAAGCGCACGCAGGTCCTTAAGCCTGCTCACGAACGCCCTTCTGTCGGCTCTACCGCTCTCCAAGATAGCCCTCCCTGAACTCAGTGTATTACACGAACGATAACGAAATCGTAAACCAGTAAAAACTGTCTTACAAGTTATTGACTCGTAAATTATGTATCACTAAACTTCATCCTATGAAGTCGTAAATATCGTATTAGCAAAGGAGGAATCTATGTGCGACTACAAGCTTGTCGGTAAAGACGAAGTCAAGGAAATGATGGGTTGCTCGGACCAGATGGCATACAAGGTTATCCGCCAGCTCAAATCACCCTGATTCAGTAAAGGGGCTTATCGCGATTGTTAACACGATGTCCGACACGAATGGCAACAACTACCACTTCGTCATCAAAACTTGGGGAGAACTTGGCCTTAATCTATAAATGTTTAAATACGCAGGTCAAACCGCCCGTTGGTTCCCAGATCCAACGGGCGGTTCCCATTTGGTTCCTGTTTTTGAAAGTTGAATCTGAACGGCCCTGATGCAACTTGCGATAACGCCAGAACACCAGCCGGAGCCACATAAACAAGAAGTCCAGATAGATTTGTGTCATCTACCTGGACTTTTACTCTACGTTTATTCGGTTTTCCGCGTGGATTTCACCTTGAATCAGCAAAACTAATAGCGTTGAAACCACTTCAAAACAGCCTGTATCAGCTCATAAACTAATACACTTTTTACTGTAAGCTATTCCCACTCGATGGCGTCGGTTCTGCCGTCCCGTCATTCCAGTTACACCCAGTTTTCGGTGCCGTCTCGAATCGAATGCCGCCAGGTAACGCCATGTCGTGCTTCGTCGGCCTCGGGGACAAAAGCTGGGACAACTTCAAAAACTTTTTTCAAACTCAGGATGTTGAGTTTTTGTTTTTGTCCCAAAGGCCGCGATTGGCCGCCTTTGGAGGCTCGATAGCGCCGAAAACGCCCGTTTTGAAACTCAAACGCCTTTTAGTCTGCAAGCCGCCAGCTGCAATCGCAAGTAAATTAACGCGGGTGGCTTGCGCGCCATTTGCAAAACCCCAGGTCGCAGGTCTTCGCCATCGGAGGGCAAAGTGAGTAGTCTCAGGTGGCTTTCCTATGAGTTGGCGAACGGGCCTTGAGATTCCGCTGATGTCCGGAAATGCTTCGGGCTCTCTTGAACTTTCAGGCAGTACATGATATAAGGTAATTGGTTTTCCGTTAGGAAGGCTTCCAAGTGCCGGGGACGTTTTCCCCGGCTTTTTTCTTATCCAGGAGAACAATGCGAGAACTCAGCATCTTCGTCGACGAGTCGGGAAGCGACGGCCTCTCCGACCGTTATTACCTGCTCACCGTCGTCATGCACGACCAATCCGAGAGCATCGCGGATTCGATCGCGGCATATGAGGGCGCCCTTCGCGCCAAGGGGCTCCCGGACATACCCTTCCATGCGTCGCCGCTCATGAACGGCAAGGACCAGTACTCCGGACTCGATCTGAAAACGCGCAAGATGCTGCTCGGCTCGTTCCGAGTCTTCTTCCGCCACATGCCCGTGAAGTACCATACCTTCGCATACGCGACCAAACAGTTCGCCTCGCTCGACAAGCTCGCGGGGACGATGCGGAGGGACCTCGTGAACTTCCTGTTCGACAACCTCGCGGAGCTGCAATCCTACGATATGGTCAAGGTCTACTACGACAACGGCCAGCACTCCATCGCCGAGTCCCTCCATCGCGCGGTCGAGTACGCGCTATCGAAGGACGCCGTCGTCTACCGCTCGGCGCAGCCCTCCGAGTACCGGCTTTCGCAGGCGGCAGACTACATCTGCACCATGGAGCTCACGGCGATCAAATACGCGGAGCATGCGGCCACCGCGACGGACGAGAAATTCTTCGGCAAATGGTCCGATTTCAAGAAGGGCATACTGAAGGAGACGCGCAAGAAGCTCGTCTAGAGAGGCGATCGGCCCTTGGCGGAGCGTTTACCGACAATGGAGTCTGATACGCGCGGAGGGTTGATAAATGTCACTTAGCTGCAAAATAGGTTCCAGTTGGAAGCCCTCGGGTTTTCGGGGCGGAATAGCGAAAGCGATTCTGCCCTGTTTTAGCTCGAGGAGATAACCGCCGAAGATGCCGCAGCGATCGTCGGAAGCGCGAAACGGAAATGGCCCCAAAGGAAGAAACCCAAGAACCTGAGAAGCGTCCCCAATGGGAGCGCTTCTTCGGAGACGCCTAGCTCGCCCCGCCGTCAGATACCCCGGGCAAACCCAGCTACGGTCTCTTCGGCACGTGCGGCAGCTTGGCTCCGCAGGAAGAGTAGAACGCTGCGCCACCGGTCGCCTTGGCACCGCAATAGGGGCAGAAAGCCGCGCGCACTATGCGGTCCGTCGGCGTCCAGGTCTTAATCCCCTTGGCGATCAGGCCTGCCACGCGTTCGGCTATGCCCGAGTCGTCGTTAGAGCTCGCTACGGTGTAGTCGCTCGTAAGGTGGCCCTCGTAGTCGAAGTCGATCACGAACTTCCACGAACTGATGCCGCTGAGCGAAGCGACGGTTCCGTAAACCTTGTGCCCGTCCACGGAAAGGACCTCGAGCCTTTTGACGGAGCGACCCACAGCCTCGATGATCCCCTCGAACCCCTCCTAGGTCACATCGTCCCTGAGACACTCGCTCGCGCGGTCCCACTCGGCTTTTGCCTTGACCTTCTCGAGCTCGATCTTCCGCTTATCCTGCCTCTCGCATGCGAACAGTACGATGCCGAGAAAAGCGAAAGCGGGAAATAGGGTCATCAGCATGTTGGCCAGAGCTTCCATTCAAGGTCCCCCTAAACAAGCCCGGCGCCGCGGGCAAGAAGAAACAGCACGATGTGCAGGATGATGAAGGCAGGCAGCCCCGCCGCGAAATACCACTTGGAGGTCTCATGGTGGGCGACGCGCATCCCGACGATACCGCCAAGGCCCCCCCCGCGAGCGAGAGATCAAGCGATGTGGCTTCGGGGAACCTGCTGCCGCGATCAATCGCCCTCTTCTTGTCCAGGCAGAAAACGGCGAACGTGATGACGTTGATGGTGAAAAGGTATGCACCGAGAGCGACGACGACGGACGCGTTGAACGAAGCGCCCGGCTCCAGATCGACGACGATGACGCCGGCCCAAACGAGCACGACAAGCACCCACACAATCAAGAATACTATGGCATTGAACCACCAGGCGATGTTGCGCTTGTTCATGTGGTTCCCGGTGAAGAGCATAAGGGCAAGGAGCATCCCCAGGGCGCCGCCTGCTACGGCGAACAGGGTCAAGATCCTGCCGTCCATGAGGCCGGTATCCTCGTCCTGGTTATAACAGGCTATCGCGTAGTCGATCGAGAAGAGAATGAACGTGAGGGCGTTAATGCCCGCAAGGTAGATGAATCTGAATCTGAATCAGATTCATGCTGTCACATAGACTCTGCACGGGTGAGGGCCTGCGCATCGTTGTCCAATCGTGCCCAGCTTTCAAAACCAATTATTGACCAATGTTCAATTACAGTCTAGTATGACGCCTGGGAGGTGGAAGGTATGCCCAGGACAGTCAAAAGCCCGGAAGAACGCAAGCGGGAGCTGCTCGTCACGGCGATGCGTCTGTTCGCCGACGAGGGCTACGACAACGTCTCGGTAAGGGCTGTGGCGCGGGCGGCGGGCGTGGCACCGGGACTTGCTTACCACTACTTCGACTCGAAGCAGAACATGTTCGACGCCGCCATTGAGGAGTATTCGCGGCGTTGCTCCGAGGGCATCATCGCGATTCTGGACGACCGGAGCCTCTCGCTCGACGAGAAGCTCGACCGCGCAATCGAGGTGGGATCCGACACCGACGCATTCGACTATGCCGATTACTTCCATGCCGAGGGAAATGGCGCGCTCCACGACAGGCTCTCGCTCGGCATGCGCGAGGCGGTGAAGCCTCATCTGCGGTCGGCGCTCGAGCTCGACGCGCTGCACCGGGGCATGCCGTCAAGGGACGCGGACGGACTTGCCTCCCTTATGACATACGGGTGCATCGGGCTTGTGTCAGGCCCTGATATGCCTGACGAGAATGCTGTAGAAGTCATCAAGCGCTACTTCACCGCCCTCGTCGCCGAGTTCAGGTCGGGCGAGAAAACGGATTAGAGAACCGCCCCAATTTGAACTGCGCCCCGATTCTTGGACGGGCTAATAAGCGGCCTACGCCGCACATAGGGACTGATTCCGGAA
>ERZ791737.848-NODE-848-length-19277-cov-2.593070_pt1 | contig 19277 bp, 20 predicted proteins | sample MGYA00510042_ERZ791737 | MGnify/ENA primary metagenome ERZ791737 (study PRJEB30046, sample SAMN00791965) | human gut metagenome | study: EMG produced TPA metagenomics assembly of the A metagenome-wide association study of gut microbiota in type 2... | reverse complement strand
GGCTGTTATCTGTCATGCGGATAACAGCCCGTTTCTTATCTCTATCATTCCAGATACAGATAATCATAATGTACCAACGGACGCTGGCCATGCATACCCAGCATCTCACGGGCTTCGGTCGAATCAACTGTGATACGGCCCACGCCAACCTGTCTGCCACGGGCATCCATGATTTTCACCAGGTCATCCTTTTCAAAATCACCCTCAATGCGAGTGACTCCTACCGGCAGTACACTGACAGCCTTTTTCCCTCTCAAAGCTGTTACCGCCTGCTCGTTCAGGTGCAGTTCTCCTTTAGCGAATCCTTCACTGTGAGCAATCCATTTCTTGACACTCGACACATCCGAGTCTGCCGGAATGAACCGGGTACACACAGTCTGTTCGGGATGTTGCAAAATATCAATCAGGATATTGTCCTTCTTCCCATTGGCGATGATTACCGAAATGCCTTCATCAGCAACTTTACGGGCTATTGTCGTCTTCGTGAGCATACCTCCTCGCCCGAAACCGGATTTCTCGGTTTGTATATAGTCTGACAAATCCTTTCCTTGTTCCACTTCCCGGATAACTGAAGTACCCGGCTGTGAAGGAGACCCGTTATAGATACCGTCGATGTTACTCAGAATAATCAGCGCCTGCATATCCATCATAGACGCAATCATGCCCGAGAGTTCATCGTTATCGGTAAACATCAGCTCCGTTACCGAAATCGTGTCATTCTCATTCACTATCGGAATAACTCCGTTTTCCAGCATCACCCGCATGCAGTTACGCTGATTCAGGTAATGGCGGCGGGAACCGAAACTTTCTTTCGTCGTCAGCACTTGCCCCACAGCAATACCGTGCTCGCGAAAAAGCTCATAATAACGGTTTATCAACTTGGCCTGTCCCACCGCTGAAAACAATTGCCGCTGGTCCACACTATCCAACTTCCGCGACGGTTTGATTTCGCTCCGTCCGGATGCCACAGCTCCCGAAGAGACCAAAACAATCTCTACTCCTGCCTTATGCAGTTCAGCTACCTGGTCGACTAAGGCAGACATACGGGTCACATCCAGTGTACCGTCTTTACGGGTCAGCACATTACTGCCTATTTTGACTGCTAGCTTTGTATACTGATAGTCCATGTACTTCTGATTTAAAATATTCTATACTGGAAGGCAAATATAGAGTTTTTGTATCAGATTTCGTATCTTTGTCGCACAAAACTAACAAAACGACCCGTTATGATAAAAGCCATCTTTTTCGATATCGACGGAACACTGGTTTCATTCCGCACACATACAGTTCCTGAATCCACCCGCAAAGCTTTGAAACAGCTCCATGAGCAAGGAGTCAAACTGTTCATCGCTACCGGACGCCCGAAACTGCTTATCAACAATCTCGATGATCTGGAATTTGACGGATACATCACCTTGAATGGCGCCCACTGTTTTACAACCGACTATCACGACATCTACAAAGGAAGCATTCCTCCCAACGATATCGAACAATTGGTCAGCTACTGCAAAAATCATGATTACCCCTTTGTCTTTGTACACGACAACGAGTGGTTCATCACACACGTCAACGCCGACGTAGAAGAAATCAGCCGACTGATAGCCATACCGGTTCCACCGGTACGCCCCATTGAAGAAGCGCTCCAGACAGACATCCTACAGACGATGGGCTATTTCAAAGCCGAAGCCGATGAAGAGATTTTCCGACAGGTGCTTCCCCACTGCGAACCGATGCGCTGGCATCCGCTCTTTGCAGATATCATTGCCCGTGGCAACAGCAAGAGCCGGGGAATTGATGAAGTCATTGCCTATTACGGCCTTCGCCTGGAAGAGACCATGGCTTTCGGTGACGGAGGAAACGATATTCCAATGCTGAAACATGCCGGTATCGGAGTAGCGATGGGGAACGCCTCTCCGGAAATACAGGCTGCTGCCGACTACGTCACCACTTCGGTAGACGATGATGGTATCCTGAACGCTTTGCGTCACTTCAAGATACTTGCATAAGTATACGCATAAGAATCCACGGAACTATACTGGTTTGTAATTCCGAGGATTCTTATCCTTACCTGGCCTCATCAGCGCTGACTCAGCTTGGCCAGGTAATTATAATGTTCTCCTTCCAACACCTTTTCTGCAATAAACCCGAACTGAGAGGCATACATGCTTAATGTATCGAAGTCGATATACAGCCAATCGAAAGTATCTCCCTTCACTTGCTTGTATTGCATCCGGAAATCAATTTCTCCGTAATAATCAGCGGCCAGGTCAATCAGAAAACTGCCGTCCTCGTCTTCGAACAAGTAACGGAGGTCACTGGAATCCATCAATATACAACCACCGGGATTCAGCAGACATTTCATACGCTGGAAAAACACTTCCAAATTAGCCAGTTTACCGATAATACCTGAACCGTTCATCAGCATCAAGATGGTATCAAACCGCTCTACAAAATGTTCATCAAATAAATTCACTTGTCGGGCATCAAGTCCCCGTTCTGTCATTACCTGTACAGAAAGAGGCGAAATGTCGATACTCAGCACATCCTTCCCCATTTCCTGCAAGACCAGCGAATGACAACCGCTTCCGGCACCTACGTCCAGAATACGCCCTTGAGCCATCTGCAAAGCTCTCTGTTCCAGTTCAGGCATCTCCTCCAAACTACGAAACAAAGTTTCTACAGGAATCTCATCTTCATCAAACTGTGAAGAAAAGACACGTAATCTGCCTGCTTTTCCTTTTTGCCAATAATCCAGAATGGCAGCTCCCATCGGATCTTTTCCGGCTGCCAACAAATCTGTTTTCATACCACTATACTATAAGTTATGGCAGTAAAGATAATGAAAAGGTTTCAGATTTCAGCCTGTCGGGAAAAGTAAGGAAACAAAGTCTTATTCGTCCACTTGCAGAATTATTCTCCCACAGTTGGTTATTTATTCATGATTTTAAGAATAATTTAGAATAAACACACAAAAAATCGCAGTTTTATGCATCATAATTAAAAAATATCCGTACTTTTGCAACCCGTAAAGAATAATTATGCAATGAAGAACAAGAACAACAGACTGGATTCCATAAAGATGATTATCTCGTCCAAAGAGATCAGAAGTCAGGAAGAACTCTTGCAGGAGTTGTGTAAGGAAGGTTACCAACTGACACAAGCCACACTTTCACGCGACCTGAAGCAGTTGAAAGTGGCCAAAGCTGCCAGCATCAGCGGCAATTATGTCTATGTATTGCCCAACAATACCCTATACAAACGCATTTCTGATGTTCCGAATACGCACGACGGGCTCAGATACAACGGGTTCATGTCAATCGAGTTCTCAGGAAACATTGCGGTTATAAAGACACGTCCGGGATATGCCAGTAGCTTAGCCTATGACATCGATGACCATAATTTCCACGAAATCATCGGTACAATAGCAGGCGATGACACCATCATGCTCATCATCCGCGAGGGACATTCCCGCCACGATGTGATACACACCTTATCAAACCTCATTCCGAATATAACTAAATAACAACTAAATAAAAAATGGATAGCACTAAACCGCAAATAGATGTCATGGTAGCCGATGCTTCACACGAAGCATACGTTGATACCATCCTGGACACTATCCGGGAAGCCGCCAAAGTACGCGGTACAGGAATTGCAGAACGCACACACGAATATGTAGCTACAAAAATGAAAGAAGGTAAAGCCATCATCGCTTTGTGTGGCGACGACTTTGCCGGTTTCACTTACATCGAATCATGGGGAAATAAGGAATACGTAGCCACTTCGGGACTGATTGTACACCCTAAATACCGCGGTTGCGGTTTGGCTAAACGTATCAAACATGCCTCTTTTACACTGGCACGACTCCGATGGCCGAAAGCCAAAATCTTCAGTCTGACTTCAGGAGCAGCTGTCATGAAGATGAATACAGAACTGGGATACGTACCTGTCACCTTCAATGAACTGACAGACGACGAATCTTTCTGGAAAGGATGTGAAGGCTGTATCAACCATGAAATTCTTATGGCCAAAAACCGTAAGTTCTGCATCTGTACAGCCATGTTATACGACCCGTCCTTGCACCTGGACGATAAAGTCACCAACTTTTAAAATATACAGACGATAAGGAAACAGATTGGCCACACACCCAAAGATAGGCTATCCGCCGACTGCGACCTTAATCAATTTATCAAGTGAAAAACTAAAAAATCAGGAATATGGAAGAAAAGAAGAAAGTAGTAGTAGCATTCAGCGGTGGCTTGGATACATCATTTACAGTCATGTACCTTGCCAAGGAAAAAGGTTACGAGGTATACGCGGCTTGTGCCAATACCGGCGGATTCAGCGAAGAACAACTGAAGAAGAACGAAGAAAATGCCTACAAATTGGGCGCCACAAAATATGTAACTCTTGATGTAACCCACGAATATTACGAAAAGAGTCTGAAATACATGGTATTCGGAAATGTCCTGCGCAACGGTACATACCCTATATCTGTAAGTTCAGAACGTATCTTCCAGGCACTGGCTATTGCCCGTTACGCCAACGAAATCGGTGCACATGCTATAGCACATGGCTCAACCGGCGCCGGAAACGACCAGGTACGATTCGACATGACCTTCCTGGTTATGGCCCCTGGTGTAGAAATCATTACCCTGACACGTGACATGGCTTTGAGCCGTGACTATGAAATCAACTACCTGAAAGAGCACGGTTTCGAAGCTGATTTCACCAAACTGAAATACTCCTACAACGTAGGTATCTGGGGAACCTCTATCTGCGGAGGCGAAATCCTTGACTCTACCCAAGGATTGCCGGAAAGTGCTTACTTGAAACAGGTAACAAAGACCGGAAGCGAACAGCTGAAGCTGGAATTCAAGAAAGGTGAACTCTATGCTGTAAACGGAGAAGTGTTCGAAGACAAAATCAAGGCTATCCAGAAAGTGGAAGAAATCGGTGCCGCCTACGGTATCGGCCGTGACATGCACGTAGGTGATACGATTATCGGTATCAAAGGACGTGTCGGTTTCGAAGCCGCTGCTCCGATGCTGATTATCGGTGCCCACAAGTTCCTTGAAAAATATACATTGAGCAAATGGCAGCAATACTGGAAAGACCAGGTAGCCAACTGGTATGGTATGTTCCTGCACGAAAGTGAATACCTGGAACCGGTGATGCGTGATATCGAAGCTATGCTTCAGGAATCACAGCGTAACGTAAACGGTACAGCCATTCTGGAACTGCGCCCATACTGCTTCTCTACCGTAGGTGTTGACTCGAAAGATGATTTGGTGAAGAACAAATTTGGCGAATACGGCGAAATGCAGAAAGGCTGGACTGCCGAAGATGCCAAAGGATTTATCAAGGTACTTTCTACTCCACTTCGTGCCTATTACGCCAACCACAAAGACGAAGCTGACGTATGATAAGAGCAGGTATTATCGGAGGAGCAGGATATACGGCAGGCGAACTGATTCGCCTGCTCATCAACCATCCGGATGTAGAAATCAAATTCATCAACAGTTCCAGTAACGCAGGCAACAAGATTACCGATGTACACGAAGGCTTGTACGGCGAAACCGACTTGGTCTTCACGGATGAGCTTCCGCTCGACAGCATCGATGTTTTGTTCTTCTGCACCGCTCATGGCGATACAAAAAAGTTTATGGACAGCCATCAGGTACCGGAGGATCTGAAAATCATCGACCTGTCAATGGACTACCGCATCAAGAGCGATGACCACGATTTCGTTTACGGTTTGCCGGAACTGAATCGCCGTGCCATCTGTCACAGCAAGCATGTAGCCAATCCGGGATGTTTCGCCACCTGTATCCAGCTGGGCTTACTGCCACTGGCTAAACATCTTCTGCTGAACGATGACATCTCCGTTAACGCCATCACCGGAAGTACAGGAGCCGGCGTGAAACCAGGAGCTACCAGTCACTTCAGCTGGCGAAACAACAACCTGAGTATCTATAAACCGTTCAGCCACCAGCACGTGCCTGAAATCAAGCAGTCACTCAAGCAGTTGCAGAACAGTTTTCAGGCCGATATCGATTTCATTCCATACCGTGGCGATTTCCCGCGCGGAATCTTTGCTACACTGGTGGTCAAAACCAAGGTAGAACTACCGGAAATCATCAAGATGTATGAAGACTATTATGCGGAAGACTCGTTCACACACATCGTAGACAAGAACATCGACCTGAAACAGGTAGTGAACACCAACAAATGCCTTATCCATCTGGAAAAGTTCGGCGACAAGCTACTGATTGTTTCCTGCATCGACAACCTGCTGAAAGGTGCCAGCGGACAGGCCGTACATAACATGAACTTGATGTTCAATCTGGAAGAAACGACCGGTCTTAAACTGAAGCCGAGCGCATTCTAAGGAAAAATAATTAAAGTAAAAATTAAAAACAGAGGATCATGTCAATCGTACATGTACTTCGTTTTTAATTTTTAGTTGTTAATTTTTTAATTGAGAGACATGAAATTATTCGACGTATATCCACTGTTTGACGTAAACATCGTCAAAGGAAAAGGTTGTCACGTATGGGACGACAAAGGCCAGGAATATCTGGATCTGTACGGAGGACATGCCGTCATCTCCATCGGCCATGCACATCCGCATTACGTAGAGGCTATCAGTAAACAGGTAGCTTCGCTGGGATTCTATTCCAATTCAGTCATCAACAAGCTGCAACAGGAAGTAGCAGACCGTCTGGGAGCCATGTGCGGCTATGACGATTACCAGCTCTTCCTCATCAATTCGGGTGCTGAAGCCAACGAAAATGCGCTGAAACTGGCATCCTTCTACAACGGACGTACCCGTATCGTCTCTTTCGCAAAAGCCTTCCACGGACGTACTTCACTGGCCGTAGAGGTTACCAACAATCCGAAAATCATCGCTCCTGTAAACGATAACGGACACGTAACCTACCTGCCGTGGAACGATGTAGATGCCATGAAGGCCGAACTTGCCAAAGGAGACGTCTGCGCCGTCATCATTGAAGGAATCCAAGGTGTGGGAGGTATCCAGGTACCGGCACCGGGATTCATGCAAGCCATCCGTCAGGCCTGTGACGAAAACGGAACAGTACTGATATTGGATGAAATCCAGTCAGGCTATGGCCGAAGCGGTAAGTTCTTCTCACACCAGTATGACGGCATCCGCCCGGACATGATTACTGTAGCCAAAGGTATCGGTAACGGATTCCCGATGGCGGGAGTGCTCATCAGCCCGAAATTCACTCCGGTATACGGACAGTTAGGTACCACATTCGGTGGAAACCACCTGGCATGTGCGGCAGCCATCGCTGTACTGGATGTCATGAAGGCAGAAAATCTGGTAGAGAACGCCGCTCGTGTAGGTGCTCACCTCATGGAAGAACTGAAGAAATTCGAAGGCATCAAGGAAGTACGCGGACGCGGTCTGATGATCGGACTGGAATTTGAAAACCCCATCAAGGAAATCCGCCAGAAACTTCTGTTCGAACAGAAAGTATTTACCGGAGTCAGCGGTACAAATGTTATCCGTCTCCTTCCGCCGCTCTGCCTGAGCATGGCCGAAGCCGACGAATTCCTGAACCGTCTGCATAACGTACTGAAATAATAATCAGCATACAGATTTTCTCTTTAGAAGCCTGCTCTCATTGGGGAAGCAGGCTCTTTTTTTAAGGATTCCTCCCCCTTCTCATGACATCCGGCAGCCTATCCATCCTGCACTGTTCCGCATGCGGTTCTTACCATCTCAGACCAATCATCCAAGCGTTGGGTATCGCTACTCCATAAAAAATCATCGGAACCGGAAGCTTGCAGAAGGGTTTCAAATCCTTGAAACGAATCTACAGGTTCCAATTCCGATGAAACTAACGCAACGATAAACAGACAGCTAGTATAAGAAAAGTTCCCCTCGCAGTGCATCCACTACCTATATGAAGATGTGAAAAGAATTGATTATGAATGTGAAAAGATTAAATCTCAGGACACACTGCAGAAAGGGGAACATTATATTTTACCCGTTCCTTCCACCTCCCAGAGCCTGATACAAGTTAATCAGACTTTGGATTTCCTTGAACTGGTTGGCCGTTTGCGACAATTGAGCCGAAAGCAGGCTCTGACGGGCAGTCAATACTTCCAGATAGGTAGTATTTCCGTTCTCCATCAAAAGCGATGTACCGGTATAGGCACGTTCCAGTGCAGTAATCTGATGCCGGTAATTCTCTTTCTTCTTCTTGCTGGTCTGATAAGATACCAGCGCGTCGTTCACTTCAGAACCGGCATTCAGCAACTGCTGGCGGAAAGCCAGAAGCGCTTCTTCCTGCTGTGCCTTGGCGATACGACGCTGTCCGATAAGGGCCCCCCGGTTAAACAGCGGCTGGGTAAGTGAAGCCAGAGCCGATGTGACGAACTTGGCCGGATTCGTAATGATAGACCCTACCGAGTTAGTCCATCCGGCACTTCCACTCAAAGTGATGGAAGGATAGAAAGCCGAATTGGCCTGATTGGTCACATAAAAGGCCTGTTCCAACTGCCGTTCAGCCATGCGGACATCGGGGCGCTGTGAAAGCATACGCAACGGTATCCCTGTAGACAGTTCGGAAGTGAATTCCTGCTCGGACAATTTTCCCCGTTGAAAGCTATGCGGAGTCTCGGCCAGCAACAGCGAAAGGCTGTTTTCCACCTGACTGATTTGTTCTTCCAAGTCGATAACGGAATTCTCCACTTCGTAATAAGTTCCTTTCATCTGAGAGACTGCCGTTTCATCAGCCAGACCGGCATCCATCAAAGCTTGCGTAGATGCCACTGTCTCTTTCCAGCTGGCAGCGGTCTCCCGCGAAATGGCCAGCTGTTCATCCAGCATCAACAAGGTATAATAGTTATTGGCGATGTTGGCTATCAGACTGGAGTAGACCGCCTGCTGATAGTCTTCGCTTTGGGCATAAGCGGCTTTCGCCTGCCGTTTGGCATTGCGGAGTTTACCGAAGATGTCCAACTCCCAACTGGCCGTAACCGACAAAGTATAGGTACGGGACACTTGACTCTCCACTGTTCCCAGGCTTCCTTGCGGAGCCAGTGCGAACGACGGGAGGAAAGCCAGTTTGGCCGAAAGCAGAGCAGCCTGTGCCTCTTCGATGCGTAGTCCGGCAGTCAGCACATCGGTATTTTGCGCCAGTCCTCGCTCTATCAGTTCCTGCAGATAAGGATCACTGAAGAAATCGCGCCAGCCGATGTCTCCCAGACCGACCGTATCGGTGGCCACCGTTTCCGCCTCATCACCATACAGATTATCGGGGACGGTGGTCTGCGCTTCATAGCGGGTATAGATTCCGCAACCACTCAACAGGAGGGTTGCGCCGAATGCTAGGATATATTGTTTCATATTCATCAGGATTTCTGTTGGTTTTCCGTATTAAAGGCACTCTTTTCTATCAGTGTCTGTTCTTTTTCGTAGAGGAGCTGCGCATCGGGTTCCTTCTGCATCGGGCCCCGCAATTTTTCCTGCAGGTACTCGAAAACGATGAAGAATACCGGTACTACAAACAGCAGGGCCAATGTTCCGATAAGCATACCACCTACCACACCCGTAGCCAGTGAACTGTTTCCGTTGGCTCCGGCACCGGTAGAGAACATCAGCGGCAACATACCGAATATCATACAGAGTACCGTTATGATAATCGGACGGAAACGTGCCTGGGCGGCAGAATAGGCTGACGAAATGATACCCATACCTGCCCGACGGCGTTCGATGGCATATTCTGTAATCAGGATGGCTGTCTTAGCCAACAGACCAATCAACATGATGGCATCCGTCTGCAGGTAAATATTGTTTTCCAGTCCGGCCAATCGGGCAAAGAGGAAGCTACCCATCAATCCGAACGGTACAGAAAGGATGACTGCCAACGGTACCCAGAAGCTTTCGTACAGACAGGCAAGAATCAAGTAAATCAGCACGACACAGAGCGTATAGATGAAGACTGTCTGCGCACCGCCGCTGCTGGCCTCTTCACGGGCCATACCTCCGTATTCGTAACCGTAACCGGATGGCAACGTCTGGGCAGCTACTTCCCGGATGGCCTGCTGCGCTTCACCGGTAGAATAACCTTCTGCCACATTCACATTGACATTGATGGTATTGTACAGGTTGAAACGCTTGGCGATTTCCGCTCCAAGTACAGAACGGAGCGTTACAAACTGACTGACAGGAGCCATCTCATCGCCGTTACGCACGAACATGTTGTCCAAAGCATGTTCATCCAGACGTGAAGCCGGGTCAGCCTGAATCATTACACGGTATACCTTACCGAACTTGTTGAAGTTTGATACATACTAACCACCGCAGTAAGCTCCAACCACATCCAGTACATCGTTCGGGCTGATACCTGCCCGCTTACATTTGGCAGCATCCACATCGACAGCTACCTGCGGGAAGTTCATGGCATAAGAGCTGTAGGCCATGGCCACCTCCGGACGCTGGTTCAGAGCACCGATGAACTCGTTCACCGAATTGTAGAAAGTCTCCATCTCGCCTCCGGTCTTATCCTCCATGTAAAGCTCGATGGCGTTACCGGTTCCGTATCCCGGAATCATGGCCGGCTGGAAGCAGAATACCTGTGCCTCCTTAATGGCGCTGAAGCGCTCGTTCAGCCGTTTCATCACGGCCTCTACCGTATGTTCCTTTCCTTTTCGTTCATCCCAGTGATACAGACGGATAATGACACTTCCGTACGAAGTTCCCTGGCCGGACAGCAATCCGTAACCGGTAATACGGGAGAAGTGTTCTATCTCCGGTGTATCCTCCAGAATATCCTGTACTTTATCCATCACCTTATTGGTCTCTGCCAATGAGTTACCCGGAGATGTACTGATATTCACCATCATGGTTCCCTGGTCTTCCTGAGGTACCAGACCGGTCTTGGTAGTAGCCATCAACCAAACCAGCAGCGCACAAGCGATACCCAGCGAGGTCCAAACCATCCACCGGTGGTGGAAGAAGAACATCAGGCCTTTCTTGTATTTGCCCATCATGGCATTGAACGAAGCGTTGTAAGCGGCGCGGATGCGACTGTTCAGGCTACGGGCATTCTGCTTACCGCTCGAAGGTTTCATCATCATGGCACACAAGGCCGGACAGAGAGTCAAGGCGTTCAGACAGGAGATACCTACCGCCACAGCCATGGTAATACCGAACTGGGTATAGAATACACCGGAGGTTCCTCCCATGAAAGTTACCGGAATAAATACCGCCATGAAGACAAAGGTACAGGAGACTACCGCCATCGTCACATCGCTCATGGCATCCTTAGTAGCCAGATACGGCGAACGGTAACCCACATCAAACTTGGCTTGCACAGCCTCAACCACAATGATGGCGTCGTCCACCACTGTACCGATGGCCAATACCAAGGCAAACAAGGTCAGGATGTTGATACTGAATCCGGCCACCGACAGAAAGGCGAAAGTACCAATCAACGAAACGATGATAGAGATAGACGGAATCAACGTACTCTTGAAGTCGTGCAAGAAGAAATATACCACCAGAATCACCAGGATAATGGCGATAACCAAGGTTTCGATTACATTATGGATAGAAGCGAACAGGAAGTCGTTCACACTCATCATCTGGATAAACTCCGTTCCCTCAGGCAGTTCTTCGGACATCTCGTCCAGCAGCGAAGTAATCTCTTCGTTTACCGCCGTAGCGTTGGCGCCGGCTACCTGAAAGACCATGAAAGTAACACCCGGTACTCCGTCCGCTTCACCGTGGAAGCTGTACGATTCACGTCCCAGTTCTACTTCTGCAATGTCTTTAACCCGAAGTACCGAACCGTCTTTCTGTGAACGAATCACCATGTTCTCGAATTCTTCCACACTCTTCAGACGACCCTTGTATTTCATGGTATACTGGAACACGTGGTCGGAACTCTCACCCAACGAACCGGTTGGAGCTTCGATATTCTGCTCACCCAAAACGGCCGTTACATCCGAGGGCACCAGTCCGTACTGAGCCATTTTGTCCGGCTTCATCCAGATACGCATACTGTACGTATCGCCCAACAGCTGTACATCACCTACACCCTGGATACGTTTGATACGGGGAATGACGTTAATGTCCAGATAGTTGGCCAGGAAGGTCTCGTCATACCGCTTGTCAGGACTGATCAAACTGTTGATCTGCAAGAAGCTGTTCTGCCGTTTCATGGTACTGACTCCGATAGCCGTCACTTCCGACGGAAGCAGACCTTGTGCCTCGGATACACGGTTCTGTACGTTCACGGCCGCCATATCCGGGTCGGTTCCCTGTTTGAAGTAGACCAGAATTTCCGCTGTACCCGCATTCGTGGCGGTAGAAGTAATGTAAATCATGTCTTCCACACCGTTGATGCTTTCCTCCAGCGGCATGATGACACTGTTCATCACCGCCTCGGCATTGGCACCCGTATAGGTAGCATCTACCTTGACGGTAGGCGGCGCTATATCCGGATACTGTTTATACAATGAGATGAATCCTACAATCAGAATCAGTATCGAGATAGACAAGGCCATGACCGGCCTTTTGATAAATATATTTCCTTTCATAAGCCTCCCGTTTATTTAACCTGTGTGCCTTCGCGGACCATACCGGCTCCGTCTGAAATGATTTCATCGCCAGCCTTCAAGCCTTCCAGTACAATGTATTCCTTCCCGTCGTTCACCGGAGCCACTTTAATCAACGTAGAGACAGCCTTCCCGTCCACTACCTTGTAGACAATCAGTTTATCCTGCAACTGTACGGTAGCTCCCTGCGGAATGATGATACAGTCTGTATAAGTACTGGGAATAAGGACGTTGCCCGATGCTCCGCTGTGCAGCAACCGTTTAGGATTCGGGAAAACGGCCCGTACTCCAACCGTACCGGTCTCCTTGTCGATGACTCCACTGATGGATTCTATCTTGCCGCTCTCTTCATAGGCAGTTCCGTCATTCAGCTGCAGACGGATGGCAGGCATCTCCTGCAGCGCCTTCTCTATCGTACCGTATTGGCGGGCCAGCGACAGGAACTGATTCTCGGTCATGGAGAAATAAACATACATATCCGAATTGTCGGAAACGGTAGTCAACGGCTGAGGCATACTCGGGCTGACCAATGTACCTACCCGGTAGGGAAGCATACCTACCATACCGTTGCTCGGACTCTTCACTTCGGTATACGACAGGTCGTTGCGCGCGTTCACTTCCTGTGCCTCGGCCTGTGCCAGTTGTGCCTTGGCCGTCAGATAAGAATTTTCACTGGTCTGCAGGTTGAAATCGGACACCACTTTCTGTGCATACAGCTTCTGTGTACTCTTATAGGTCAATTCGGCTGTAGCCAGGCTGGCTTCGGCCACTTTCACGTTTGCCACCGCTGTTTCGAGTGCGGCCTTATAAGGAACCTGGTCTATCACAAACAGTACCTGTCCTTTCTTGACGGCATCTCCTTCCGATACATTCAACTTCACGATATATCCCGAAACCTGAGGGAAAATATCAATATCCTGCCTTCCTTCGATGGAAGCCGAATACGAAGTGACGATTTCCTTATTCTGTCCCACACGGACAGTAGCCAAGGTATATCCTTGCTGTTTCGTCTCTTCTTTCTGCCCGTTCTGGCAGGAGGTTCCACAAACGGCACAGCCGATGAACATCATCAACCATACCTTCCATTTGATTCTTTTCAGTGTCATATTCATTCGATTAAAAAACTTGCGCAAAAGTACCACCTTACCCGCAGACAGAAGGAACAGATTTTCAGCCAGAAATATTCCATTTTCCACTTCCGGAACGCTTAATTTCGTTAAAAGGAGAAAATGAAACAGGAATGGAAGAAAATAGAATAGCGATACCCGGATAAAAATCTTCACCTTTGCAAAAAAAGGATGGAAGAGGAAATCAGACTGATGGACATCAAAACCCTGCAGGAATATAGCCGGCAGGACAGCTGTATAGACGACTATCTTTTCATGACAGACCGGCTGGAAAACATGCTGGCCGGTGAAAAGAGCGCCCGGACAAAAGTATTTCTGATGATATACTGTACCAGAGGTGAAGTGAATCTGGAACTGAACAACAAATCCTACCGCCTGCAGACAGACGACCTGCTGGTAGGTCTACCCAATACGTTCATCGGAAAGATACTTGCCTCACCCGATTATCAGGTCAAGATTATCTGTCTTTCCGGACGCTTCATACAGCGGCTCACACAGACAGAGAAATACACCTGGAAGTCTTTCAACTACCTGCACCGGAATCCCATCAAACATCTCGGTGAAAAGGAGAAAAGTCTTTTCCGTCTGTATCTGAACCTGATAGAGAACAAGATTACACAGAAGGAAAATCCTTATCAGAAAGAGATTCTGCTCTACCTGTCATCGGCATTCTTTACCGAATTCATCGCCGCCATCGGAAAAGATACCATAAGTCCGGAAGAAGGGACACGCCAGCCGGTCAACCAGCCGGATTTCATCTTCAAACGCTTCATGGAAGCGCTGACTTCCGACAACGGCCGGCAACCGTACCTTGGCGTATTATGCCGAACAGTTCAACTATTCCCCCAAATACCTGTCCCGTATCATCAAGCAGGTGAGCGGGAAGAATGCATTGACACTGATTCATGAAAATGCCATCGAATGCATCATCCACGAACTGAGATATTCCAACAAAAGCATCAAGGAAATAGCCATCGCGTTCGAGTTCTCGAACATCTCGTTCTTTGCCCAATACGTGAAGAAACACCTGGGAGTCACTCCGTCCGAATACCGGAGCAGCCATCCGTTTACGGCAGACCCAAAAGAACAGGACTTGCCTACCGACTGAAAACAATCTTTAAAAACCAACATATATGAACAAAACCAAATTTTTCATTGTCAGCATTCAGCGTGACTACATCGTAAGGTTCCATGCTCAGGCAGAGGACCTTGTTCTCGGTTTCCAGAACAGATACCCCGGATATCTTTTCCATGTAAAGAAGATAGAAGCCCATCTGTTCTGTTTCTCGGTCGTTCCTCCTGAAGAGGCGGACGAAGCCCAGACATCCGCTTATACGGCCGAACTGAAAAAGTGTGTATTCGAGGACCTTATTCCTTCCGAACACATCCATCTGGAAGCCTCTAACCTGTAATGAACAACAGCTGGGAGACACTGGCGGCAGAATACCGCCCTCCCGGCAATACACAAGAAGCTACGGAAGGGAGAACAGATAAAGAGCCGGCAAGAACAATCGGAAATATATTTCATTCTTTTGCAGACTTTGTCGGTTTTCAGTTCTTCGGTCAGAAAACAAATACTTATCTTTGTTTTCAATATAAAACCAACCTAGAATCAATATGAAGGTAGCAATCATTGGAGCCGGCAACATGGGCGGAGCTATTGCACGCGGTCTGGCACACGGTCATTACATCAAGGCACAGGACATCATCGTATCCAATCCCAGCAGCGGGAAACTGGAAGCCTTGAAAGCAGATTTCCCGGATATCCGGACAACACACAACAACAAGGAAGCTTCCGAAGATGCCGATATCGTCATCATCGCCGTCAAACCCTGGAAAGTGAAGGAGGTACTGGAGCCTCTACGGTTACGCCAACCGCAGATTCTGGTTTCGGTAGCCGCCGGACTGACATTCGAAAACCTGGCTCATTTCGTCGACCCGGAAATGCCGATTTTCCGGGTAATTCCGAACACAGCCATTTCCGAACTGGCCAGCATGACCCTGATTGCCGCACGCAACGCGTCGGACACTCAGGTAAAACAGATGATAGAACTGTTCAACGAAATGGGAATGTCTATCCTCATCGAAGAAAAACAGTTTGCCGCAGCCACTTCACTGACTTCCTGCGGTATCGCCTACGTACTGAAATATGTACAGGCAGCCATGCAGGCCGGCGTAGAATTAGGTATCAAGCCCAAAGATGCCATGAAAATGGTGGCACAGACGGTAGAAGGTGCCGCGCAATTGCTGTTGAAGAACGAGCAGACTCATCCGGTACTCGAAATAGAAAAGGTTACGACTCCAGGTGGAATCACCATCAAAGGTATCAACCAACTGGAACACGACGGATTTACTTCGGCCGTCATCAATGCCATCAAAGCAAGCATGTAAAGACAAGCTTCTCAGATAGAAGAACGGGACGACAGAAATATGCCGTCCCGTTCTTTTATCTGAAATTCCACTCACGGACAAGTGGAATCCCACTTCAGTTTTAACTTAAAAAAAACGTCCTCGCATCTGCATGAAAACATGCTCGCAAATGAACTAAAACGAACGGACGTTTTCAGGCAAACAAACGTTTGTTTTTAGACGCTTCAATCCTCATCAGTCAAATCACAAATCCAGTTATTTCACGAAGCCCTTCTTGGCCCACTTCAGGCTGTTCCAGCGGCGGACAAAAATGATGGCCCGGATATTCTCGTCCAGCAGGAAAGCGCACCACATGCCGGCGAGTCCCCAGCCCCAATAAATGCCTAACAGATAACTGAGACCGACCGATACACTCCATTGTACCACCAGGCCCACATAAAACGGATAATTGACATCTCCCGCCGAACGTAAGGCATTCGTGGCATAGATATTGACCGCACGGCCAATCTCCACCACAATATCTATCAACATCACCATGACACCCAGGCGGATAATTTCCTCGTTACTGGTCAACAGACTGAAAATGGTATGACCCAAAGCCGCCCAAATACACGACAGGACCAACGATACCAGGATAGAAAGCCGCATGACATATTTCCCCAACAGGTATGCGGCACGGATTTTCCGCTGACCTACCAGGTGGCCGATGCTGATAGCCCCTCCCTGCGCCATGGCAATGGCAAAAAGATAAACAAACATCACGATATTCACCGTATAGGTACGTGTTGCCAGCGCATTGTTTCCCAACATGTTGATAAGAAAGGTGATGACTACCTGCGAAAAGCTATAGGACATGTTCTCGCCCGCCGACGGAAGGCCGACCTTCATCAGGTTCTTCAGCTCAATCCATGGGAAAGGACGGAACCAGGCACGCGGGAAACTGGGAATGTGCTTACGGAACAGGATAATGAACAGCACGACCATACTTACCCCACGGGCAATCGAAGTGGAAATGGCCGCTCCTTCAGCTCCCAGGGCAGGAAAACCGAATTTACCGAAAATCAAGGAATAGTTGCCGATGATGTTCAACACATTGACCAATACAGTCACCAGCATGGGATAAATGGCTTTATTCGCACTACGAAGCGAAGCCGATACCGTAATCGAAAGCGCCTGAAAGAAGGCGAAAGCTCCCACAATCTCCATGTATCCGATACCATACTTCAACAACTCCGGACGGAGGCCCATCCAGCCCAACAGCGTGGCTGCTCCGAAATGCAGGATAAGACTGACCAATACCCCCACCGCCAGGTTCAGCAGCAACGATACTCCTACCACCTGCACCATCTTCTTCCGCAGACCAGCTCCCAGGTATTGCGAGCACAATACCGAAGTACCGATATTGATGACTTCGAATATCAGAAAAGCAAACATGACTATCTGATTCACAACACCTACTGCCGCCACACTTTCATCCGAGTATTGACTCAGCATGATGGTGTCTACGGCACCAAGCATCATAATCAGAAGGGTTTCAATGAATATAGGAATAACCAATTTGGTCAGTTCTTTCCGGATGCTGACCGTCCGAATAACAGGAGTTTCAACCATACTTCTTCCAAACTAATACCACAACAGACAGACGATAACAGACGACACCACTATCCCCTTCCGTTTTTCGGACACAAAGGTACAGCAAATAGACACGCATGTTTATCCATGTCCGAATTTCTTGACATATATCAATTTCCAGGAATCAGAAACCAGTATGGAAGTTCCGGAGTTCCGCCCGTAAACGGTGCGATTGTCCGTCAGTCAGACTATCAAGCAGTTCCCAAAAACGAGGACCGTGGTTCATCTCACGGGTATGAGCCAGCTCATGCAACATGACATAATCCATCAGATGTGCCGGAACCAGCATCAGGTAACACGAAAGACTGATGGTACGCGTAGCGGTACAGCTTCCCCAACGGGTACGGGCTCCGGTAATCCGCACTTTCCGGTAAGGCAGGCCGCAACGTGCAGACCAGGCAGCCAGCAACGGAGGCAGAAACGACTCCGCCCGCCGCTTCAAGGCACGGACAATGGCATTACGGACAAGCTTCTGCACCTCATCACGACCGAAATCGGTATCGGCAGGACAATAAATCCGCATCTCCTCTCCTTCTTCCTTCACCGTAAAACAACGCAAACGGCTCGGAACAAGCGACAGACGAAAACAATCGGCTTGAATACTAAAATTGAAATCAATCAACCGCACAGCCACTTTCCTAAAGGACTCCAACAATCTGGGACGGAAAGGAGCAATAGCCTCCAAAATCTTATCTGCCCGGCTGAAAGGAGGCACGACCACATACAGACCTTCCGGTCTGACACGCATCGAGATATTCCGTGCCGTTCTTCGGGTACGGATAACAATACGTCCGAAATCCTCATCTGCCAATATACGTTGTGTAGCCATGGGCACAAAGATAGGACTTTTCCGGTTGAGAAATCCTACTCTGCCTCAATAAAAAAAGGATTACTGCTCACGCGGTAATCCTTTTCATGTATTTGAGTTAGTAATTTAATTTGAGAGAATTGAAACTTCACAGCCTCGTTTTTCTATTATAGATAAGCACTAACTATTTATATAAAAGCAAATGAAAATGTTCGTTACTGTTTGGTGTTTTCTATACGGGGTTTTTCCACCACCTTATTGACGGGGACTCTTGCCGTATCGGCCTCGTACGCCACTTGCGGGTCGGTTGCCCGATTTTCAAACTGGTCGTACACATAAACCACACCAGCCGAACCGCTACCCAATGATTCCTTGACGACACCCCCTACTGTAAAAAGTAAGGCCAGTACCGCCGCAGCCTTGAAAAGCGGCATGAAACGCGAATGCATAGTCAAACGCTTGGCTCTTACAACCGGACGCTCAATTTCTGCCAGAATCCGTTCATCGAAATCGCTTCCCAACTTCTCTTCCTTCGCTACCTCCTGATAAACAAACAAGGATTTGTAGCGGAGCAGATGAGCCGGCAGTTCTTTCTGCTGGAAGAAAGCCCGAAGAATCTGCTCTTCTTCCAAAGAAGTCTCGCAGTTCCAATAGCGTTCCAAAAGCTGTTCGATGTACTTATAATCCATACGTTTCTATTTCGTTATATTTTAACTTGATTCGTTGTCTGGCCCGGAAGA